>OKVI01000149.1_pt1 | contig 83243 bp, 87 predicted proteins | sample 1607001 | NCBI WGS metagenome assembly OKVI01 (sample SAMN03281018, study PRJEB24777) | human gut metagenome | isolation source: fecal sample PR128 from 1 month old male Malay infant, vaginal delivered...
CCAAATGGTACTTCGGCGAGCATGAGGAAGGCGAGTGGGTGTTCCCCCGCATGTGCCAGAGACTAAAAGCCATCATGAATCTCGCATGCTCGGACAAGTTCGGTACAGGAATGCCATTGCTGGCGTCGAATCCGTTCACCCTACCGATTCCACCTGATCCGGAACCCAAATCGTGGGAGGTGCCGCCATTGACGGGCACGCAACTGGCCGCCCTATACGAGTCGATGCCGGAATACGACCGGCTAAGTGTCCTCTTGGCCGCATGGGCCGGTGGCATGAGAATCGGCGAGGCATGCGCGTTGCGCGTATCCGATTTCAATCTTGAAGCCCGAACCATGATGGTGAATCATTCGGTCTGCCGTGGGGAACACGATCTGGGAGAATTAAGATTAGGGCCGACCAAGTCGAAGCATTCCAAACGCGTGTGCCCGTTGCCTGACCTGCTGGTGCCATTGGTCCGCGAGCATATCGCCAATCGAAAAGACGAATCCAGCCCGTATTTATTCCAGTCCCGTCGGGGAAAGGGACCACTCGCCCCGACGACCCTGGGCAATCATTTCCGTCAAGCGCGCGAACAGGCGGGATGCACGACAGCGACGTTCCGTACGTTGCGTGTCACTCATGCGACCCTGCTCATGCAGAACGGCGGCACGATCCGTGAAACGATGGACAACATCGGAGACTCCACCCAGGAGGTCGTGATGCGTCATTACACAAGGACGGTGCAGGAACATCAACGCCAGGTAGTGAATCGCATGGCAGTGGGTATGACATCGGAAAGCAAGACCCTGCAGCATATCCTCGGCGTGCAATACGCCGTTCCGACTCCGGTTCCGGAGGCCCGACTGTTGGATCTGGACGCGAAACTCTCCCTGATCATCAAAGCCCTACAACAGATAAGTGTGAACGACTAATAACAAACAATTTCAGCGTGACCAACATGAAACCGTAATCCACGCAACAGGAGGATAGGCAAATGACGGACACGATCATGCTCGAAGCGCCCGCAAGAGGATGGAGGATATCGGACCTAGCGGACGGTCAAGGAAGAATCCTACGACTACACGACCTCACGGCATCATCCCTCGGCCACACCTCCCATGCCAACCCGGACCGCAAGCCCATCAACGTGGCCAACCAAACCGAAAGCCCAACGCGTACAGGCGGGAGAGTCACGATCGAACGGAAGCCCGATGAAGGTGACGGACCGGCCGTGATCCACCGCCTCAACGACGAGCGTGACCAACGGTGGCAAAACCTGATAGCCGGCTTTCTCGTTCATGCGAGCCGCGGCGTCGTTCGTCACGACGGACAACACGAGTACACAGCCGTGCTGTGCGGCCCACAAGCCGCAATGCCGTTTGATCTCGGCACCGACACCCATACGCCGACACTCGGGCGACACCGCGATCCCTTGGACCATGGCGGTCCTTACGGCAAGGAACTCTGCTGCATCACCGTGCCCGGCAGCGGCATAATATGCGGAATCCTCCAGGTCTGGCATGACGAACGCGCCTCCTACAAGGCGGTCCTCGGCCCACGCCCCTATAAGCGTCGGCCGGAACAGGTCATCCGGATTGGGCAACGGTTTTGGCAATTGTTGATTCCGGCATTCTCCGATCTGTTCGGTGAGCAGATTCCAGATCATATCCACCTGCATCTGGCCATCCGCGACAGTGAAGCGCAACGTACCATCCGATTCATCCAACCCGACGGACGAAACGACAGGGAGCGTGTCCGAATCATCCGACCGACCCTTGGAGATGCCACGGAACAGATTCTGCAATCCTTCGAACAATCCCACGGAAAACCTCCTATTCCCAAGACGAACGCTTTCACCATACCAGCCGATATCGGGAATGAGCATGAGCCAGCAGAACGAGAAAAGCAAGCAGATGGAAAACCAGAACAAGCCTAATAGACGATCGACATCACGACATCATGGCACGCATCCCCATGGATCTACGGGCCCGATACCAGTGATATCCACCCTCGGCCCTCGGCGAAAGAAGGACGAACCAATATGAAAATGCGAACGGATGCCCTCTGGGAACCGGACAAAACCGACGAACATGACCGACTGCTGTCGCGTTTTGAAGACGACATAATGCCTGCGCGCACGGACGGTCAGCCCATGCGAGATGGCCATCCATTCGTGATTTCATGTACCGATAACAATCAACGCATGCGTGACCGGATTAGGAGAAAACCAAAGCCAGGCAAGGAGCGCACGAATGAATCCGGATCCGAACGCATACCGTCCAAGCAGCCTCGATCTCGAAGACGCGGCCCGCATGAAAAGCGAAAGCGAACTGGAATCGACCCAGGCGCACACGATGAGAAACAACCGCGACCTGGAAGCGGTCATGGCCATGGCCTGCCTCGTCATAACCCTGTCGATGGTGGAAAGCACTCCGTTCCTCGCCATCATCCCGTTCGCGACCGCAATCGCGCTCCTATGCGCCGCAGGACGCGAGCAGGCACGCGCGGTGAAGACGATGCGCGAATACCACGAGACCGTCTCCATCCTCGAAAACGAACTCGATGCCAACGACTACCAGAACATCATGGGACGCCCGCACCCATGGAAGATTCTCTGACGAACATTACCCCCGATATCGCAATGGGGACATGTGGAATCAATGAAGGAAACCGACGGGGGAAACAATAAAAGAACAGACTCGCACACTTTCCCCCGAAGGTGTTCCTCCCCAAAACCCTTTTCGGGAAACCGATCCCCAAAAGGACGAGGACCGATGAGGAACGGACGAAAACCACGCATGACGCTCCAGACCCTCGCGACCATCGCGATGGACCTGTTCACCATCTGCTGCGCCTGCTACATCATGACCATCATCTGGTCACGGATCGACCCGCGGGCCACGTTCATCAGCCGGCATACAGGAGTTGTATGCGGCATCATGGCGATAACCCTCGTCCCCATCCTCCTCACGACAATCTACACGACCATCATCCCAATGAAAGGAAGGGGAAGACATGGGAGCGACAATCATGCAACAGGCGGTAAAATTCGCGGCCAGACTCGACAGGACGACGCAGAGGGCGGACATGTTCGCCGACGGACTGCACGGCATGACGGCCGCGTCCGACGCGCTGAAAAAGGTCATGGACGAGTTCGGCATGCCCATGCAAGACGATCCCGACATCGAACCCATCGGCCACGACGAGGCCTGCGATACAGCGGAAACCCTATACCATGAACTCCTCAAACACGCGTCAAGCGGACGCATGACGCTCAGATTCGCCCAGACCATGAACCGCGCGTGGGCGGAACTCACCGTCAGCGATGGATTGACGGAAGCGTGGCGATGAGACACGCGACGGAATGCGGCGAACGAGACGTCATGCGATTCGTGGGGGAGACGGCCGGATGCCTGGTCGAAAAGGACATCGAATTGAGGGGCGCGGTCGAGGACCTGGACCGAAGAATCGAGGAGATCCGCCTCCAGATCGTCATGCTGAGCGGGAAAAAGGAAGGAAGGGACCGGTGAACGACGGATTGTTCTCCATGGAAGAGAAAAGAGAGGGAAACGATGGGAAGGCCATGGTGAGCTTCATGGTGCCGGCCGCGCTCAAGAACGAGCTCCAGGAGCGCGCCAGACAGTTGCACACCACGGCGACACGACTCATGGCCGAAGCCATCCAACTCAGGCTCAGGAAAAACGACGGCGCCAACGACATGGACAGGATCGGCGCCGACGAATTCGTCAAAGGCAACGCCATCAGGACATTGATCGCGGCGCGCCTCACCGATGAGTCGCCGGCGCAGGCATGGGTCATCGCGTACCGGGCGGGATGGAACGACGCGTTGGACTTCTGCATCCAAGCGGAACAGGCACTCGACAAGGAGGAAGACAAATGAGCGAGGAAGAACGCATATGGGCCGACACGCTGGCCGACGCGGTGGAACCGGCCAACGAATACGCCCGCCGGATAAGGAGGAAATACATGGTGTCGGACCGGAACGACCGGTACGGCATCGACCACACATTGAATATCATCGGCCAGGCGTTCCTGGCCGGCGTGGAATACCAAGCCGGCCAGAGACCATGACGGCGAGCGGAGACACGACGATAGGGGAGGCCGACGCGGCCCTCCGATCGGAAAGCGCGCTCCTGGACGAGCGGCTGCCCGTTAGATGGGACGGTGAGATCATCCACTGGACGGACCGTTGGACCGACATTGGAGACATGCTGTTCCTCTGCGGGAACAACCGTCTGAGAACCCTCCAGACATGCCCCGGCACAGACAGTCGACGTCAATGGAACCAGCACCGGCCCCACCTATGGAAGCCATGGAGCATCACAGGCCGCACGACCCGAAGCCGGTTATGCCTGATGCGTTGCGGCGTGTGCGGACTGACCCTCGTGGAAGAGCACCCGTTTGACGGAAGCGAGGAGAAGACCTGGCAGTTGGACGAACCCGATTACGGGCCGGACGGCAGCCACGCCATCATCCAAGGAGAACTCGACATCTGACCCCTGACGCATATGCGCACGGCCGGCAAAAAGGACGGAACAATGAAAAAAATGAAGGCAAGGCCACGCAACAAGCCATTCGACGCCAAGGAACGCCAATACCTGTGCGGTCTAGACGCCGTCGACGCGTGCACCGAGAAACGTATCACATGGAACCAAGCGTTCATCGCGTACGCGATAAAGGAACTTGTGCGAGGATGCGCTCCAAGCGACATCTTCCGCCGGGCTGGATGCGGTCCGGAAGTCATCGGCAGCAAACGCATCGAGCGATGCGCCGCACGATGGCGCAAGAAACTCGAAAAACAACAGGAACAGGAGAAGCATGATGAACAGGAATCATGACCCCATCGTCAAAGCGACCGTCATCATCGTGGCCTGCATCGTCGCGACGATCATGATCTGCGTGGAATGTGCGCTGCTGCCACGATACGGGTGGTTGTGGCTCGTCCTGCTGGGCCTGATCGCCACTGCCATCATCTTCTGCGTGGTGACGATCGTCCTCGCATGGCGGCACGGAAAAGGAGGAAGACGATGAGCGACAGGACCAGATGCTGGTTCGGAGCCGTGACGGGGCACACCGTGCCCATGGCGCGCATGGCCATCGCCGGCATGCGGGCGACCCGACTGTCCGACGAGGACATCGGAGCGGAATACTTCCTCGACCGGCACGCGGAACCGGACACCGGCCTGGTCGCCGACGTCTGCAAGGCCATGGCAACAGCGTTGAGAAGCCTTGGAAAAGAATACGGCGATACCATTCCGATCCTACCGGAAGCCATATGGATCGAAGCGATGGGATACGACGACAGGCCCGATAGCGACGACTGCATCATCGCCGTAGACTTGGGCACCGGTGACTTCTGCTACGACCGGATTCTGGCTGAAAATCCACAGGCCCGTGCCGGCGCCGTGATCTGCCTTGACAAGATATCCGAATTCATCAGGACCAGAACCTCCGTTGACGGGATGGGACAATGAACAGGCCGGAAAAAGCAACACGATCACACGGCAAGCCATCAGACGATGACGATGAGACCACTGGTCTCGGATTGCCCGTTTCACTCAAAAGACAAATCGAATCGTATGCGGTGATGCATCACATGACGCCAACCCAGGTCCTCGCGGAAGGCATGAAACTACTCTTGAAACAGGAAGCGTTGCAACAGGGCAGAATGAACCGGGCCAAACCGAAGGCAAGGCCATGCAACAAGCCATTCGATGCCGAGGAACGCCAATACCTGTGTGGTCTCGACGCCGTTGACGAGTGCGGTGAGAAACGGATCACCTGGAACAGGTATTTCATCCGCTATGTGGAATACGAGCTCGAGTTGGGTGCCCGGCCGGTGGACGTGTTCAGAAGCGCGGGCGTCGGTCCGGAAGTCATCGGACGCAAACGCATCGAACGGTGCGTGAGCCGATGGCGCAGGCAAGCGGCGAAGGAAAGGAATGAACAATGAACGGAGAACAGACCATGGAAGACAAGATCGAATACAAATCGAAAACAGGACACTTCTGGATCGGTCTACGGAACGGCAGGGACTTTCCCCTGAACCGCAACGTCTACGCCATGGCAAGATCGCAGGAATACCGGCCAGGGCTTCGCAATGGAAGCATCTTCACGGAATTCTTCGTGGCGAAAAACCCTGAAATCGTCCGATGTTCCTGCCATTCGATGGAATCGGTGGTGAAAAAGCTGCATTTCCCGGACGGTACCACGCCTGGTTTAATGCCGGCCACTTGGGTGGAGTTCATGGGAATCGGTGAGAAACCGGAGCCGGCGACGATAGTCGTCGATGCCGGGAACGACGACTACAGGATCGCCCTCGACCTTGATGCGGGAAACTGCTACTACCAGTTCAGGGACCTTGACGAGGCGATGGGCGCGATATGGTTCCTTAGCCAGTTCATTGAAACCGTCAACCAAAGGAAAGAGTACCGTCTGGAGCTCGCACACTGAACGAGTTGCCATCAGGCCGGATAGCCGATCAGCTCACGGTCAGTCCAATCGATGAGCTCCGGCGTAATCCGGTCCACGTCCAACAGCCACACCTCGTTCCGGCGGGGGTTGAAGAAACCCAACCGCCGGATCGACTGGTATTCAGGGTGGACGGAATGCAATCCCATCCGCCAATAGATGAGCAGTTGAAGCGTGTACCGGTGATTCGGAGGATAACCACTCACCTTGAAATCCCACAACGTGTCCCCGGTGAGGAAATCACCGGACCCGCTCGTGATCCGGTCCGTATAGCCTCCCTCGAAATCGAATCCCTCCCATACCACCGGACCATACTCGTCGAGGAACACGCGGGACCTGGCGACCATGCGTGTCAGATTGAAATACGTCGCCGCATCCGGAACCATCCGCCGCGGTCTCCAATACTGCGGTCCACGTCGTGAGGCCGCGTCGAAATCAAGCAGCAGGCACGCAGCACGAGCCGAAGGAAAAGCGAAATCCACCATTCTGGACAGCAACGATTCCGCATACTCGCCCTGACCGACCAGACGGGCGCCCAACAGGGGAATGCGGAACGCGGTCCTTTTGGGCGCGCCCATCGCGATTCGCGTCATGTAATCTACGTACAGGCCGGCAAGGTCCGGCGCGACCGTCTCCATAGAACGCGGATGCAGGGCCATATGGTCTGCGAGGGGCACATGGTCGAACAAGGACAGGGACAGCAATCCACACGGCGGCTGATCGACCATGCGGATACGAGTGGTCACGGCCATCGGTTCGCGACGACGACGGAGTTCCGTCCTGCGAGCATCCTCCGTCTCCAACACTGATGCGGGACGCAGATCCATGCCCGCGGACCCGTCGAACCGATAGCAACGTGGCACAGCCGAACCTCCAATCACCTGAATGGATCACATGCGCGGCGAGAAGAAAGAACGGATAGTGAGGGCCACCATATTTGCGGAAACCAACGAATCAGCCAGTAGATTCCCACAAAACCAATATGAGCCAATTTGGTTCGGCTAGCCTTGAAAATGAACTGGTTTTCTGCCATAAGAAAGGAGCTTCCACAATGTCCAGTGATGCAAAAGCAAACACCTTACCGAAATGGAGCTATATCCTATTGGCGGTTCTCCTGGGCCCGTTCGGCGTCGGTCTTATCTGGGCCATCGTTTCGAAAGGCAATGTTCCGGATGCGGTGATGATGATCGCGTCCGTATGTATTCTCACGGCAATCGCGCTTATCGTACATCTCGCTTGGCCGAGACGCAGCATGTGGTTCGCCCATCTGACTGCATTCGTCCTGTTCTTCATATTGTTCCTCTGCCTTGTACGGCGAAGCCGGAGCCTTCGCATTCGTCATGGCGTTCATGAGCCTGCTGACGCTGGCTCTAATGGCCAATCTGGCATACAAGGATGAAGGTTGGAGGAAAGGAATGCTCGACAGTGAAAAAGCGTTTCGTCTCGGACGACCGCTCCTCATGTTTTACAGGCTGTTCCTTGCCTTCGGAATATTGGCAGAAATCGTCCCCGGCATGGCGGCCCTGATCTCGGACAACAGTGGAATCCTGATAAGCATGTTCATGACCACCTATCCAGTGACGCTCTGGAAATGGTATGGTTTGGGGCATGGCGAGCATGATTTACGGATACGCGAGGGTCAGTACCGGCGACCAGACCACCGACCTGCAGAAGGACGCACTTGTGAAGGCGGGATGCGACCGGATCTTCACGGACGTGGCGTCCGGCGCTAAGACGCACCGTCCGGAACTCGACCATATGCTCGACCTCCTGCGCGAGGACGACACCGTCGTGGTGTGGAAGCTGGACCGCTTAGGAAGGAGTATGCAGAACCTGGTCGACCTGATGGCCACGTTCGACGGGAGGGGAGTGCAGTTCCGCTCGTTGACCGAGGCGATCGACACGAGCAATCCGGGCGGCACGCTCGTGTTCAACATCTTCGGATCGCTCGCACAGTTCGAGCGCGACCTGATCCGCGAACGCACCCGCGCCGGACTTGCGGCGGCGCGAGCACGAGGCCGGAAAGGAGGTCGTCCGGCGAAGCTCGACGAGAAACAGGTCAGGGAAGTGCGGCGTCTGTATGAGTCTAAATCAGTGACTGTTAATCAGATTGCTGCGATGATGAACGTGGGGCGTTCTACCATCTATAGGTGTGTGAAAGATGAATAAGTAGCTCCAAAGATCGAACGTTGATTCGTTGTGCTTGGACTGCGATTGAATTACCGATAATATTGGCTACAGCGGTGTTCAAACTATATCCAACTGACCTCATTGACTCAAGTAGGTTCGGATCCGGTGTACAGATGAGTTTACTGTTATAAGGGGGGCAACGTGTAATGCTCGTCAAAATCCGCTATTGTACATGGAAAATCATTACTAGTTCCGATCACGTCTTCGGCTGATAGAAGCATCTCTAAAGGTCTCTATCAGCTATTGGCGCACTATTGTGATGGATAAATTGGCATTATGGATGTTTTAGTACAAGACGAAGGCGAAAAGGATGGGGCGGACGATGAGGTCTGGTCGTGGTGTCCCGTCGCCAATGTCGTGGACGCGCACGAGACCGGCCAGGACCATCACATCATGCACGGTACGAAGATATTCTCGGCCGGAACGAAGGTCTACATCTCCAGTGAGTGGGCGGACACGAGAACAATCGGCGGCTCGTTCAAGGTCATCGGTCGCGCGCGCAAAAGTCATCGCTTGGTCTGCGCGTGGCTGAGATGGGACCGTATGGAAAACGTGCGCTTGCGCAGGGTGTTCTCTCCGGCAGTGTTGAGGATTATGGCCAAGATGAGCAGGCAGACGGGTGAGGTCGATCCGTCAGGGTTCGTATCCTGGTGGGGCAACAGCGGCGAGGACCGCGACGGAATCATCCGCCGGTTCGGGCTAAAAGAGCATGAGTAGTGCACGCTTTTAAAGCGTCTTCGATGTTGTAAGGATGAAAGAACGGAGATGGAATGATGGAAAAGGTGTTCCAATACCTGAACGACCTGCTGTATGACACGGACGGAGCGCAATGGTCCGATCTATGCGACGAATTCCTCCTATACGGCGTGCCCGCCATACTCGCCATCGTGGCCGGCTGCCTCGCCGTATGGCTTGTCATACTCATACGCCAGTGGATCCTACGGGTCAAGGTCGGCAGACGGTATGGCGTGACCGTCCCCGAAAACATCCACATCTCCCGCAGCGGGGACATCGCCAGACCCGGCAGCCTCAGCCTTGCATGGCCCGAATGGCGTACCGCGAAAAAGGATGGCACCAGGGACCGGCGTACGAACGACCGCCGTATCATCCGCAACAAGTCATGGCTCCTGATCGACGGTTGGGAGATGTGGTCCAAAGATCCGGAAAGCCTGTATGGATTGGCGGTCGATCTAAGGGCCGCGCACGCGGACATCATGCCGTGCGCCGAGGAAGAACGTAAGATGCGGATCATGCAGCGACGGCTCGAACTCCAACAGGCCGCGGACGGCGCGGACGACATCATCAACAGGTTCCAGGACGAGCCCACACGGTTCGAGGAATACTGCGCCGGCCTGTTCCGGGCATATGGCTACACGGCGACGGTGACGCCTCCCGCACGGGACGGCGGATACGACATCTTCCTGGAACGCGGCGGTATGACATGGATCGTGGAATGCAAGCTTTACGGCCGCGGGCATCGCGTCGGACGTCCCGTACTGCAGAAGCTCTACGGCGCCAACAGCGGAATCGGCGCGGACGGCATGATCGTCGTCACCACCAGCGGCTACTCCGCGGACGCCCTGGCCTATGCTTCGGACACCGGAATCGAAACCATCGACGGCGACCGGCTCGTGGACATGTGCCGTGCCGCATGGGGGACACGCAGGCCGCAGGCCATCCTTCCCGCCGCCATGGCCACGTTGACCCGGAGCGAGCTACGCTCGGGCTATCCCGCCGACATGCGGTAGCGTGGCGTCATTCCGGACACGGGAACAATCCGCTCCAGCAGAACAGATTTCCATCCCATCTGAAACAGCGGCGAAGAAACACATCCTCGGAATCTAGGAACACCCCGCCGTACAGGACACGAGCGGCCAGGCCCGCCTTGACGTCGAGACCGCAACGCGAATCCGAACCGATCCGATCCACAAGGGACGGCACGCCACCGATCGCTTAGACTTATGGGAGGCGAGGGAGAGGACGGGACAATGGTGAACTACGAATTCCAAGCCAGACGCATCGGAAGGATGTCCGACTACATCGACAGGAGAACGGCGACGCTCGGACTCCACATGGCGTGTCTGGAACAACAGGCACGGGGACTACGACGGGACGCGGAGAACATGAGGCGCGTCGTCATCGGCGATAGCGTGGACGATCCGGCCCATATGGCGAAGGACACGGAACGGCTTCTGGCCGCGTTGAGACGATTGGAATCATGTATGGAGGCCGCGGCATGCGCGCGAACCGTCCTGCACGTCTTCGAGAACGTGGACAAGGACAAGCTGCGCGACGAAAACGCGGACACGGACGGCACCTGCCAATGGCGGCAGACCGATACGGCGTGCGGTGATCCTACCGTCGAGGACACGCGCTGGTGCGCGGAACACATCGACCGTTGGAACGGCGTCCGACACCTGACCGGAGACGACGAATCCCAAGCGGACGACGACACGACACAATAAAGACCAATAGACTAGTCAATTGGTCAAATGTGGCATATATCTCAGCGAAAGCAGAAGAAAGGTCAGACCAGTAGTCAAAGGGGTAATCTTGTATCCGCCCGACAAGGACGCTGATATGAACAGACTGCCTTACTGGGACAGCATCGAACAGGTGGGCATTGGGGCGATACCTCTTTTGTCCAGCAAGGACGAGCATCTCAGAAGTTTCCTGGCGGGCGTATTGGACCCCGCATATCCCGACCTCTACAAGCCGGGTCCGGCTTTCGAGCCGTACGAATCGATCCTTAGACAGAAGATTGAGTCGTAAGGTTGAAAAAGTCGCCAAGTCAACCAACCGATATGTTTATCTCACCCATGTGATATAATGGGGTTATGCGCCGGGAAAGCACAAGGCCATGCCCGAGCCCATAAGGGGAGAGAAGAAGCGCAATGGATATCGAATACTTGGATCTAAGGGACGATGCAAACGAGATCGTGCGGGCCAGCCTGCCGGACTCGTATGTTCAGGCCGCGACCAGCCAGTTGGAACGCACGTATGGATACTCGTCGTTTCGCCCCGGCCAGTTGGAGGCCGTCACGTCGATCCTGTCCGGCCATGACCTGATCGCGGTCATGCCGACCGGCAGCGGCAAGAGCGTGTGCTACCAGCTTCCCGCCACGCGTCCCGGATCGTTCACCCTAGTCATCACCCCATTGCGCGCGCTCATGCGCGACCAGGTCCAGACGTTGCAGGCCAGGCATGTGCGGGCCGCGTTCATCGACAGCGGCATCAGTCCGACCCAACGCCAAAGCATCTACGCCGGCGTCAAGGCGGGGGAGATTCGTTTGCTGTACGTCGCGCCGGAACGGTTGTGGGCGGACGACTTCCAGTTCTTCGCGAAGAGCACGAGAATCGATCTGGTCGCGGTGGACGAATCCCACTGCGTGCTCCAATGGGGCCACGACTTCCGTCCCAGCTACCTGCGCATCGGCGAGTTCATCAAGGAACTGCCCGCCCGTCCGGTGATGGCCGCGTTCACCGCGACCGCGACACCCGGCCAGATCCCGCAGATAGCCGAAAACCTTGGACTCAGACAGCCCGTGATGGTCAAGACCGGTTTCGACCGTCCCAACATTCGTTTCGACACCCTCAAGCTCAAGCCGGGCAAACGAGTGAGGTTCATCCGCGACTGGGCGGTCAGGCACCAGGACTGCGGCATCGTCTACTGCAACAGCCGCGCCGAATGCGACGGGCTCGCCATCGAACTCAAACGCCGAGGCGTGGACGCCGAGGCGTTCTATTCCACCGTGCCCGAAGCGGACAAGAAACGCATCCAAGACGGATTCCTCAACGGCAGTCCGCGCGTGATCTGCGCGACCACAGCGTTCGGCATGGGCGTCGACAAGCCCGACGTGCGCTGGGTCATCAACGACGGCCCGTGCGAAAGCATCGAATGCTTCTACCAGGAGGCCGGACGTGCCGGTCGAGACGGCAAGCCCGCGCGCAGCATCCTGATCTGGTGCGACGGCGACTTCAGGTCATGGCGCGACAGGATCCGCCAGAACGCCGGCAGCGCCATGGCCGACACCGAACGCCAGGACAAGGTGTGCAAGGCCGCGTTGGAACGGTTGAACGCGATGAGCGACTACTGCGAAAGCGAGGACTGCCTACGCCGCATGATCCTGCGATACTTCGGCGACAGCGCGGCCGAGCATTGCGACTACTGCGCGAACTGCACGTACGATCCCGAGACCGGCGACGTCGACCAGGAGCCCAGCCGAGAGGAAAAGGCTCGAAGGAAAGCCGAACGACAGGCCAGAAGGTCCGAACGGGACGCCCGGAAAGCCGAACGCGCCACGCAGGTGGACGAGTATCCGCATGGGACCACCAGGGGAGGTCCCATCACGACCGTTTCGACCGGTGACGTCGACCAGGCGATCATCGGCTACGTCTCGGGCGTCAACCGATTGCTTGGCCACGGTTTGGGTGCGACCAAGATCGTGCAAGGACTGCGCGGCAGCAGAGGGGTCTTCTATGTGGAACAGGGGCTCGACCGTCTTGACGGGCACGGCAGTCTGAGAGGCGTGTCCGAAGCACTCGTCAAACAGCACATCGACCAGCTCGCAAGAAAAGGAAAGCTCTCCTACGGCGACTTCCGCACGCTCCTGCCGGCCACGGAACCGGAGGACGAGTGATGGGCAGCAGGCTGCGATACTGGCGGTGCAAGAAAGGCATGAGCCAGGAGAAACTCGCCATGCTGTCCGGCATCAGGCAATCCCGGATCAGCGAGCTCGAAAACGGCCGGCACAGCGTTGAGAGCATAACGTTGCGCAACGCGGCACGGCTCGCCCGTGCGCTCGGCGTGCACGCAGAAGACCTGATAGACGATGATGAAAGATAAGGAATAGGCGGAAAACCATGGGAGATCTGGCAGCTGTGAATGGTTTCGTCTGGGAGCATTTTTCAATGGGTAAAAAGCGAGTTTCACGCTCGGAGTATGACCGTCGGCTGGCTCGGCGACGTGCGACCGGCCGGCCGCGGCAGACCCGCGCCGTCCGTCATGACATCCAATCGTCGGCGCTGACGGTCGCCCAATTGGCTTCGGACGTCCGAGAGGAGATCGATATCCTGAAGGCGGAGATTAGCGCCGGGCAGCGGACACTGGAAGAGAAGGAGCGGTTTCTGGCGAATCTTCTGTCCGCAGCGGGGATACAGCGGGCGAGCGAAAACGGCATGCGCGCACATCGGACGATACGATACGACGAAGTGATTCCATGGCTGCATGCCACGCTTAGAACCGAAGGCAATCGCGCCTTCGCCGTTGAAGTCTACCGGAGGGCGGAGGATCGCGGATGGAGCAAATGGGCTGTGCGGCAGGCCGCGACGCAGTCGGGAATCGGATATTTGAGAGGGTGGAACCGTACACAGCGGGCGATTCTTTATCTTACCGATGTGAATGAGTATAAGGGTGAGGATCTGGAACGCATCAGCCAAGGAGTCACCCCAGAGACCCTGGCGCGGGAGTGGGGCGTCCGCTGATTGTTCCTTCGGCCTGCTAGAGTCCGCAGTACGGTCGCCAAAGACAGATCGACATGAAGGCCCGTCCATTGTTCGACCAAGAAGACGAACGAATCGAATGACTCCTTTGGGGCGAACATGGAAAGAGCATGTAATAGGTAGTTGGCTGGTGCTAAACTGTGATGAAGATCATGATAACGATCAGATCCTTCATGATCCGCTCTGAACAAGGTGCCAGCGATGATTTAGAACGTTGACGTTGGCACTTTGTTTTCCCTTTTTGAAGTGCCGATTTCTTTATCTGACGGCGTCCAGCATATAGTCGCGGCCGTCATCGATCGCGTCGACCGCGTGCACGAGCGCGGTGTTCCACATCGCGTACGGCCACCCCTTCAAACGTGGCGCGGCCTTCCAGAACGCTTGGTACGAACGGTACGCGGGAACATGCACCACGTCGCCGTCATCGGGTTCCAACGATTCCAGATATTCCATGGCGCGTTCATCCAACGCCTCCTGCATCCGCGCGATCCGGTCAAGGATCAGCGGCATGGTCTTAGCGACCCATCCCGGCAACGGCAGACCGCCCCGGCCTTCCTCCCATTTGCTGATCGTGTTCTGCGACACCGGCCGTGGATCGTCGTCCCTGGGAGCGATCACCGCCATGCACAATCCCAGATCCTGCTGGCTCAGTCCCAGCAGTCTGCGTCTGGTCTCCAATTCGATGCCCGTCAATGTCATGGCACGTACCGTCCTTCGTCCTCTCGTGGGGGCCGGGCTGGACCTTAAGGCTGTCGTCCCGGTTCGGATGACTTCGATAAATCACCGTCAATCCTAGCGTGAAACAGGCGGACGGACACGGAAATCGCATGACTTTCGTCCACAAGTTCATTTTTCGCACCAAAAAATTGGTGGGCAAAATGAGTGGACGGGCGGTATCCCATCATCTTGTCAGGCCTCGATCCCCGTGTACATCACGGTCAGGGGGATGCCGAGCGCGTGCAGCCTGTCCACGGCCATACGCACCGACGCGTTCTCCAACCGCAATGGAAGATCGGCGTCGCGCGACGCCGATCCAATCCCGACAACGGACCATGCCCCGCCATGCCCATGCGCGGCGGGGCCGGGAAACGGAGCGGCGCATCGGCGCGCCGCCATTCCTGATTTTCTTTTGGACCGTTCGGCTGACGCCGAATGATCGTAACCGCCTGAACGCCCGCGCCACGCAATCCGGACTGGCGTCCGGCGTGCTCGCGGACGCTCCGGCGGCCAGCGCTATCGCTCGACCAAACGGTCCAAAAGAAAAAAATCTTTTCCGTCAAGGAGCCATCATGAACGCCACCGACATCCGCAACGAAGCCGCCGAAACCGCGAAACGGTTCACCGCGCTCAGCAACCAGTCCGCCCAGCTCATCGCCGGAATGAGCCACGAACTCCGTGAGACGCTCGCCCGGGAGTGCGGCGAATACGTCCACTGGGCCACCTATCCGCTCTTCGACATGAGTCGCGCCCTCGAAGCCATCGCGGACGGCAGGCAGACGCCGAAACCATGGATAGTCGAAGCCGTCTGCTGGGACAGGGGCTACGTGCGGGAACGCCTCCGCGAATACGGCAAGGCGGACACCGAGGAGAACGTCGACGCGGTGGTCGAACAGCTGAAACCGTGGACGGAGCCGGGATCTTCACCACCATCGCGGAATCGGCCTGCGAGAAGGCATGCGAAGCCATCGACATCGCCATCGAGGAAGCCGGGCTGCCGGACCGGAACGAAGAATAGGACACACGAAACCGAAAGGAACCATCATGAACTTCACAGACAGCCTGCGCAACGACGTGGCCACCCGCCACCGCATCAACGACATCAACGTCCTCGCCCACGCGTTCAACCTCGCCGACGAGGCGAGGGAACACCTCAAGCAGGCGGCCACGGCGGAAACGAAACATCTGGAACTCCATTGGACTGTGGACGCCGACGAGACGTGGCTGACCGACGTGATGGACAATCTGCTGAAATGGCTCGACCGGACTCCGCAGCCGGACGCCCTCGCCGGATACTACGGCGATTCATGCGACGAGCCATGCACCAACCGGCACATGCGCGAATGGTTCATCAATCAGGTGTTCGACCAGCCCGACGCATGGTGGGACGAAGACAGCCACCATGAAACCGCCGACCCCGACCATGTGGACGCATGCTACGCCAAATGGCTCCACGACCACGAACTCGAAGGAACATGGGAACCAGCCGGAAAACAGGACAGACACCCCGCCGACCAGCTGCCGTTCCTGCTCGCGGACGGATGGGGCGACACGGCATGGCTCGCGTTCCACCCCGTGGGCGAAGGCATGGACGAGAACCTGACCTACAGCGCGGACGCGCACCAGGACAACGACTGCAAGACCCTGATCAAAGCCGCGTACCCCATGACCCTATGGCTCAGGGAACTGCACGTCGAGGACGACATAACGAAAGCCATGGGGTTCTGGCGGGCATGGTTGGACGGACGGTGGAGCCAGGCGGTGGACATCATGACCCGCGAACAGATCTGCGTGCAACTGCGAGACCTGCAATTGCAACTCAACATGAACGACTGACCGGACGGCATGGCAAGGCGGGAGCCGGCGACGGTTCCCGCCACGGTCGGATATCACCCGACCAACCGTTCCAACCAGTCGAGCACGGCAGCCAGCCAGTCGAGCAGCAGGCCAGCCCAAACAGGGCGGACGGGAATCCGCGCGTGACGTCCACGACCGGGACGTTCCAGGAAACCGGCCAACAGGCGGGCGAGACGGACGAGCAGCGATATGACGTCGAACATGGTTCTCATACGCATCCGCTATGCGCCCTCACCGAAAGGCCTCCGGCACGGCCAGAGGGGAGGGCCTGCGCGGCCCGGCCCCTCTGGACTCCCCACCCGACGCCAAGGCAGAGCCTTGGAACCATCATGCGGCCATGACCTCCCCACAGGGGAGTCCCCATCCGCCCCGGCACCCCGCCCAGGAAAACGGACGGAACCGGAGCGCCCGCGTCCGCGACCCATGCCGTGCGCCTTACGGCTCCCGATGCCATGGGTCCGTGGACCCGTTTCTCACGCGGTTCCGACTGTGCTTTCCCATTGCGCGCGCCGTCGGCGCGCTCCACGGGGTGTCGCCTCCGCCCACCCACGGTGGGCTACGGCCGGGAAACGGAGCTCGCTCAGCCGCTCGCACCCTTCGAATTTTCTTTTGAACCGTTTGCCTGCGGCAAGGATCGTAACCGCCTGAACGCCCGCGCCACGCAATGCCGGACTAAAGTCCGGCGTGCTCGCGGACGCTCCGGCGGCCAGCGCTATCGCTCGACCAAACGGTCCAAAAGAAAAAATTTCAAGGACCGGTCCACACACAAGGAGACACATCATGACAGCCATCGGCATCAAGGAAACCCCGTCCGCGACAACATCCGAACTCGCCGCCGCGTTCGACGAATGGCTCGACGGACTCGACACCCCACAGGCCACGCTCACCAAGCACAACATGGAAATCCTCGCCAAATCCATGAGGAAGAGCATGGCATTGCGCGACGCCATACTCCTGTCCGTCATCTGCGCAGGCAATCCCGAATACGACGAGGGCAAACTGCGGGACTACGCGGCCGCGCCGCGCATCCCGAACCAGCAGCTCTCCGAATGGTGCGAACGGATGATGAAATGGTCGTTCGCACACGCCGGACACGAGACCGACAAGGACAAAGTCTTGAACGCAAGCCGGATGCTGGTCGACATCGTCGACACCGTCGAGGACACCGACCTGAAACTACAGGCCCAGCCGCTCGCCATCATCAGCTACATACTGTGGTGGATGGGGGACGAGCGCGCCATGCTAGCCGCGATGCGCGCGCTGGCAATCGACGAGGAATGCAGTCTCGCCGCCATCGTCGCGGCCGCCATCCACGGCGACCTATGGCCGAACCGGAACTGACCGCGAACCATCACCAAGCCGACACGACAGGTCTGCCGGCCTGACCGCCGGCAGACCACAAAACCCGCAAGGAAACAGCAAAATGCTCGGCGGACGGGAAAAACCCGTGTTGGACATCCTGCTGTGAGCCGATGCCAAGGGGCACCGCCCCTTGGCGAACCCAGCCGGCCCCAGAGCCGCCGGACCCCACCCGGCCCGGCGCCAAGGCGCCGGGGGAGACGGACCCTCCGCTTCGCTTCGGGACGATTCCGACAACGGACCATGCCCCGCCATGCCCATGCGCGGCGGGGCCGGGAAACGGAGCGGCGCACCGATGCGCCGCCTTCTTTCATTTTTCTTTTGAACCGTTTGCCTGCGGCAAGGATCGTAACCGCCTGAACGCCCGCGCCACGCAATGCCGGACTAAAGTCCGGCGTGCTCGCGAACGCTCCGGCGGCCAGCGCTATCGCTCGACCAAACGGTCCAAAAGAAAAAATTCAGGACCGAAACCATTCAATAAGGAGCATGTCATGACCATCACCCTCGAACAGGCCGCGGAACGATTCATTCCCCACGAGTTCACCATCGATGGACTGGACAAGTGGCTTACCAACCAGAACATCGATGTGGATGGCGACAGCCGTTTCTTCCACAGCTGGCACCACTACGAGAACGCGCTGGACGAAGCCAACGCGAACGTCTGTATACGTGAGCTGAAAGGGATGGACGCCGACTATTGGACTAACCACGACAACGGCATCATCGTCCATATGCGCGACGAGAACGGCGAACCGACCATCGGCGCGGCGTTCATGTACGGAGTCGAGGAGTATCTGACCGACGCCTACCCCGTGTTGGACGATACGGAGTTCAGCGAAGTCGAAGACCGTTGGCTGCGCGATTGGTTCGATCAGGAGAAAGGTGCGAAGGACTGGGAGCCGCCAGAAGGCATCGATGTGGAGGAAGTGTACCGTGCATGGCTCAGCGTGGACGAACCGACCACAGTCGGCAACGAGCTGGGCAGTCCCGATTTCAACCGTCTGACCGCCCAGCTGGCCGCGTGAACGTTTTCCGTTCCGTCACGCCCGCCCGACAAACGCGCGTGACGGAACGGAAAACCCAGTACGGAAAAACGAAAAAAAGAGAGCGATATGAGCGTCGAACCGACCATCAGCAGGACGGCAAAGGCGAGATTCGCCGAGCAACGCGATTGGCATGAGACCATACCAACCGAGTCGACGTATGGAACGACTGTGCCTTCCGGCTCATGAAAATATTGGACGGACTGGGAGCCGAAACCATTGGCCGAGGCGATTCCACCACGGGAGATTCAATTCAAGCGGAACTGACTTGCGAACAGTTCCGGAAAGTCATATACGACTCCATTCTGGGGGACTACGTAGACCCACCCCAATGAGAGGGCACGGCCATAGCAACCGTGGCTTTTACCGTCTAGCCGATGCCGGCACTAGGCCGGACGCCGCCCAATGGGACGGTTGGTCCGACCGCGCCTCCCGCGAGGCTCAAGGGACACGGCGCCGTGTCCCTTGAGAATCCCCACACGCCAAGGCGAAGCCTTGGAACCAAAAAGACGCGCACGCCGCGGACCGGAAGCCGCGGACGCACACGCCCAACGGAGCCCGCTGGGCGCGGGCCATCCCCGATTTTCTTTTGGACCGTCCGGCTACGCCGGATTGATCATACCGGCGTCGCGCCTCCCGTCAACGTTGCCGTGTCTCCTGGCGGATCCACGCCCGTTGACTGGAACCGCTTTGGCCGGTAACGCTATCGCTTGACCAAACGGTCCAAAAGAAAAAAATCAAGGACCGACATCTACAGGAGGCAGACAACATGAACGGCACCATCAACATCTTGGCCATCAAGCCCGGAGAACAGCCCGAACGACTCACCATCGACAACACCCTCGAAGCCAAGCAGAAGCTGGTGGGAGGATACATCGAGGCGTTCGGTCTCATGGACGGCGCGTGCATCTACTGCAACGAGGAGGGCAAGATCGACGGAATGCCGCTCAACCGCGGCATCACCATGAACGACGCGACAGGGGAGGGCGGCGACGAACTCGTGGAAATCATGGCCGGAACGTTCATCATCTGCGGGTTCAACCCCGACAGCGGCGAAGACACGAGCCTCACCCCGCAACAGGCCGAGTATTGGATGCGCCGATTCCATGAGCCAGAAACGTTCGTCCAGACCATGGACGGAAGCATCCACGCCATCCCCATCCGCTAAACCACACACCACAATCCCGACAAACCGTAAGGAGCACACCATGACCGCCATCAAGACCGCCAACGCGGCACCGGAACAGGACCCGTGGGCGGGGCAACAGGCGCAGGCCTGAACCATCACGAACGACAACCGGGGTCGTCCACCACAACGACCCCATCCATTCAGAAAGGAACTTGGAAATGGAACGCATCGAAACCATCGACCTGAAAACCGAAACCGAAGCCCTTGAAGCGGGACACGGCATCACCCTCTACACGTTCGACGAATACGACCGGCTCATGCACTACGCGCATATCGTCGCAAGCACGCCGAAGGAACGCGCGGACGGATACTCCGGCTACTTCCTCACCATCTTCAAAGGCGGGGGCGATATGCGCCGATTCGCGCCGGACGATGGCGACGATTATCCGGACCTCGAATCGACCCTCGCCTCCGTCAAGACCATCTGGCCCGACACGCCCATCTGGTGGGAACACGACGGCAGCGTGCCCGGCGTGGACGATGGCATCACGTTCGACGAGCTCCGCGGCGCGGACATGCTCGCCGCCGCCCGACGCCGGCTCGAAAACGAAATGCGGCCACGTGGCATCGAACCGGACGGCGAACAGGCCGTCAAGGACGCGCAGACCATCAGACAGGCCGGACTGGACGCCATCACTCCATCGTTCTTCGAACTGTTCGAGGACTACATCGCCGAAGAGGACAGCCAGCTCTCCGCCGATGACGTGGAGCTCGAAGCGCGCACGGCATGGATGCGCGAGATGTACCGGACCATGCTGCGCACGATGAAAAACTAGACGGCCCGCACGGCGAAAACCAGCGCCCGCGGGCGGTTTATTACCACTGTAGTGGTAATATTAATTATGTCAGCAAAAGAAAGGACAAACCAAAATGGCACACTACGACATCACCCACATCTGCGGACACGACGAACGCATCGAACTCTTCGGCAAGACCAGCGAACGCGAACGCCGCATTGAATGGCTCCAGGAGCGCCCCTGCACGGAATGCTGGAAGAAGGAACGCGCAGCCGAGGCCGAAGCCCGCAAGAACAAGGAAGCAGCCATGATCGTCGAAAAGCTCGGCAACGACGCCGCAGACGCCGTCAGCGCCCTCTCCAATGCCACCTGCACCTTGGAAGGCAGCGCAAAGCAGGTCGCATGGGCCGAGGACATTCGCGCTAAGTGCATCGCCCAGGCCCTCGACCAGTTACGCGACCTTGTGGCACGCATCCCAGCCAAGGTCACCGCCCGGCAGTCCGCCGCCCTCGCCGCCCACTGCAATGCCATCGCCTCCTTGATCGCCAACAAAACGTCGGCGGCATGGTGGATCGAGAACCGTGATGACATTGCCAAGGCGGTTATATGTGAAGCCATCAAGGCGCACGCCTGACCCGAGCGAAATGTGATACAATGGCTTTTGTCGCACCGGAATGACGAGTGTCCGGTTGAAACAGCTTCGGCTCAATCCGAAGCGCGTGGATTGAAATTATGTGTAATATGCGTAGATCGAAAATGCATATCAGGCATGTTTTGATGTCGCAAAACGCCTCGGCTTCTGTCGGGGCGTTTTGTTTTATCGAACGCACGGACGGAAAACAACATGGAGGAACACGAATGACTTTGCGTGCGATGCGCGAGCGCGCCGGATTGTCGCAGCAGGACCTACGCGCGAGGGTCGGAATCAATTCGGTTTCGTATTTTTGGGCTTTGGAGGCATGGGACAGCACACCTAGGCCGAAACGCGCGCGAGATCCGCATACGATGCGTTTGGACACCGCGAAAAAGGTGTCCGAGGCGCTTGACGTCTCCCTTGACGAACTGTGGGACGGTTTGGATTGATTTTCATGGCGTGTCGTACTTGATTATTACCGCACTTGCGGTAATATAAAAGTGTCAGCAAAAGAAAGGACGAACAAAATGAGCACCATCATCGATCAGGACGGCGAGGAAATCGACTACGCCACGGCGGTCAACCTCATGGACGATGAGATCCGCGAGGAACTCCACGCCGAGATGGCACCCTGCACCGATCAGCAGTTCTTCGACGCCTACATCGAAAGGCACTACGCCAAGTACGGCGAGGATTTCACCATCTGACAAGCACGGCGGTCGCGCCCCGCGAGGGGGCGCGTGGATCGAAACACGACCATCACGGTCCCACCCGGGCCGACACCGATCCAAGACGGGAGCATCCGACATGGGGCATCGTAACGGCAAACGCCTACGCCTCATACCATCACACCTGCCGCTCATCCGCGACAAGATCGTGGAAAAGCAGAGAAAACGGCTGAAACGCCAACATGACGCGACACAGTACCGCGAGGCCCTGGCCGCCGCGTGGGATGAGGCCGACCAGATGGCGACGGCGCAATTATGGTGGATCAGCCGCGACATGGCAAAACTCGCGGCTGACACCGCCGCCGTGGGCGACTATCCGAAAAACCATCCACCGGCCGCAAGCGGAGTGATGATCATCGATGGCGGACTGCCGGTGGACGCCTCGCCGGTCGGCTTCAAGACGAACATCGACGGGTTCTTCTGGGTCGTTTCGGGCGGCGAAACGACCGTCTACCCCATGACCGACGATCCGGAGACTCTGGAGAAGACCGGCGCGGCTGACGTCGGGCTGCCGGTGGACCTGATGATCGGCTCCGGAGTGTTGGCGGGCGACGCCGACGCGAACGCCGCACTGTTGCATGCATGGGTCGATTTCGCGCAGGCGGTCTGGGCGTTGAGCGAGGAGACGCGCATATGCCAGGCGAAGCCGGGTGAGCCGAGCGCCGTGCACCCGCTCCCGTCGAGGTTCGACCCGGAGATACGCAAGGTCAAGATGCTGGTGTTGAGGGAAAACCTCCACCGTCCCGGCGAAAGCGCCGATGATGACGGGCGCGTGCGACGTGAATACTCGCATCGTTTTATCGTGCGTGGTTTCTGGCGCGATCAGGCGTATGGGCCGAATCATTCGCTCCGTCGACGCCAGTGGATACCACCATTTGTCAAAGGCCCGGCCGACAAGCCTTTGGTTTGCAAGGAGACGGTGCGCATATGGAGACGGTGAGCGACATGATCGCCGGTTTTCTCGCCGGCCTGACGCCGGGTACAAGGGCGCGGTATCGGAGCGTCGTATCGCGATGGCTCCGCTGGTGTTCGGATAATGGCATCGACATGCTGCGGGCGAAGCGCACTCATATCGAGGTGTTCGCCGCCTATGGCGACGGCATGCGGCCAGCGGCGAAAAACACGGTGTACAAGAATCTGAGTGTCGTATGCTGCCTCTACCGCTACATGTGCGAGGAGGGATACATCGACTGCGATCCGGGCGAGCATGTGCGCAGACCGAAAATGTACGGTCATTCGGACGGCACGTACCTCACCCGCGGGCAGGCTAGGCTTTTTCTGGCCGAAGCGCGTGGTATGGATGCGCGGACGGATGCCCTGTGCAGTCTGCTGCTGTTGACCGGTGCGAGGGTCGGCGAGGCGCTCGGATTGGATGTCGAAGACTGTCATTTGAATGACGGGCGTCCGTGGGTGCGATTCGATCGCAAGGGCGACTGGTCTCAGCGTGTGGCCATTCCCTCCGAGGCATCCAAGGCTCTCGCACGACTTATTGGCGGGCGTAGGCGTGGCGCGGTGTTCCGTGAGGATTCCGGCGCACGTCTGCGACAGCAGACCGCCGTGGGCATCGTATCGGCTGTGGCGTTGCGGGTCGGCGTGCCCGGAATCTCGCCGCATTCGCTGCGGAGGACGTTCTGCACGCTCTCCCGTGACGCTGGCGTGCCGGATAGGGACATCATGGCCGCAGGCGGGTGGAACAGTCCGCAGATGCTCGAATATTACGATATGGCGCGCCGTAGCTTGGGCGGCAAGGCTGGCGATGGATTGCAGGATTATCTGGGCAAGGAGGATTGATGGGTTTGAGGTCGATGCGCGAGGGCGTTGGGCTGTCGCAGCGGGATCTGTGCAGGGCGATTGGGAGCAGTACCGTGGGGCGCGTGTGGGCGTGGGAGGCGTGGTCTGACAGTCCGCGTCCGAGGTCGGCGCGCGATCCTCATTTGATGGGGTTTTCCACGGCCAAGGTGCTGGCGGACGAATTGGGTGTGACGTTGGATGATTTCTGGGCCGGACTGGATGGATGATGCGACACGCCGACTTGAAATAATACCATTGGTATCATATACTTGTAACTACAAGACGGGAGGCGCTAGGCATCCCCACAGACTCAAGGAGACTGATTCAAATGCGCAAGGCAATCTTCAACAACCGTTTCGGCGACACCATCACCACCGATGAAATACTCGCCCCTGTCCACATCTGCGGCCAACTGAGCTGCGCTATCGACGAGGACGTTGACAACAGCGACGACATCGAAGCCATCTGCGGAGAAGAGGTCGCGGAACAGTACCGCGAAGCCCTCGACGAGGGCGATTGCGACAAGGCACGAGACATCATCGATACCACCATTTTCACCACGGTCGAAGCCATGACGTTCGACCAGCAGGTCGCGCTCTACAAGAAGGTCTCCTACTCGGCCGTCACCTTCGACCACATCGAAGACGATGACACCAAGCCGGAGCGTCCGAGCGCCGGAATCGCCGAAATCTCAGCCGAGGGCGGATTCGTCAAGGTCGAAGCGAAGAACGACGGCGAGGAATACCACGAGATCGCAGCCAACAGCATCCGCGACAGCAAGAACGGCGAGGCCATCTACGATTCGTATCGTTTCACCTGGCCGGAAGGTGAATTCGCAGTCTCCGGACAGTCCTACGAGTACACGAAGGACGAACTCAACAACGTCCGTTTCGATTCCGGCCACGAGGAACGGTGAACACAGGCTCCGGCTGTGACTGAACTATAGGAAGGAAAGGGAACTCATGACATTATCCAAGGCCCAGTTCCGTGAGGCCAGGGAGCGCTGCGGCATCAGCCAGAAGATGCTTGCCGACCGGTTCAGCAATGCCGTGTTGACGGTGAAACGTTGGGAGAAACCCGGCGAGGCGGAACCACCGGCAGACGTGCAGGCATGGTTGGAAAGTATGCTCACGCAGCATGTCGAAGCGGTCGAGGCCGCGTTGGATGCGGTGAAAGAGATGACGGAAACGCAAGGACACGCGCCCAGCCATGTGGATCTGCTGTATTACCGTTCGCAGGCGCATTACGACACGTATGGCCGCGACGAGGGCGATTACGCCATCGTCAATGCCCGCAGCAGGGAGATAGCCGCGATCCTCGAAGCGCAGGGCATCGAAGCCAGATTCAAATATCCGGAGGATGACGAGACCGGATTCCAGCGACTTGCGAACACGCGATGAAACGCAGAAAACGCCCCTCCCCAGCAATGAACTGCGCCCCGTTTGTTGGACGTTGTTAATTAGGATACAGCCCTAGACCGCGAGGGACATGCTCCGGAACTCCTCCGGGGTGTGTCCCTCGAGTCGTATCTGGCGCCGTCTGGTGTTCCAATGGATGATGTAGGCGTCCAGTTCGCGTTTGAACTGTTCGTACGAGTCGAACTCGCGGCCTCGGTAGAACTCGTCCTTCAAGTGGCCGAAGACCTGCTCGGTGGCGGCGTTGTCCAGGCAGTTGCCCTTGCGGCTCATGGACTGGCGGATGCCGAGGCGTTCGAGCTCGTCCCGCCACCATTGGTGCTGGTACTGCCATCCCATGTCGCTGTGCAGGATCGGCTCCGCGCCGGCGGGCAGGCGCTCCGCGAGCATGGCGAGCAGGCGCCTCTGCTGCCCGAGGTCCGGACTGCGGCTCACGTCCCAGGCCACTATCTCCTTGCTGGCCATGTCGTACACGGGCGCGAGGTACGCCTTGGAGCCGGCGACCTTGAACTCGGTGACGTCGGTCCCGAGCTTGGAGAACGGACGGGCCGCGTCGAAGTCGCGTTCGGGCAGGTTATGCACGTGATCGCCCGTCTCGCCCCTGTACGAGCTGTACCTCCTCCACGGGTTCCTGGAGCGGATGGCGTATCTCAGTCCCATGCGGCGCATGACCCCGAGCACGGTTTTGGCGGATATGCGCGTGCCGAACTCGTGGACCAGGCACATGCGCACCTGCCGGTGGCCGCACCCGTTCGGGGTGCGTCCCCAGATCTCGCCGACCAATGGCTCGAGATCGGCCCGCGTCACACGTTCCGGATGCGACAGCTGATAGAAGTACGTGGATCTGGCCAGTCCCGCTATCCTCAGGAGGTGGTCGAGCCGGTGTCCCCGCCCTGCGAGCAGTCGGACGACGGCGCTTCGCTCGCGCCGCGTGACTTGGACGCCCGCAGGGCCCGGAGTTTTTCCAGGTACGTGACCTTCGCCTTCAGGTAGGCGACCTGTTCGGCGAGCTCCTGCTCGCGCGTGGGTTCGGGTTTCGGTTTGGATTTCGAGCCTCTGGGCCTGCCCTTGGGCTTCGGCCTGAGCGCCTCCGGGCCTCCCGCCCGGTATTCGCGGCACCAGCGTTCCAACGGCGCGATGCTCGCGATCGCGTACTTCGCCATGACCTCCGTCTTGGTCATGCCGTTCTCGACGTGGTCGCGCGCGGCTGCGACCTTCGTCTCCCAGTCGTAGCGTCTGCTGCCGTTGCCTCCCATGACCGCCTCCTCGCCGCCGGATTTGTACAGCCTGATCCAGTTTCTCGCGGTATACACCGGTATGGCAAGCCGTCTGGCGAGCGTGTTCCCGCCGGCTCCGGCCTTGATGAGTTCCAGCGCCTCGCGCCGGAACCCGTCGTCGTAACGTCTCCTTCGATCCTCACGCATACGAAAGAACCGCACCTCCGATCATCGAATCTGAATTTCTTCAGTCCAACAATCGGGGTGCGGTTCACAATGCTGAGAGAGGGGCGCATGTTAAAACAGGTGCAAATCACTCACGGTTAAGTGTTGCGCACGTTTCAGGCACAACACTTATTTTTCGTCGGAATCGTCCGGCTTGGCCGCCGTGATTACGGGCCGCCCCAAAGCCCGGCACCCCCGCCCCCGGAAAAACGGACACCGGCCTGACGGCCGGCGCGGGAGGTCCGACCATGCGACGTTCCGCCCGCTTGCAACCGCCGCGGCATCACGGACCATCGCACGGCCGGACCTCCCGGCCCCTTCGGGGCCGATCCTCCCGTACGCGCTCACGCGCGTCCTCACATCCCGCGCGCGGAGACGCCCCACCAGCGGGCAGGCCCGCAAGTGGGTCATATCCACGCACAGCGGGAAACGGAGCGGCGCACCGATGCGCCGCCATTCCTGATTTTCTTTTGAACCGTTTGCCTGCGGCAAGGATCGTAACCGCCTGAACGCCATCAACAAGGCGGCGCAGGAACTCAACGGCTACGGTCAGGAAAAGTTCGAACCATACGAAGGCGTCTACCGCATCAACGACGGCGATTACGTCAGCGAAAAGAACTGGAAGAAGGTGTGGAACCAATATCCGTCATGGTGGTCGGACGCGTGGATGCTCGCCGGCAACGGCACCTACAGCGAAACCGACGTGGCGGACATGAGCATCAAGGAAATCAACGAAGCCATGGAAGACGCCGATTTTGAAGTCGTGTTCTACACCGAAGCCGACGAAAACGGCGACTGCTAGCCATACGCAACCTCCAACACTGAACCAAAAGATGCGCGGGACGCTCCCGCAAGGGGAGTGCCTCCGCGCGTCCGGTGCCGCCCCATCCGCCCTGGCACCCCGCCCAGGAAAACGGACGGAACCGGAGCGCCCGCGTCCGCGACCCATGCCGTGCGCCTTACGGCTCCCGGCGCCATGGGTTCGTGGACCCGTTTCGCACGCGGTTCCGACTGTGTTTTCCCATTGCGCGCGCCGTTGGCGCGCTCCACGGGGTGTCGCCTCCGCCCACCCACGGTGGGCTTCGGCCGGGGAACGGAGCTCGCTCAGCCGCTCGCACCCTTCGAATTTTCTTTTGGACCGTCCGGCTACGCCGGATTGATCATACCGGCGTCGCGCCTCCCGTCAACGTTGCCGTGTCTCCTGGCGGATCCACGCCCGTTGACTGGAACCGCTTTGGCCGGTAACGCTATCGCTTGACCAAACGGTCCAAAAGAAAAAATCAAGGACCGAAACCATTCCAGTGAAAGGAACCTCAATGACTGCCATCAACGCCACCAACATCATCAAGGGCAATCTCGCTTCCGAGCCGAAGTACTGGCCTGCAGGACAGTATGTGGCACGCGTCACGTTCCGTATCATGCACACCGCGCGTCGTCTCGATCCAGCCGACAACCAGTGGAAGGACGGATCGACCACCGTGGTCGAAGCCAACATGTTCGGCACCAACGCGGAACGATACATCGACCTCATCACGGAAAACCCGACGATGTTCGCCAAAGGCACCGCCGTCATCGCCATGGGCATGATTGCGGACAAACCCAGCGCGTACATCGACAGGAACGGCAAGCCGCAGGCCATGAGCACACTCAACGCGGACAACGTACTGCCCGACCTCATCGCTATCCGGCAGCGTGCCGAAGCACGAAACCGCCGACAGAACCCATCGACGCCCGACACCGATCCATGGATCGGCAATCCCGAGGAACAGCCCGAAATCTGAATTCCGATACCGGCTGGGGCGTCCATCATAACGGACGCCCCAGCAATGGAGAGGACCAAACCATGAACACGAAATTCGTACGCGTGCTCGGCTACGACATCCGCAGCTATCGGAGCAATACGGTCTTGCTACACATCCTGTGCGACGACGGCACGATCATCGAGCACGACGTCTACGGTACCGTGCCAAGCGAAAACGACGGATGGCCATCGTTCCTCCACGACCTGGGAAGATGGTCCAAAGACATCGGAGCGACGGCCGACCGGATCCGTGAATGGTTGGCGGACACGGATTCCGAAACGTTAGCCCGATGGGAGATTATCGCCTATGGCGACAGACCGTTGGACAGATACGTACTGGACGCCAGCGGTCCGGAACGCGCCGCCATCCGCGAGATGTTGGACAGAATCGAACGAATAAAGGAATAAGGCGCGAACTAGGCCGGACGCCGCCCAATGGGACGGCTGGTCCGGCCGCGCCTCCCGCGAGGCTCAAGGGACACGGCGCCGTGTCCCTTGAGAATCCCCGCACGCCAAGGCGAAGCCTTGGAACCAAAGCGCGCGCACGCCGCGGACCGGAAGCCGCGGACGCACGCGCCCAACGGAGCTCGCTCAGCCGCTCGCACCCTTCGAATTTTCTTTCGGACCGTTCGGCTGACGCCGAATGATCATACCGGCGTCATGGAACCCGTCAACGCCATGCCGCGCCCATACGGTCGCGCCGCTTATGACGGAACCCATTTTGGCCGGTAACGCTTCGCTTGACCAAACGGTCCAAAAGAAAAAATTTCAAGGACGACATTCAAGGAGACACGTCATGCAGAACGTCATCTGGAGCAACGACACCGACCGGATCGACTCGATCGTCGACTACTGGAAGGAGGAGGCCGCGCGTCTCTCTGAAGACATGGCCAAGGATCCGAAAGGCACCATCGACGACGCGTGCTGGCCGGTCACGGACATCCTCGACCGCGCATGGAGGCAGGCCGTCTCCGACTACGAGCTGCCCACCGCGGCCCGACTCATCGAGATCATCGACGACCTCGACCCGTACGCCACCGGCATCGCGGCCCACGCCGTGGATGAGAACAACGCGGACCGCAGGGACGAATGCGGAAACCTCGAACGCCTCGAACTCGGCCAGCCGGTGGTGTTCGTCGGCACGGCCGGACTGTGGGACGGCCGGCGCACCATCGCCAGCATCGTGAACATGGACAACATCGGCGACATCATCGCCGACAGCCCATGGCAGCACATGGAATACGAGACATGGAGCATCGACGGGCACGACGACCTGCGCTACACGGGAGTCCACCACGACGGCACCAACACCTGCAGCGTGCGCGAACTCAAGGAAGGTAGAGACATCGAACCCGACGACTCCCTGCGCGACATCCTGCGCAAGACCACGCCGCTCGGCCCGAGGATCCGCGCCGTGTACGGCATGCCCGCACCGGAAAACACGACGAAAAAACGTTGAAAAACCAACGAAAACAACTTGATAATATCACACCAATGAGATATAATGGGGGTATCGGGAAGACAGAAGGTCATGCCCGGAACCCCAAGGAAGGGATTTAAAATGCTCGCATCGTATCTCGACTCCCTCAGCGACACCGACTGGCTCGTGACCATCATCCAGATCACCCTCGTGGTCAGCGTCCCGGGAGGCATCGCCATCAGCGAGGCCGGTACGTACGTCATACGACACCACGACCGGATCCGTACCGCATGGCGCATGGCATGGCACATCCTGAAAACGGGAGGACCCAGCCCGCGCGTGATCAGAAGCGCCCCGCACCAGGCATGAAACCAAGGGATCCGGCCATAATCACTGGCCGGATCCCGCGCACCTGCGAGTCGAATATCAGCCGCAGTCGCAGAACATGGCAAGCAAAAGGAGAACATGATGTGCAAGTACAGGATCACCGTGACGATCAGCAACAACTCCACCTGCGTGGACGGGGGAGGCTGGCTGGTCGGCATGACATGGCGCAAAAGCGTCATCCTTGACGCGGAGGAACGTATGCAGGCCATCGCGTTGCGCGACCTGCTCAACAGCAGCAAACCAGCCGTCGATGAGGACGGATACCTCATGTGGAATCGCTGCTACGGCATGTGCAACACGCAATGCTGGCAGTGGGAACTCGCATGCGCGCACAGCACCTGCATTAACCAGATCATGCGCCGCGCCGACGTGGACTGGGCCGACGCCGGCGTGCCCGACATCGACATGCCCACCATCACCATCAACCTCTCCATCAACTGAAGCAAACGACAATGTCCAACGAACAACAGGATCCCTCCGTGCACGCCGTGCAACAGGCGTTCGATGGCCACATCTGGATTACGCTCGGAAGGGCTGGGCCGCATACTGCAAGGATAACTTCAGCCAACAGGTAACAATAATGAGGCAACTGCCGAAAAAGGAGCCACACGAACATATGAATACGGAACGAGTCATGGAACGCGTCCGCCGACTGCTGGCCATCGCCAACGATCCGGCCGCCTCCGACAACGAGCAGCGCATCGCCCTCGAACAGGCGCAACGGCTCATGGACAAGCACGCCATCGAGGAATGGCAGCTCGAAGAGAACCACGACGATGTCGAGATCATCAAACGGAGGATACGATTGGAAACCAATCCATGCAACCGGTACATGGTCGAACTCGCGAACATCGTGGCCCGCGGAAACCGGTGCAGAGCTTCCTACGGATGCCGCAGGGCCGGAAACGGACGCGACGTGATCAGCGCCATCACAATCTACGGAACCCGCGGAGACGTCGACAAGACCGAGGCCATCTGGACCGCCATGGAAACCAGCCGCGCCGCCATGTGGCGAGAAAGAGCGCGCGCCACGCCACATGCGAAAGCCAACGCGGCCTGGAGGAACGGATACTATCGCGGATTCCAGGAAGAGATCGCCCGCAGATACCAGGTCCTCCGACTCGAGATGGAATCGGACGGCACCGGCAAGGAACTCGTCACCGTGCGCAGCGGCCAGGTCGACCAATGGATTGAAACCCACGTCACATTCATCACCGACAAGCCGAAACTCCCCAAGACCACAAGGCCCAGCCAGGCCGCCTACCGGCACGGAAGACAGGACGGGGCACGTCAGGCGATCGGACTTAAGGAAACCGGCGCCGCAGGCAACTGGACCCTGGAAAAGTAGGAAACAAGCAGAAAGGAAAGACCCATGTACTGGGACCGTTACATCCACCGCGACAATCCACGCCGCATCGAACCACTCGACAAGCCGCTCGACATGTACGTCATGCTCGACACGGAAACCACGGGCCTCCATCCAGAGGAAGGCGCCACGCTCATCGAAATCGGCGCGTTCCTCGTCCAGCCAGGCAACGAGAACAGCCGGCCGAAATTTGAACAGCTCATCGACCCGCGCCAACCATTGTCGGAATTCATCACCGGACTCACCGGCATCACCGACCAAATGCTCCAAGGCATGCCCACAGCCGGCGCCGCTATGCTCCGTTTCCACCAATGGCTCGACCGGACCTGGCCGGCAGGGGAGCCGTTGACCATCATCGCCCACAACGCCGAATTCGACGTCAGCTTCCTTGACGCCGCCGAACGCGTCTACGATCCGACAGCAAGCGGATTCGACTGCCGGTGGCTATGCACGAAGGAAATGAGCTGGGAACTCAACCCGCAGAAACGGCACCATCGCGTGACCGACCTCATCGCCGACTACCACATCGGCGACACCGAAGAGCACCGCGCCCTCGCCGACGCAATCCAGGAGCAGATGATCTACCGGGCGCTCTGCCATGAAGCCACCATGCGAGGAAAGTGGATCGGACAATGAGCATCATGCTGGACGAGGCGCAGGCATACGAGAACAGCCGCGACTACGACTGCTGCCAGATCATCGAAGAAGACTACACGGTAGGCGACGCAGTCTACGAAGCCTACTGCGATGGAAGAAAAGCGCCCGTAACAGACGTTGAAATCGAGGCGGCGGCGAAATATCTGAAGGCCAACCCTGGACTGTTCGGCCCCTCCGCATGCTTCATCGACCCGAACCGTTTCGAGGAAATCGCGCGAAGTGTGCTCCAAGCCGCCAGAAACGCAGTCGGAAAGGACATGGAATGAGCTATCGCATTTCTTTGGATGGGACAGACCGGACGTTCCAGGACATCGCGGACGCGGCCGAGTACGCCAGACAGCTTTCTCTGGAGCTGAACGGAAGCGTGGTGAAGGTATTCGACGCCGAGACCGGGCTGGTAATCTTCACCGCTAAATCAAGAGCGAAGATTGAGGATTAGGAGCAATGAGTTATTACCATGAGCTGTACGTCGTCTGCGACGAATGTCACACAAGCCTTTTAGTCGATGAGGCGACCTATGAGGATGCGGATAACGATGCCGCCGACGAAGGGTGGCAGGTCGTCGGCGGCATCGAAGACAAGCACTATTGTCCGCGCCACTGGCATGTCAAATGTCATGACTGCGATGCCGCCGGCAGTGGGGCGCCGGACGAGCTCGAACGTCAGGGGTGGAGGATCGATCGCGACTATCCGTGTGACAGCCTCTGTCCCGAATGCGCCAAACCTCCCAGACGGAGAACTCCAGCTCGTCCGATCCTGATATCAACCAAGACACGTGTGGAATGGGCAAGCCCCCAGAAAGGGCCGAATCCACAAACAGAAAGGACGATCCATGGCGACAATCAACCAGATCCCCATGACCATCATGGGCAACATCGTCAAAGACCTTGAACCCAAGCGGACAGCCGGAAGCAAGACCGTCGTCGCCTTCCGGGTGGCGCAGACCAGCAGCACCGAGAGGAACGGCAAATGGGAGGACGGCGAAACCACGTTCATCCGCTGCGTCGCATACGGCGTGCTGGCGGATCACATGATCGCTTCCGGCATTCGCAAGGGAACCAGGGTCATCGTCACAGGCCGATTCGTGCAACGCGACTGGCAGACCGAAACGGGAGAGAAGCGCAGCAGCTTCGAACTCAACGCAGACGACATCGGTACCTCCATCCGCTATGCCACGGTCCAGATCACCAAAGCCAATGAATCCGCTGCCACGCCACCGACACCCCAATCGCAGCCGACCCAACCTGCTCAACCAACCCAAGAGGCGAAAGACGATCCATGGCCCAACGTGGTCCAGGACCATTTCGCCGAACCACAGGAACCGAGCTTCTGAAGCAAGAACCCGATTCGGGCCCATGGCATCCAACCGATCGTCATGGGCCCGAACTGTTTCCAGGAAAGAAGATCGATCCAGGTAGGATGGGCGAGTCAATGAGAGGGGGAACGTGATGTCAAAGGATGATGAGAGCCGTCTGATGGCCGTGGAGTTGGCGAAACGTCTACTGGTCGATGCCATATGGAAGACCGCCAGCATCGAGGTCGACGGGATCTCTTTCCGCGACACTCAAGAGATCTTTGAGGGCCGTGCTCCGGCGAACATGGCGGTGGACGACATCATCGTCGTCAACAACATCAAACGCGCCTGGATGTTCCTTTTCGAGAACGTCGACCAGCCCGTCAACTGGCAATACATGTCCGAATACAATCGGATCCTTGGCGAGGGTCTCATCCGTGACGCAGGAAAACTCAGGACCAATGATGTGCGCATCGGAGGAACCGATTGGATCCCGGAGCTTCCGACCATGGAATCTTCCCATGACGGGAGCTCTTCATTGATGAAGATCGAATCACCCGAGGACCGTGCTCTGCTCATGTTCTGCAAGATCACGCGAGGACAATGGTTCAACGACGGGAACAAGCGAACCGCGCTCATGACGGCGAACCATGCGCTCATCAACGCCGGCATCGGCGTATTCTCCATAAGCCCGTCCCTGAAACGAGAATTCACAACCAGGCTATTGCGCTACTACGAGTCAAACGATGACGTGCCATTCCGCTCATGGTTGAAGGACAACGCCATCGGAAGACTGCCAGGCGGCATCACCTCCGTGGAATCACGACGCCTCGAACTTAAACGGAGCGGCACGGCGGCGGTAGATCAAAATCTCCCCGTTACCAGACGGCCATGAGTATGCGAGCTCAAACGCCGGCATATTAGGTCGAAGTCCGATATCGGAGTGCTGCAATGAAGCAGCCAATTGACATAAGCCATCCGATATCGGACTTCAGAGGACCTTGATCCAAATGACCCAGGCAGTGGATCACTGGTTCAAAAGGCCAAATAAACCATATCGATATCGAAATCGAGGACCATTCAATGGGCCAGGATCACAATGGCGTGACGGACCAGAAAACGGCGGAGGGGAATGCCGTCATCGATATCGGAGCCGGTCCGAAAACCTGATATCGGTTCAAAAGAAGAAATGAGCCAGACCATTTGGACCATTTGAGCCATGGACCAAATGGTCCAAATAGCAACGAATCGTTGGAATGAAGCCAAAGGCTCAATTTGGGCCACTTATCCGGACCGCTTCATCCATCGAATCCGATATCGGAGGTGGGCCGATTGATCCCGATATCGGTTCAAAAGATTAAATGGGCCGGCGAATGGTCGCCATGGTTCCAGAACAAATTGGTCCTCCGGGGAACGGACCATGTTCGGAACCATCCGATATCGGAAGTTCTTCCGGCTCATTCATCCGATTTCTCCGGGACGGCCCCATTCCCATTCCATACAGCAATTGGACCGATATCGAACCAATAGTCAATCGGTACGGGAAGCAATCTGCACCTGAGTGCCGCCGCGCTTTTTGCTGTCATATTCCGGAACGGATACCAGCGATAAAGAACAATCAAGAGCAGACACGATAAATACAAGCAGGGAAAAGCAAAATGAAAAGAAACCAAGAAGAGAACAGACAGAAAAAGAAGCAACACACAACCAAAGAACAAGTCAAAAGAACAAGCAAAGACAACTAAACAGAAAACAGACAGACCAACAGCCCAAACAAGGAAAAACCAAAAACTATACACACGAAAAAGAAACCACGGGCGTCTTGCACCCTGCTCCGCGGCTGACGCCTGAAAACGGCGGAATACCGCCGTTTTTGTGGTTTAATAAGACGGATGTCAGGGTTTTATGCCGATATCGTCCGGCTTATTGGGGTTGTGTGTGTGGAATGAGCATGGAAACGATGGAGGGAATGAGCCGGATGCCTGTTTGTCCGGTCTGTGGCAAGCCCGTGGGTGAGGTATGTAAACGGACTGGAGAGGCGGGGCGTAAAGGCGAATACAGGCAATGGCATTTGGCGTGCGGTGATCGGAAGAGAAAAGCCGAGGGGAGACTGAAGGAGGCTGACAAGCGCCGGTGTATTGAGAAGGAGCGAGACGACCGGCTGTTGGATGTGTGGCTCGGCCGGCAGGACGCTTTGGAGTTCCTGGGCCGTGAGATCGCCGACTACAACGAGTTCGCGCCCGAACATGACAGGGCGGTGGTCCGGATGGTCTACGCGCTCACCCGTCAGGCGATATTGATGTTCCGGATCAATCCGATGATTCCCGTTGACTACGGTGATGACTTCCGTTGGCTGTCCGCCGAGATCGGCTCGAATGGAATGGATTTGATTGCCGACGGTATTCGATGGCATGGCGCGCGCAAGTGGCGTAATGACCCGGATGTGAGTCCGGAAGGCAGGGCGCCCCGCTCGTTCATGGGTCATGTCAAAGAGCCCGGGGAATCCCTCGAGGACGTATACACGGGAAATGTGGATCGTGAGGAGACGGTTCCCTACGAGACCGCGTTGAAACACATCTGGCGAGAGGACAACATCGCGGGAGGCCGATGGGCCAATGACCGTGGCCCATGGACATACAAGTAAAGGAACGAAATATGGGAAAGAAGGAAAACCGGCAACTCATCGGACTGCGCATGCGTGCTTCCGAGATCAAACGCAGACGGCATGAACTCGATAAAAAGTACGGCCGGATCGATGGCGTGTGTCCCATCTGCGGCAAGCTGATCCGCAAACCCAAGCGAGGGCCGACCGCCCGGTTCTGCAGCAGCTCATGCCGTCAGACGTACGCTCGGAGGAAACAAGAAGCGATTGAATTCAGGAAGAACAAGTCAGCAGACCTGGCCGTGGGACAGCTTACGGAACAGGCCAACGACTATCGCGGAAAAGCCGACAGAATCAGAAAACGTAACCTGAACGCGCAACAGGAAATCAAACAAGTCAGGAAAACCAGCCGTCTCGCATGCATGTTCCAACTCAAAACCATCCTGGAACGAAAACCAGAACTCATTGAAAACGCACCATCCGACGGATACGTGGCCGGGCTCATGGACGACATCGATCGGCAAGGCAGGTCCGGCGACGCGGAACGTCTGCTCAGGTACAACGGATACACGGGCCCCATACCGCGATAGGAAGAACAAGAGGGGAAACAACAACAATATGTCGATGAATCTGACCAAACTCACGAACGCCGAGTATCCACTCAGCGACGCGAGGGAAGCGATCGACGGGGACAACGCGTTGGACCCGTCCGATCCGAGCGCCTACTATACGGCGGCGGGCAATCCGCCGGGCTATTGGATCGGCAAGGGAGCCGAACTCGTCGGAGGCAAGGTCGGTACCACCGCATCCAGCAAAACCGTCCGGGAACTCATCAATGAACGGCGCAACCCATCCAACGGCCAATACCTCGGAGACGTCAAACTAAGCGAGGGAGACAACGGGGAGGCGCCCGTCGCCGGATGGGACCTGACCACACGCCAGCCGAAAAGCATCAGCATCCTCTGGGCATTCGGAGACAAGGAAACCAGGGACGGCATCGACGAATGCATGCGCAATGCCGCGGAAATGACCATCGACTATTTCGAAAACGAGTACGCGACCACCCGCGCGGGACAGGGAGGCGTCGCCAGCGTCTCCGCTGACGGCGTGGCCGGATTCGTGTTCGACCATTACGACAATCGGAATGGTGACCCGCAGCCGCACAAGCACATCGTCATCAGCAACCGTGTGCGCCGCTCTTCCGACAAGGTATGGACGGCATTGGACGGGCGGAAGATCTATGCGGGCATGGTCGAGATCAGCGAAGTGCATGAGAACCTGCTGCAGGACCTGCTCACCGAACGGTTCGGCTGGTCGTGGACCCTCAAACAGGATCATGACACCAAAGCCATGGTCAACGAGGTTGACGGCGTGCCGCAGGAACTCATCGACGCGTTCAGCAGCCGGGACGCCGAAATAGAGCAACTGCTCGAAAGGAAGATCGATGAGTACGAAACCTCGACAGGCAAGCAGGTCGGATGGAGGATGAAAGCCGAACTGCATAAGGAAGCGTGGCTTGCTACCCGCAAGGCGAAGCCGGAGATTCAGCCATCCCTGAAAGCGAAACGTGACCACTGGTATCAGAAACTCGGCGAAGTCGCGCCAGGCATCCAGATCGACCGGATGCTCAAGGACGTCAACTCACGCAAGACCAGCCTCATGCATGTGGACGCGGAATGCGAGGACGACATAGCCCGACTGCTGCTCGGCCAGCTCGCCGACCTCACCCGGCTCGCCGGAGGCGCGGATGAATATCTGGACCGTCAGGCCCGCATGGCGATGGCGAACACGGCCCACGCGCACACCGTATGGAAACGCACCAATGTGCGCGCCGAAGCCGAACGGCTCCTGCGCGGAGTACGCATCGACCCAACGCAACGCGTCATCGTCGCCAACAAGATCGCCGACAAGGCACTCAGCCAATGCGTCAAACTCACACCCGACCGGTACCAGGTGCCGAAAGACGCGTTGGACAATCTGAGCATCGCCACCCAGCAAGGGCAAAGCGTGTTCGAGGACGCCGACCTCGACAAGTACACGACGGTCGATGTGCTCCAAGCCGAACGGTACATGATCGAAAGCCTCGACAAGACCGTCCAGCTCGGATACGCGCCCGGCGAGGGAAACCAATGGCTCGACCAGTGGAACAAGCAGATGAGCGCGCAGGGCGGCTATCCGCTCGCGTCAGACCAGCAGAAGGCCGCCTCATACGTGTTGGAGAACCCGCGTCTGGTCAGCAGCATCATCGGACCGGCGGGCACGGGCAAGACCACCACCATGAAAGCGGTCGCCCAGGCATGGCAGGCGCGATACGGTTCCGGCAGCGTCATCGGACTGGCCACCAGCAAAAAGGCGGTGGGCGAATTGAAAGGCAGCATCGGATGCGAAAGCATGACCATCGCGAAGCTCCTGACCATCAACAATCCCGAACGGATCATGGCCTCCATCCAACGCGAGGGCATGCTCCAACAGCGGTTGCGCAACGCGTCCAACCCATTGGAACGATTGTTCGCTCGCATACACATCGTGGCCCAACGTGTCATGGACACGTCGGGCACGATCAGACCGAACCAGCTGATCATCGTGGACGAGGCCGGCATGGTCGACACCAGGAACCTGCAATGGGTCACCAGACTGGCGGAATCACGTGGCGCGAAAGTCATACTCACCGGCGATCCGAAACAGCTCGACTCCGTTTCCGGAGCTGGAGGCATGCTCGGCTACGCCGACCGGCACGACAAGTGCGCGCGGTTGACGAGCCTGTGGAGATTCACTTCGAAATCCGAGAAATGGGCGAACGATCCGGACGGGCCCGCATCCCGGCGACGGTGGGAGGGCGAGGCGGAAGCGACGCTCCGATTGCGTGAGGGCGGAGACCGTTTGGACGAGGGAAGCGTCGACAAGTGCCGTCAGCTCGTCGACGAATACATGGCGCACGACCGGATCCATTGGGGAGAGGACCTGGACATGGAAGAGGACGCGTACCAGATGTGCGTCAAATGGCAGGCGCTCGGCAAGTCCACGCTCCTGATCGCCGGCACGAACGCGCAGGTGCGCGACATCAACCAACGGTTCATCCTCGAACGCCGCGCCCAAGGCAAAAGCGAAAGCGACCCGGCCAAACTCTGCCGTCTGCGTGACAATCTCTCCGTCGGCTTGGGAGACCAGATCGTATGCCGAGTCAACGCGAAGAACATACTGGACCGGTCCGGCAGAAGCATCGAGAACAACATGACGTTCCGGATCATCGCCGTCGGTAAATCCGGCGCACGATGCATGAACCTCGCGGACGGCGTCATCTGCGACATCCCACGCGACTGGCTCAGAAAATCATGCGAAGCCGGATACGCGGCCACCGTCCACCGCAGCCAAGGCATGACCGTGGACCGTTGCGCCGCGGTGTTCCCATCCGACGCGAACCTTCCATGCAACCTGCAATACGTCGCCGGCTCACGCGGCAAGGAGGAAAACCATTTCCTGTTCGGCTGCAAAAGCGAAGAGGAACGCCACGTCGACCACATGCTCACCGGCGCGGAAGAGGATCCCCGCGAGATAGCCAGGACACGCATGCTCGACGCGTTATTGACCCACACGGAGGTCATGACCGCGACCGAAACCATGGAACAGGAATACAAGGACCGGTACGATCTGAAACGACTGTTGCGCGAACACGATTACGCGGCCGGACTCATCGCCGGCCCCCACCTGCTCGCCATGCTCGGCAAATCACATGACAAGAGGACCGTGGACAAGATCAAACGCAGTCCAAGCTTCGAATGGCTTCGCGGAGTCTGGTCCCGCGCCTACATGACCGACGCGAAACGGGCGACCGCGATCATCAGCCAAAGCCTTGAAAAGAAACCACGAAAACTCACCGTGGAAAAAGCGGAACAGGCCGCCATTCGCGCGGCACGCGGTATGATGCCCGAAGCCGGCACGGAAACGGGCGACGCGTTCACGCTCGACATGGATGCCAAAACCGACATGGTCGAAATGGTCCGACGCATGATGGATGAGACCGGTATCCCATACCGCGAGGAGCCGGCCCTGGATTCCGGCCGCGGCCGGTTCACCATGGACGAACGGTACACGCCGGCCGTCCAAGCCATGCTCGACGCGCACATGCAATCCCGCGACGACATCGACCAATCCATGTTCCCCGAATGGGAGTTCCTGCGCAAAACCGCCCGCGGAATCATCAATGATGATCCCGATCTGAAAAAGAAGAACCGTCCCGTGGAACCCGACTGGGCGGCCACCATCGCGGGACGGTTGAACGCGGGACTCTTGGACCGGGTCAACGGCAGCGTGCATGACAACTGGATTGGTGGCATCCTGCCGCCAATCCGCTCCCGCAAGCATGACGCGGTCCTTGACGTGGTACGTCAGAACGAACGGATCATCGAAACCAAGATCGACAGTCTAGAACAGGAGGCCCACCATTCCGGACAGGCATGGGTCGGCCGAGTACTCGCCGCCGCCGGAGACTCCGACAAGCATCTCCTACGCGACGTGGCCGTCTACCGGGCCATGTGGGGCGTGGAGGACGCCGACAGTCCACTGGGGGAGAGACCTCCGGCGGAAAGCGGCAGACAGGAACAGCATTGGGCCAACCTCAACGGACGCATCAACCACACCTTCACCACGGTCAAGGCCACGAAAACGCAACGCATGCAGGCATACCAGCCGATACAGGACAAGCCGCACGTGGAACAGACGACACTGGAAACCGGTCACGAAAGGATGACGACATGGCAGACACCATTCCAGGATTCCTCAAAACCCTCACAGAATGGGTTGTCTCAGTAAGCCAATGGTTCGATGGTTGGGACATCACGCTACTGGTGCCGGCGCTCATCATCCTCACGGTGATCGCCGGCGTGACCGGCCGCGCGGCCGTCGGTCCGAGACTCTGGATGCAACTCGTCTGGGGAACGGTGACCGTCATCTTCGGTCTGATCGAAGTCGCCATCATCTGGACCATCATCGCCCGTTACCTGCCGGTCGCAGACATGGGCACGCTCATCCAGAACATGCTACAACGCAAGCCGCTGCTCGTTACCGAGTAAGCGGAGGAACGGTCCCGCTCGACAAGACTGTGGGCTTGGAGAAACTCGGAGTGAAGGTTCCAACGCTCACGCTAACCATGGAATGACCTTTTATGTGTTGCAGCAATATGTGCTGCAACACATAAAAACAGTCCTGATTGAAGAATCAAACCAATCCACATGAATCAGGAAGAACTGTTCACAGTTCCTCCAATCCAATAGGCGAATAGATTCATTAGACTTTCCCATCGAGTCCAAATCTGCCGGTCTGGATGATTTCATTTTTCATGACCTCATACTGTTCCGCGAAACATAATAATGCATTGATATTTTGCGGCATGCGGAGTTCTTTTTGGCTCATTTTCTTCGTCTTTGCTAAGAAGTGTGCCACTGTATCCCGCATCGCATTCTGGACGGTCGAGATGCGTCGCCATCATCCAGACCATGGGACTGCCGTGCGGACTCCTTTTTCATTCTCCAGTTCCTGCAAAAAGGCTTTCTCGACATAAGCGATGATATCGGCTAACAGGGGAGTGCCGATTGAGGCACTGCTAACCTCTCCCGTTCTTCATGGTAAGCAAGAAGTCTTTTGGGAGAGCCGAAACCGGCGGGGTGGTCTCATTTCCATCCCTCGACCAAGCGTTGGGCCGGTGGAATATCGTTCATGGTCGAATTCCCTAGAATATAAACAATCTAAACATATATAAAACATTAAGACGGATGGAAGCGGAACACGGCAACATGCTTGAGTCTTTCCGACTTTTGTTGTACCATTTTCTGTACATGTAATTGTCGTTGAAGGAGGATGGCATGGTCACGGCGGTCGCGTATACCAATTTCCGCAAGGATCTGAAGTCATATCTACGTCGCGTGAACGATGACGCGGATATGCTTCTGGTTACCAACAAGGATCCGAGGGACAACGTGGTGGTGATGAGCGCCGACGATTACGATTCGCTTATGGAGACATTGCGCGTTTACCAGAATCCCGGATTGTTCGATAAAGTCCGCCGTGGCATGGCACAGGTACGCTCAGGTTCCACCGATTTACATGATCTGGTCGGAGAGTGATAATGCTGCGTTGGACTGATGACGCGTGGAACGATTACCTGTATTGGCAGGTTCAGGATAAGAAAACCCTCAAGCGGGTCAACGCGCTGATACGTGATGCGATGCGTTCTCCATTCGCGGGTCTCGGCAAGCCAGAGCCGCTCAAATGGGAACTGCAGGGTGCGTGGAGCCGCCGCATCGATTCCGCAAACCGTCTGGTATACATGATTGAGGACGGCGACTTGTGCATTCTGTCCGTCCGTGACCACTATTGAGAACGCGGTGGCTCTGGTCTCGGCAAGCTTGGCGTAAGACTCCGCTCGATAAGACTGTGGGGTTGGAGGAACTTGGCATGGAGGTTCCGACGCTCGTGTTGACCATGGACTGATCTTTTTATGTGTTGTGGATTACACTGCCACAACGCATAAAAAGATCAGTCCGCCATATGTTGTCCGCTTTTGCTTGACTTCCTAGTTTAATTGAGTTCGTGAGTTGCTATGCCGGCAGATGTCTCATTATCCACTGATGGATCGGGCTCTGGTAAAGGATCGCTCTGCGTACTTTGGACGGCAAAATAAGAATCTCGCAGGTTTTCCAATTCTATAGATGAATTGAAAAGAGCCTTTTCCATAAAACGACGAAGAGGAGCCGGATCCTTGAAGTCGGGGTCGAAAGTATTGTCAAGTACAAGAGCGTCTCGGAAATATTGGGCGTTGGACGCGAAAGGCTCATTGCCGATTATGAATCCAAGCTGTCTGAGGTACAGTATCGCGAATACAGCAGTCGTTCGAGTGTTTCCTTCACGGAATGGATGAATTTGCCATACTCCAGAAATGAATCCAAATGCAGAGGAAGCGATTTCATGCCTGCCGATTTGGGGATACTTGGCCTGTCGTCCTTTTTCTTGACCGAAATCATAATCCAGCATCTCTCCAATCAGATGGAAGGGAGCGTAAGAAACTGAATCTCCTTGAAGAACTGGCTCCTTTTTGGTCAGATTGACCTGCCTCCACTGTCCAACCCAATCATTTTTGAATACGCCGTCAAAAAGATGACGATGAATCTGCCTGAGCATCGGGGGAGCGAAGACGAATGATTCAGTCTGGAGGAGGGAACTGATTCTGGTGGATACGATGTCAGCTTCAAAATGCTCCGCCTCTTCACTATCCGCGGAATGGTATTCACGTAGACGATGCTCGACTTCGGCATAGGAGGCTTTTCCCGAAATCTGCTCCTTGGACTGTTCTATAGCGTAGTCTGACGGGGTAAGTCCGTCCGCAGCCTGCAGACCAAAGCCAATATCCCAAGCGTTGGAGCGAGTCGCCGGGGTTCCCTCATCGGTTGATACATAATATACGTCTTCAGGCAGCAAACCAGAGTCCTTTCATGCCAGGCAGGTGAAATCGTCTGTCGAACAATTCGAGTATATCCCCAGTATCTAGTGATTATTTGACCCTTCTTTGGTCCGATCATCCTGTTCAATGGCGTGGTAGATATCTACCGCCGTCATGCCCTTGAGCTGCCCGTGAGGAAATTCTCCCGCGAAACTGAACAAGGACGTGAACGGGACGTTAAGGGCGTCGCAAATCAGAATTGCCTCATCGATAGTCATCTTTCGCTCATGGGAGACAAGCCTGCGCAAACTGTGGTATGGCATGCCACAATCGGGATGCTTGCTGTGGATCAAAGTCAGAAGTCCGTTTACGCTGAGGTGTCTGTCCTTCAGGATTTTCCTCACGTTGCCCATGGCGATGCAGGTGATTGAAAGAGAGGGCGGGGAAGTGTGCATGTGATGTCCTACTTCTTTTTCCTGTTCAGATCGTCGAACGATAATCCGATGCCATACTGCCGGTCCGGTACTAGGCGCGCGTCGAACGTTTTGCCCGCCTTCGACTTCAGGCCGGACACTTTCGGACGTTTGCCCTCCAACGTGCGGCGGACCATGCTATCGGTCAGCTTCTTGCCGAACTTCTCCGCGAAGATCTTGTAACCGCAACCCTCGTTGAGCTTCCAGGCACCGGCATCATCCTTCACGCTCTTGTTCGACGAACACTGCCAGACGCTCCCGGTCTTGACGACGGGCTTGCCGCAACGCGGGCAGGGTCCGAACGACTCACGTTCGCCGGCCTGCCGGACCAATTGCTGCAGATTGTCCCGCCGGGTCATTTCCATGACCCGCCCGGGCATTGCCGCGCATGCTGTGCGGATCTCGTTCAGAAAGACCGTCTCGTCGCCCTTGCCTTGTTCGATGTCGGCAAGGCTCTGCTCCCATTGCGCGGTGAGTTTCACATCCTTCAACTCGTCGATGGCGACACCGACGAGCATCCGCCCGGCGGGAGTACTGCGTAGCTGCTTGCCCTTACGTTGCAGGTAGCCGCTTTTGACCAGGCTCTCGAGAATGCCGGCGCGGGTCGCGGGCGTGCCGATGCCTCCCGAATGGCTCGTGTCGTCATCCAAGGCTGCTTTCAGGTCACTGTCCGCGACGAAACGGCTCGCATGCTCCATGGCGGACAGCAGCGTGGCCTCCGTGAACGGTTTCGGCGGCGCTGACACGCCCTCCGTAAGAGACGGGGCGCCGGACTGGGGGAGAGGACCCTTCCCCAGGGAGTCGGGTATCCGATTCACAGGCTTCTTCTCCGCATCGTCCGTTCGCGACGTGCCCTCGATGGCGATCCAACCCGCCTCGACGGTAACGTCGCTCGAAGCGGACAGCGGAACCCGTTCCATGGAACCGTCGGCATGACGCTCGTCCAACACGGCTTCGACCTTCACCGTGTCGTGGACACGGTCCGTGGCGCAGGCCGACCACATGCGCGTCAATATCACGGCTATGACCTCGCGTTCCATGTCCGTCAGGTCATGCTGGAACACGTCATAGGTGAGGCGTCGTGTCGGAAGGATCGCGGTATGCCCTTGGACCTTGTCGTCCGCGACGCACCTCATCGGATCGAACCCTCCGGCGGAATACAGGTCGTGGATCGCCTCGACAGGTTTCTGGTCCAGGAAACCCAACGCGTATTTCGGCTGCAGAAGTTCCTTCAACCCGTCCACGTCATCATGGGTTATGTATTTCGAATCGGTACGCGGATAGGTCGCGACCTTCATCTCGTACAAATGCTGCAGGCAGTCCAACGTCTGTTCGGCGGTCAGCCCGTGCCTGTCGCTCATGGCCTTCTGCAAGCCGGTCAGGTCGAACAGGGTCGGCGGCTTCGCATGCTCGCGGCGCCGTCTCACCTCCAGGATCTCCACGGGAAGCCCCATCGCGTCGGCCAGTATGCGGCGCGCCATCACCTGGTCCTCGATCTTCCCGCTTTCGAGCGTCCAACCATCCATCGGCACGATAAGACGCCAGAACGGTGTCGGCTTGTGTGATTCGATGGCGAGATCACGTTGGACGACCATGGTCAACGTTGGCGTGCGCACGCGTCCGAGCGACAGGCTCCGATGCCATGCGAGCGTGTGCGCACGTGACGCGTTCATACCGACCAGCCAGTCGGCCTTCGCCCTCGCGTCGGCCGCTGCCGCCAGACCATCGTAATCGGATTCGGGACGCATACGGTTCCACGCGTCACGGATGGCCTGCTCATCCAATGACGCGACCCACAGGCGCAGGGACGGTTTGGAAACCTTCGCGGCCATGAGGATACGACGGAATATCGCCTCGCCCTCACGGTCCGGATCACACGCGTTGACCAGTTCGGTCACCTTGTCGGATCGGAGCAGTTCGACGAGGGAACGGTAGCGTTGCGCCGCGCCCTTCGCGCCGCTCAGACGCCAACGCCATGACTTCGGGTCGATGGGAAGGGATTCCATCGTCCACTTATGCGCGGACCAGGGCATGTCCGAATACTCCTCCGGGTCAGACAATTCGACCAGATGGCCCTGCGCCCACGAGATGAGCGCCCCTCCGGCCGACACGTATCCGTCACCCTGCCGCACACCGCCCAACGCCTGCGCGATGGCGAAGGCCACGGAACGTTTCTCGGCGATCACAAGACGCAATTCAATTCCTTCCCGATATCGAATGGTGCGTTTCTTCCACACGCATCCCAACCGATATCGATTTTTCGCCCGCGAAAAAAAATATCGGCGGCGAAAAACACGGTGGCGTGTGAACGGAAAAGGAAGACGGAAAGACCCGTCGGAAAGGAACCATCATGGTTGACATCGGCCACAAGTCCGATCTGCTGCGCATGGATCATGACAGGCTCATGGAATTCGAAGAATTTGACCGCTCGGTCATGCCATCCACGAGCGACACAGTCGCATTCATGAGATCGGTGCCGCCGCCGACATAAGCAAAGAAAGAAGCCAAGAGCTAGAGCGCCTATCCAAACTCCAATTGCTTGGGGACTACTCAAATCTTGACTTCGACATTATTATACGCCGCCCAAAATGTCTTGCCAACCAGTCACTCACCAGCTCCCATGGGTTCGAAACGGAAGCAAGTGAAGCGTGCGTATCAAACAATCTCACCTCGACCAAGAGCAAAAAGGAATGAATATGAAAAAACCGACTTTGGAACGGATGGAAGCATGGCGCGACCAGGCGACCGAACGGTTATCGCTCTTCGCGCGAAGCAACGCCATCGAAGAGCCGATCGGAATCGGCGAGGAATGCTACCAGCTCGGAGAGGATTGCTACAAGCCCGACAGGTACGACCAATTCCGCTGGGTCACCGAAGACCAGTTCGACTCGGTCCTCCCACCGGGAATCGAACACGACCGGTACATCGCCATGACGAACATGACCGGCTTCGACGACGAGATCAAGGAATGGTCCGCGAACTGGAACGACCCCGGATACTGGCATGATGTCGTGGCCGATGCCTTATGGTCCAGCAACGACGGCGCCTATTGGACCACCCGCGACGAAGACCCGTCGGACGCCGTCATGGCGCGCGCCACCGCCGCATCGCAGATCGCCCTTGAACTGGACGCCGATAATCTCATCGAACGCACGCCGGAGAACATCGGACTGTTGCATGACATCGTCGATACCGTCCACGACATGGACGGTGGAAGCGACCTCGGATACTACCGCGCCTACCCGTCCGAAACCGCCCGCGAAACCGTCGGAGAGCATCTCATCGATGGCGAGATCGCGGAGAAAACCATGTACGGCGGATGGAACCCCGACAGGGACCGGTATCTGAGGGTCAACAAGGACGGCGACTGGGTCGGCATGAGCCAGGATGAGGCGGACCGGCTCGTATGGGACAACCGGAAGACGATCCTGAAAAGCGTCGGCGCATACGCGGCCGACATGCCGGCCGACCTCACCAATCGCGTCTGCGTCATGGGCGAACGCGCGGCCACTCCAACTCCCGCTCCCGACCCGTGGATCGGCGTCGACATGGACGCCTTGCTCGAAAACGTCGGACCGGCCCTTCCCGATCCCGAACCAGGCATCGACCCGGCATCCGGCACCAATCCCATGGGTCCCGGAATCGGAATGTGAGCTCCAACCATGTCATCCATCGATATGGAACGGTTCCGCGAGGACATCAACCGGTACCGGTTCGAAACCGACACGACATGGACCGCGCTGGCCGAAAAAGCCGGCGTGAGCCCGGCAATGTTCACCCGCCTCAAAAAAGGGTCGGCCGTCACCCTCGAAGCATTCGCGCAGCTTTGCGCATCATGCCGACTCAACCCCATCGACTACATGCCGGAACTCCAAACGGCACAGGAACACGAAACAGCAAAGGAGCATCCAATGGAAGAAATGAAGAGACTCAGCATCGACGGCAAGGAATTCACCATAAGGGACGTGGACATACGGTCCGGCTCTGCCTGGGCGAACGGTCCACGTATCAGCGACGCGGAACTGCCCGACGGGCAGGTCCTCGGCAGCATCATGCCATGGCACGGCGAATGGTTATGGCGTCTCGCCGGAGAGGACTGGCAACGGACGAAACCGGCCGAAGGACCCATGGCCGCATACACCGGCCAGGAACCGAACCGTCTATCGGCCATCGGCAACCTGCTGCAAGCCATCGAGGACCGGTATTCCGTCATGAACGCCGACCCATGGGCGTCCATGACGGACGTCGCCTCCACCATGCCGGACACCGTGGGACAAACCACGCCGGAACCAGTCGAAGACCCCTGGTCTCTAATCCTCTCGGATGATGCCGGGCTTCCCATGCCAAACCCTGGCGTCGACCCGGGCGCCGACACCACGGCGAATACCGGAATCGGCATATGAGAGGACATCTCATGAACGACGACGAGACCTTGGAAAACAAGACAACGAATCACGAGACGGAAGCCGTGAAACGAAAGAAGGCGGAAAAGCCGCGACCGGTCTTGAACGACCAGTGGAGGCCGCCAATGTTCCTGAACCCATGGGCGCGCGCGTTCGACGGCGACACTCTGCCGGACGAACCGTTCATGGGCAGCAACAAACGTCCGAGGCAACTGTCCGACATGCTCCCAGACCCCAACCCGGCGTGGTCCGCGGAAGAGGATGACCGGCCGCAGTGCGCGCCGGAAATCATGCGATGAACACGAAAGGAAACGCACATGACGAACAATGACGAGGACACTAGCCGGCAAGCGGAATCCCTCTGGCGGTCGGACGATTGGGCCGACCTGCGGTGGGCTCGCGAACACTCCACCCCGCAGCAGACCGCACGGCACCTGCTCGACCCGCAGTGGCGGAACCGCGACTACAACGCGTTGGACGAGCTCGTGGAGATGACCCATGACGCGGACCTTTCCAGCCTCTCCGAGGATGATCTGGAAACCCTCGCGGCAAGCAGCCTGCCGGAACTGCGCCAATCCGTCATCCGCTACAAGGACACTCCGGCGCGACTGCTCGAAGACATGGCCCGCACCGAAAGCAACACAAGACTATTGCAGATGCTCGTCGAATCGGGCAAACTCGGCCAGAACACCATCGACCTGTGCTGTTGGAACCAGACGGACAGCCGATTGGCGGCGAGCATGCTGCCGAAGGCCTCAGACCATCTGCTGGTCCGGCTGAGTGGACGAGACTGGTGGCCGTCCAGAAAGAACGCCGTCGAATCCGGCAGACTCGACAGGGCTCGACTGTCCGAAATGATCGAAAAGGAGAACCATCCGGACGTCGTCTCGGCCCTGATCGGCACGGGCGAGTTCGACATGGACGGCGAGGCCAAGGCCATCAGGCGTGTCATCACCTCACCTGATCTCCTCACGGCGTACACCAATCCGATGGGCCGCCGGTACAATCTCGACCGGCCCGACAGGGAGGTCGTCCGACAGGCAGCGAGAACAATGCTGGAACACGCGCCCATAGGGCTGATTCTCAGCATGCCCGACGACGACAACGAAAACTGGCGCACACTCATCGACACGGCGGCCACGGAATACGCCGACGAAATCAATCCGAACATGCTCAGCCGCATCGCCCAAGCGGAAGGCAACAATCAGACCAAAACCATCCTCGGCGAACGACTCGGGAAAGACACGCTGTCTGGAACCGACGAGAACCAGACGCCGACGGCATCCCCCGGAACCGGCGGAACGTACGGATTCAACCTGCGACTTCTCGGACGGCTCAAGGCCGACATCGACTATTTCCTCGGACCATCCCACGCGGAGAAATACCTGTGGGCAGGCAGCGTGGACGCGCAGATAGCGAAACTCCGCGAGATCGACGGAAGCATCAGACCGGAAGACCGTCCCGAATGGTTCACCGCCGAATGGATCGATCAGGCAGAACAGGCGATGAGGACGCCGGCCGACGGCGGGATCGAAGACGCCCTCGACGCCACATTGTCCGGCCAGTACGCCGCATTCGAGAACGCGATCATCGGATACATCGACACGCACGACCCGGACGCTGGGACCAGAGAGAACGGTGCGAGCCAATTCGCCGGATACGAGGTCACCGACCGTGTCGGAAACGGCGCGCCCACGTCCTACCGGCTCGACTGGTTCGACGACGAGGGTCTGGTCCACGAAGGCCCCAAGGTCACTGTGAAGGAACTCACGCGAATGAGGGAGGGTATCTTCGACAGTCCGGACTCCTGGGACTCCTTCGGCACGACACCTTCCACGTCCGCCGCGGCGTCCGACAAGAAGGAACCCGAACCCGTGGAAAGCAACGGGCCGCAAATCGTGTTCGCATCGCTGTCCTCAGACCGCGGCATGCCGGAAGGCGCCGTGAACCTCCTGGACGATGACGCGGCGCAACAGGTCTCGGATATCCTCTCCGACGCAGGAAAAACCACGGAAGCTCGGAACGACCCATCCGACAACGAGCGGGAACAGCGGCGCGGGAACATCAACAGACTGTTGGACGTGCTGCCCGTCACCATGGTCACGGACGACGGAAGCCACCGGGTGGACTCCGATGAGATCATGGCCGCCACAGACCGGACGGAACGCCACGACGCCACCGCAGTCGAAACCGAATCAGATGAGACGTCAGTCTCCCTGGAACCGGAACCCGACTCCACGAAGGGAAAGGGTGCTTCCGAAGACGAAGACGTGATGGCATCGCAGGACGCTCCGGAGTTCAAAGGATTGGAGGAACCGGCTCGGCCGACGGTCGCGGCCACCATCGAAGCGGAGCAGTTGGCCTTTGACTTCGATGACATGCCGGACGAACTTGACGTCCCTCGAAAACAAGAGGAAAATATTAGTCAAGCGAAATTAGATAAGGTGTCTAATTTGAGTTCTTCCCATGAAACGGAAGAAAACGATGCGAGGAAGGAGACGACCCGAAATGACGGTCAGGTACTGCCCTTACCAGGGGGTCAAGAAGATGAGGTACCTGTTCATGGCGGAGCATCTGCCGGAACAGCTCAGGGAGCTCAAGAGGCAGGGGATGCCGGCGTTGGACGCCTACATGGACCAGGTCCAGAAGGACTACGGCCGGACGATCACCGAGTACGTCAACCATTGGGGCAAGACGCACCAGCATCTGAAGCAGCCGGGCAACTGGGACCCGTGGTTCAAGGGACTCAAGATGGCGGAGCATCAGGCCGAGGAGATCGCCATCAGGAACGTGGTCGAAGCCCTCTGACCCACATCGACCGCGGCCTGCTCGACCCGGATCTGCAGGCCACGGGATCCAGTCTCGAACGCGCACGCGCGAACGTACGCGCCATCGAGGTGCTGCGCGACCTCGACGACAGTGGCCGCGAACCCACCGACGACGACATCCGCACCCTCGCCACGTACGCGGGCTGGGGCGGCGCCCAGAAGGCGTTCGAAGAAGACGGTGACGATCCGGCGTGGAGCGAGATCAACACGCGTCTTAGCGAATTGCTCACCGACGCCGAATACGCGGACGCGCGCAGCAGCACGCTCACGGCCTTCTACACGCCACGACCCGTCGTGGACGCGATGTGGCAGGCCCTCGGCAAGGCCGGTTTTGGTAAGGATCCGAAACACCCGGACATGGTGTTGGAGCCCGGTTGCGGAACCGGCAACTTCATCCGCTCCACACCGGCCGGATCGTTCTACGGGTTCACCGGCATCGAAGCCGACCCGATCAGCGCCGGCATCGCACGCCACCTGTGCGCGGACGACGACATCATCAACAACAGGATGGAACGGACCGGACTGCCCACGGATGCGTTCGACCTCGCGGTTGGCAACGTGCCGTACAGCGACGCGATCAGGATAGACGGCACCGTCATCCACGACTGGTTCATCCAGCACAGTCTCGACGCGGTGCGCCCCGGCGGTCTCGTCGCCGTGCTCACCAGCCGGTACACGCTCGACAAGAACACGTCGAACATGCGCCGCGGCCTCGCCCGCAAGGCCGAACTTGTCGCCGCATGCCGCCTGCCCAGGGAGACATTCGACCGGCAGGCGGGCACCGAAGTGGTCTCCGACATCCTGATCCTGCGCAAACGTGACGAGCCGCTGGCCGAAGCGGACGCAGCGTGGACGGACACCACCGAATTCCGCGACGGCGTCAACGCCAACAGACTGTTCGTCGACCATCCCGAATACGTCGCGGGAACCATGGCCATAGGCTCGGGACCGTTCGGCCCGCAGATCGACGTCACCGGAACCGGCGACATCACCCGGTTGGGCGAACAGGTCGAACGCATCCTCACCGGCCAGCTCGAACAGCACGGCATCGACCTGCACGACAGGCTCGGCGAACGTGCCAACGAGCCGATCGTCGTGCCCGACAAGACCCAGCAGGCGGCCATGCGCTATATGGTCGACGCGAACGACCATATCTGGTACGGCGACATGAACGGCCAGATCGTACCCGCGCACTCCCGCGTCGCCAAGGGAGGGGACAGGCGCATGGCCTCCATGCTGCGCCTACGCGACCAGGCGGAACGCCTGCTCGCCGTCGAACGCGATCCGAACACCGCCGACGACACGGTCTCCCAAGGCATCAGAGACCTCGACTCGGCATACGAACGGTTCGTGGCGTCCTACGGGCGGCTCACCTCCAAGGACAACCTGCGCGTGTTCGACCCGGCCCTCTCCGACGCGAGCCTGAACCAGCTCTACGCCCTGGAGAAGACCGGCGCGAACGGTTTCGAGGGCAAGAGCGACATGCTCTCCAAAAGGGTGGTCACGCCGGCGCCGCCCATGCCCGAACATGCGGACGAGCCCGTGGAGGCATTGTCCATCAGCCTCGACCGCAGGGGCGAAGTGGACCTCGACCTCATCGGGAAGCTGCTCGGCACCCGGGACGACATCGAGACGGCCGAACGGCTCGGCGATCTCATCGTCACCGACCCGGACGACGGCACTCCACTGCCGGCGGACGAATACCTGTCCGGCGACGTGGGAGGCAAACTCGACCATGTCGACGGACTGTTGCGTGCCATGGTCGACGAGCCCGAACAGGAACGTGTACGCGCATGGCTCGCCGAAAACGGGATACAGGCCATAACACCGTCCGCGCGCGTGGAAAGCTGCCGTAGGGGACTCATCCAGGCAGGAGCATGGCAGAGCGCCACCGACCCGATCCACGCGAACAAGTCCGTGGCCGAAGCCCCATGGTTCTCCAACGAGTTCAAAGAGTACGGACGCGGACAGAGAAGGGCCCTCGCCTGCATGTTCCTGGATGATTGCAAGCCCGGCGTGGAACTGCTCGACAAAAACTGGAACGCCCAACAGCCCAAAGGCAACAGTTTGTTCTACGAGGTCTTCGACAGCGGCTGGTCAAGCGACGACGACGGAACATCCAACAGCGCCATGCGCATGCTGTACAAGGCCGTCACGGCCGACCCAGAGGCCATCGACGACAGGACCGTCGCCACGATCCTCAACACCTTCAAACATGGCCCGGTACAAGATGCCTTGCGCAAGGTCACCGATCCAAGTCTGTGGAAGGTGGAGGACCACGGCTACTACAGGGAAGTCAAGTGCGACTACCTCGCCTTGGCCAAGGAACTGCGCGCCCATCCGGAAACCTGCGAATACCTGTACGCGGCCGATGCGGACCGACTGGCCCATCCGACCGTCGAGAAACGGTACGGACGCTACAATTCATGGAACCAGAAGACGTTCAAACCGTTGGACGAAGTGGTCGACATGGAGGGCTTGGAACAGTGGAGGGACAGGCGCGCCACGTGGATGCGCGACCATCCGGCCGAACCGGCCGACATGGACCGGCTCAAGAGCCTGCAATCCCTGCGCGGACGGCTCGAACAGTCGATGCCAGCCCGACTCACCCATAACGACATCACCGCGAAGCTCGGCTCAGCGTGGATCCCGACCGGCGTGATCCGGGACTTCATGATCGAAACGTTCGGACTCGAAACCCAGCCCGACATCACCGACGGCGGTATGAGAAGCCTTTCGGTCAGTCATGACGAGACGACCGGCAACTGGCAGGTCAACGCGTCGCTCGCCTCGAAACTCGACGAGGAGACCATCCGCAAATACGGTCTGGGCATCGGAGCGGGACGCAACCCGTTCGAGGTCGTGTCCGGCGCGCTCAACGCGACGACCAGCAACCTCACCAAACCCGATCCGGACGATCCGGCCGGAAAGAGAAGGGTCAGGGACGCGCAGGCCACCGCATTGCTGTACCAGAAGCGCCACATCGTCGAACAGGCGTTCGCCGAATGGGTATGGACCGATCCGGCGCGCACACGCATGCTGGAGGACGTGTACAACACGCGGTTCAACCGCATCCACCCGCGCGAATACGACGGCTCCTACCTCACATTCCCCGGCATCAGCACCGACATCGGCTTGTACGACCATCAGCGCAATGCCGTCGCGAGGATCCTGCAATCCAAGGAAGGCACGCTCGTCGCGCACGTCGTGGGCGCCGGCAAGACATTCACCGGTGTCGCCGCATGCCACGAGGCGAAACGTCTGGGCCGTGCCACCAAGCCGATGATCGTCGTGCCGAACCATCTGACCGAACAATGGGCGAAGGACTACCTGACGCTCTACCCGGACGCGAACATCCTGTCCATGACGGAGGCCGACGGCGCCGGCAAGGGCGCGGTACGCTTCTGGGCGAAGGTCGCGGCCGGCGACTGGGATGCGGTCATCGTAAGGCAGGACACGTTCCAACGCATGCACGTCAGTCCCGAACGCCGCGAGGGGTACTTCTCACGGCGCAAGGCCGAAATGCTCGACAGCATCGATACCGCGGAAGCGGTCGGCAACGACTTCTCCGCAAAGAAGCTGAAGGACGAGATCGGCAAGATGGAGAAGAACCTCAACCGGACCGTCAAACAGGCCGAGAGGGACCGCATGCGCGTCGACGGGAAACTCCAGGCGCTACGCGGCGGCGACAGCAAGGAGTGGATCGACTTCGAGGACCTCGGCGTGGACATGCTGTTCATCGACGAGGCGCACCAGTACAAAAACCTCGCCATCGCCACCACGATCAGCGTGCCCGGCGTGGACGTCGCCGCCGCGCAGAAATGCGAGGACCTGTTCGACAAGTGCGAGTACCTGCGCGAGACGGGACATGGAAGCAACATCGTGTTCGCGACCGGCACACCGGTGTCCAACTCCATGGCCGAACTGTACAACATGCAACGCTATCTCGCGCCCGACCTACTCGGAGCCCAGGGCGTGGCAGCGTTCACCAGCTGGGCCAACACGTACGGCAGCATCGTCGAAAGCGTCGAGGTCAAGCCGGAAGGCAGTGGATACCAGATCAAGCAACGGTTCGCGAAATTCCACAACCTGCCCGAACTGATGAGCACGTTCCACGACTACGCGGACCTGCTGACCGCCGACAAGCTTGACCTGGACGTGCCCGACTGCGACGTGATCTCCGTCGCCGTCGAGGCGACCGAAACGCAGAAACAGGCCGTGGATGCGCTCGTGCAAAGGGCGGAACTGGTGCGTGACGGAGCCGTGGACCCGTCGGACGACAACATGCTCAACATCACGAACGACGGCAGGAAGGTCAGTCTCGACCCGAAATTGCTCGACGTGTCCGATCCGGACATCCAACCCATGGAAGGAGGCAAGGTGCAGGTCTGCGCCGAGAAGATCCACGAGATATGGCAGGAGCATGCCGCAGAGAAGGCCACGCAGCTCGTGTTCTGCGACTCGTCCACCACGGCGTCCGGCAAGTGGAACATCCAATCCGATCTGAAACGCCGCCTCATCGACCTGGGCATCCCCGAGGACGAGATCATGTTCGCCGCACAGGAGAAGGATCCGCAGAAGAAGCAGGCCCTGTTCGAGAAGGTCCGCAAAGGCGAGGTGCGCGTGCTCATCGGCTCGACCGGAACATTGGGCACCGGCACGAACGTGCAGGACAGGCTCTTCGCCATCCACGACCTCGACTGTCCATGGAAGCCCGCCGAACTCGAACAACGCCAGGGACGTGTCCGCAGGCAGGGCAACATGTTCGACAAAGCGCAGGACTATCGGTACGTCACCGTCGGCACGTTCGACAGCTACATGTTCCAGACGGTCGAGCGCAAGGCCCGGTTCATCAGCCAGATCATGAGCTCCGGCTCGCCGTCACGCGAAGCGTCCGACGTGGACTCCACGGTGCTCAGCCTCGCCGACATGAAGGCCATCGCCACCGGAGACCCGAACATCGCCAAACGCATGGAGCTCGAAAACCAGCTCACGCAGATGAAACTGCTCAAACGCGCCCACGCGGACCAGCAAAGGTCGATCCGTTTCAAGATCGACATGCAACTGCAGCCGACCGTGGACAACCTCGAAAAACTCCACGGGGAAGCGGTGGACGACGAGCCGAAATTCCACAAGGCCGTCGATATCCGCGACCAGCATCTCGCCCAGGGCGTATGCGGGCTTGATCTCGGCGACGGTCCGATCACGGACCGCAAGCAGGCCATCCACGACCTCGTCGGCATCGCGCACCGGCTCGACCACGGGCAGACGATGGAAGTCGGCGAATACTGCGGGCTGACCGTCATGGTCGCGTCGAAGAACATGGCCGTCAAAGGCATCAACGCGTTCCGTCCGTTCGTCGGTTTGAAAGGCGAGCATGAGCATTGGGCTGGCACCAGCGTGCCCGACATCAACAACAGCGCCGACAACGTCATCAGACAGCTCGACCGGATCATCGCCAACAACGCCGACACGGCGCAAGGCCTCCGCGTCAGACTCGACAATGCGAAAGCCAATCTGGAAAGCGCATGGAACGCGTTGAACACGCCATGGGAAGGCCAGCAGGAGTACGACGACCTCACCGACCAGATAGCCAAAATGAACCTGGAAATCAAGAACAGCCAGGACACGGCGCCGGCCGGAGAGGACGAACAGGACACGCAGGCCGACCTCGCCAAAGCCTCATACCACTCCGACGGGCCAGCCGAAGCCCAAGCCACAAGCGTGACCGTGGGATTCGACCCATCCGAACCGTCCGCCTTCCCCACAGCAGCGGAGACGACCGACGTTCCAATGCCCGACCCATACATCGACCCATCCGATGATGTGTCCGCCGGACCGGGAATCGGCATGTGACGTAGGCATTCGAATAAGAGGACGACGGGCCGGAACGGGAGCCAATCCCATCCGGCCCGTTCCGATATCGGCAGGACCACACGTGAACCGGCTGGAACGAAAAAGAGGAAGGATCGGCCCCAATGTCCGAAACCGAAGAGCTGAAAACACGGATCGAAACCATCAGAGCATTGTCCGGCCAATTGCGGGAACGGAACCGGACGGTGAAGAGCCTGGAAGAGGAAATGACGGCGACCGCGCCGGAACATGCATGGTCCTTCGGGAAGAAGCATCACTACAACCTTTTGAAAGCCGAACTCGAAGACGAACGCCGGCTGGTGTTAGAAGACAAATACCGGCTGGGGAGCCTCTCCAAAGACCTGTTCGAAGACTTCAACATCGTCGCCGACAAGGCCACCTCCACCAACTCCCTGGAATCCATGCTCGACCTGATCGAACAATCCCTGGACACCGACCCGGAATACAGGGAGAGCGTCAGCCACCAAACCGGAATAACCGATGGGACTTCGTACATGCGTCTCGTTCCGCAGGACAATCCTGAAGGAATGCTGCCACCGACCCCATGGGGCAGGAAGGCCGCCGAAGAGGCATATCGGCAGGATCAGGTCCAACAGTTCGACCCACAGCTGAAACTGCTGCGCACACTCGCCACGGGAAGCTTCAAGGACTATGACACCCCGGAAACGAACGACTATCTCGCCCTGATGGATTTCAACGAGGGAGACCGGGTGACCATGGGTCCGGGACTGTCCACGACCGTCACCACCCCGCATTGGCTCGGAGCGGGTGGAATCCTCCTCATCATCGAAGGCGCCTCAAAGGGAGTGCCGATGGTCGGTAGCAGGGGAGGCGTGCGCAACGAGAGCGAGGTCTTCATCCCGGACGTGCTGCACTGCACCGTCATGGAGAAAGCCACGGACGGCGAATACCTAGGCAAGAAATTCGAACGGATCTACCGGCTCAGCGTCGAATCGGAGGAATCACCCATTCCGAAGAGGGATCTACTGGGATTCCCCAGCATCCAGCCGGACGTTTCACTGCCGGATCCGGCCATCGACCAGGATACGGCAGTGGCGGGCCCGAACGATCCGGGACTCGAATTATGAGCGCATGCACGACGATCGGAAGCCGGCATGCGGCATACGACGGCAGGGAACTCAGGGAGTTCTGGACCCGGGCGAAACGACGCATGAGCCGACAGGACTTCGAAAAACTCAGACCCCCGTCCGCCATACGCCAATAGGACGTCGGACCGGAAACCATCAGACTGTTTCCTCATCCCAAACACCATACGGGAAGCGGGAAGGGGATAAGAAAAACAAACACAAAGCAAAGGAGAAGAACATGGCCGAAACCGCACAGACCATGACCGAATTCACTTACGCGCCCGGCGAGAAGGACATCGTCGGCGACCGATTCAGCCCGAGCGTGATCATCTTCTGGCTCAAAACCTCGATCGCCGCGTCCAGCACGCGCGTACAGTACAGGGCACCGAACACCCTGTTCGGGCTGATCCCTCTCGGCGCGTCCACCAAGACCATCCCACTGCGCAACATCGCCAGCGTCGACACGAACACGAAATTCAACCTCGGCAGCCTCGTCTGGGGTTTGTTTTTCCTGTTCGTCGGCTTCGGCATGTTCGACTCCAACGCCCTGGCCGCCATCGTGTGCCTGCTCATCGCCGTCGCGAACTTCGCAAACGTGATGAGCGCCACCCTGACCTTCCGCGATCCGTCCGGCGGCGCGAACGACATCACCGTGAGCATCCTCGAAAAGGACAAGCTCATGAGCCTCGCACAGGAGATCCAGGCCCGCGTGTTCGCCGACGCTGACCAGCTGCGTCATGAGGAAAGCATGCGCATGGCCGAGAAGCAGTACACCGCGCAGACCAACAGCGTGCTCATCCAACAGCAGATGCTCGCCAACCAGCAGACGCAAGCCGCACAACAGACTCAGGCTCCGTCGCAGTCCGATCAAACGCAGCAGAGCGAGTGACGTCGTCCGAAAACAAAAAGAAGACAGGGCTGAGAAATCCAAAACGGCCCTGTCTTTTCGTCTAATACGATAGGGTCCATACTCGAAACCCATTGCAAAGTACCGCTGATTTTATTCCATCCGAAACCAACTTGTGAAGCGCATCGACATGATTTACAGAGTCAGGGATGGTAAGGGCTTCCATGCCACAGAACCGATGCACAACGCGATGAGTCTTCCGGAACCAAATCCTGGTATGGATCCCGATCGGCATCAGAGAATGAATGGCCCTGATTTTGGAATATAGATTGATGTGACAAACAGGTTCGTCAAATTCGGTGCGTTCGATGGAAATACGCTTACCGAAAGCGGGTTCGACTCATGGCTTCGGGATTCAAACAACCCGTACACACACCGACGCCTGCCGCGCAGTCAAAGAAGCCTCCGCCTCACACTCCTTGCGTGCACGGTAGCAGCGACGTCGAACCGCATCTTGGCTCATGTTGAAATCCGCACTTGCCAATCTCTCAATCACCTTAAGTCTCGCTAATCGTCTGTGCTATCACCCATTTGTGATTCCGCCTGAAGAACAGCATGAACCCACTCCATCTGTCCCATGACGGCTATCTCCAGCCGATTCTCGCTTTCACGGACCTTGACCCATGTCCTCAAAACGTTCCATACGGCGAGGCTTCGGATGATAGGCATATCGTCACCTCCTTCAGGCAGCGTAGGCCTTTCGCCTACGATTCGAACAGCCTCTCGCAACGATGCCGAATCATCCACATCCACCGCGACCCCTGACGCCTCCTCCCAATACACCTCCGTGTTCGTCCAAGATGATTGGGCCTGAGACAAGAGGAGATACGACAGGGAAAGCAGCACAAGGTAACTGGCAACGAACCTGAAGATCCATTTGACAATCCGCTTCCGGTCGGACTGTAGGGTGAGTTCAGGGATATCCATCAGTCGTACCTGTACTGAAGACCGTACCAAGTCATGTTGTTATGGCCGTTGTCATGGGCGTATTTCAAGGATTGCGTCAACGTAATCTGATAACGGTTGTTGCTTTTCTGATCAATGACCGGATTGGCCTTACCGTCCTTCACCACTACTCCGACCACAATCATAGTGTGATCGATGCTGCCGTTTGAACTCCAATCTACGTATAGAAGGCTGCCTTGCCATGCCTCCCAAACGTTAGTCAGGCTGGTGAAACTGTTAGTGTAATGCTTCATGTATGTGTAATTCGAATCCGCGTTCATCCAGCCTCTGGCTGTTAGGCTTGGTACGGATGTGGAGTAAAACCACAGTCTTGGGTGCGTGTGCTTACCGCCTTCATGGATGGCTTGTGATACAAAATTTGCGCAATTCTGACTGAATACCGGGTATGCCGGATTCATTTCGTTATTTTTGGTCCATTTGTCTGCGTAATTCGTGGCTTTTATATAGTTCAGGCCATCTGAGTTCTCACCGAAATCCGCGCGCGACTCCATCAGCTTTCGCTCTTCCAAGTTGAATGAAGATTGCTCTCTATCCAACGAAGCCGGAGTTCTCTCGTTACTTATCGAAGAATCCATAGCCGTGAACGAAGAGGTCTCTTCATCGGGCTCTACAACTTCATCTGCGGTAATTGTGTATCCAGACGAGGAGCCACTATCAGGAACAACATGAAGAACATGCTCGTCCGTCCAACTGTTCTGCATGGAGTCAGTCCGTTTGCCAGCAAGATAAATCTCCGCTCCAGAATCAGCTTCCAACTCGGTGGAAAGAGTGACATCCACATGAAGATCGTAACCGTTCTCAGTTTTTTCAACGGTACGAACCTTTGTGTTGATATTCGTATCAGTTGTCACGAGACCATCATTAAGCTGATCATTGGCGTTAAAAGGAAGCGTGGATAGGGACCGTGAATTTTCCGGAGCATAGTAGCTCTCTCTAAGAGAAGTTGAATATTCAGACAGGACTTGACGCAGGCCAGTATCAAGAGCTTCCGACTGATTCTGCGACGCAACAGCCGCTTGTGGGAAAGCCATCGAAACACTCAGGATCAAGGCAGCCGATAACAACATTTTATTCTTCATATATTCCTCCCCCTTTTGCAGGAATAATCATAGCGTACCACAGAGGTGGATTCTAGTGGTGGTTGCAACACCTGAGGTTGAGTGGCCTTCCATGGCCACGTTGTCGGTTGTTGAGGTTATCACGTGGCGTCGAGTAGTTCGATGATCTTCTCGCTTGGTTTCATGAAGCCGAGGGTTTTGCGTGGCCGGTCGTTGAGTTCCTCGGCGACCGCGTCGAGGTAGTCCTCCGGGTAGACGGATAGGTCGGTGCCTTTGGGGAAGTACTGGCGCAGGAGCCCGTTGGTGTTCTCGTTGGTGCCGCGCTGCCACGGGGAGTGCGGGTCGCAGAAGTAGACGGCCATGTCCAGCGAGGCGCCGATCCGTTTGTGCAGGGCGAGTTCCGCTCCCTGGTCCCAGGTCAGCGAATTGCGCAGGAGTTTGGGCAGCGAGGCCATTTTGTCGATGATGGCCTGCTGGACGTGTTCGGCGTCGTGCCCGTCGGGCAGGTGCAGCAGGATCGTGAACCTGGTGGTGCGCTCGACCTCGCGGCTGACCGTGCCGGGGTCGCGTCCCAGCAGCCGGGCGATGGCGCGGATCGAATCGCCCAGGCGCAGCCGGTCGGCGATCAGGATGCGCTCCTCCTGATTGAGGTAGCGCGCGTGGATCCGTTTGGATTTGTCCATGGTGGAACGATACCAGTCCATGCTTGCCTTTTCGTTCCTCCCGGTGGCGCGGGTGCGCCCGTTGCGCCATACCTTGCCGGTGCGCTTGGAGACCCCGACCGCATGGGCGGCCTGGGTGAAGTTCATGCCCTCCTCGTCCAGCAGACGCACGTACTCCTCGCGCCTCGCCGCGCACATCAGCTTCCTCGTCGGATATTCGACGCCGTTGAACGTCCAACGGCGTTCCCCGCCACGGTCTTCGTTTCGGTGGCTCCTGGTCACCTGACCCTCCTTGCGGTAGGTCAGGTGTTGCAACGATCACTAGAACTCGCCCGTACATGTACGTGGGGAGGTCCCTGTCGTAGTTGATGTCTACCGGTCCCCGAGCCTCGCGCCACGCATGCAGGATGTCGTTCTCCGACACCCCGTGCTTGAACGCAGAAGGCAGGATCAGCGGCTCGTCATCCTTGTTCACATCTCTCACAAGGCAATTATAGTTGGCAAAAAACATTTGACGTCAAATGTTGCGTACGATTTGAGCCATGAGGGCGATTCCTAAGTGTTGCATCGCGTTTTGATCTATTGATGTGTTCTGGAATCGAGTTATCCGTTTGCTATAGGCCGGAAAACGTTTATACGGTGCGCCGCCGCATTTTTTATACGCATTCCGAAAACGTCCGTTTTTGAAACAAAGCTATGCAATGCTTCAGATTCTTCGATTTGACGGTTAAAAGCGTTCCAAAACCCGTTTCAAAATCAATGTCGCACAAGGTGAGCCGACTGACGAGTAATGGTACCATGGCACGCATGGCAAGCATGACATACGGGTATGCGCGCGTCAGCACCGGCGACCAGACCACCGACCTGCAGCAGGACGCACTCGAAAAGGCCGGTTGTAATCGAATCTTCACCGACGTGGCATCCGGCGCCAAGGCTCACCGTCCTGAACTCGACCACATGCTCGACCTGCTACGCGAAGGCGACACCGTCGTCGTCTGGAAACTCGACAGGCTCGGACGGAGCATGCAGAATCTTGTCGAACTTATCAACGACTTTGACGCTAGGGGAGTTCAGTTTCGCTCACTGACAGAATCGATTGATACGAGCACTCCGGGCGGCACACTCATATTCAACATCTTTGGATCATTGGCCCAGTTCGAACGGGATCTAATCCGCGAACGCACACGCGCCGGGCTCGAAGCCGCAAGGGCAAGAGGCAGAACAGGCGGGCGCCCCGTAAGCCTCGACGAGAAGCAGATCAAGGAGGTGCGGCGATTGTACAAATCCCGATCCGTGACAGTGGACCAGATAGCATCCATGATGCGCGTCAGCCGAACCACCATATACAGATGCTTGCAGAAAAACAAAGGAACCAATTGAGAGGAAGAAAATGGCGGAAAACATGACCGAGGACGAAGTCAGGGACAAGGCACGCGAAATATTGGGTCTGAACAACCACGGGGGGGGGGCAATCGTTGGCGTAGGCCAGCTGACGACATTCAACCAGCTGGGATTTAAAGGGAAACTCGACAAGCCGGATGGCTGGTACCTCCCGTCCGCCAAGACCGATACCGCCGTGGTCCTGGAAACCAAAGCGTCGAAGATCGCACTAGGTGCGTCACAGGTGAAGGAGCTCCTGAAGAACATCCGCATCATGAATGCGAAATACGAGCACGTCGTGGGTATCCTCTACAACGGGGAATCCACCAGGGTGTTCAAGAACGGCGAGGAATACAAGGAGAAGGGGAGTGAAAAGCTCCACAACATCGCCTACTACACGGCCCTGTTCAACGTCGACCACATCGACAAGCAGCGCATCTACGAACTGACGGCCCGTATCAACAACTGCCTGCATTTCGAATTCGGTATCAGGAATCTCTACCACCGAATGATATTCACTGCCTGCGCATTGGTCGCGAAACGATACGACGCGCTGATGGTCAGCGGCATGGACTACTCCGAATTCCACAATGCAATCCTCAACTGCCTCAACAAGGAGCTGTTGCGGGACAAGCACCAGAATCAGAAGCTCGGTCTGCTCGCGGACGTGTTCTCCGAGATTCGTATGAACCTCAACGTGAACAGCGAGGACGAGAAGGAACAGGAGCACGTCAAGGATCTGATCTCGATTTTCATCGACTGGGTGACGGAAATATCCGACTGCCTGAACTCCGACGCATGGCGAGGCGAGGACGTCATGGGCATCTTCTTCAACGAGTTCAACCGGTACAAGAAGAAGTCTGAATCCGGACAAGTGTTCACGCCCGAGCACATCACCGACTTCATGTACAAGATCCTCGAAGTAAACCAGAACGACAGGGTGCTCGACGCGACCTGCGGCAGTGGAGGATTCCTCGTCAAGGCGATGGCGAACATGATCGACGAGGCCGGTGGAGTGAACACCGAAAAAGCCAAGGAAATCAAACAGAACCAACTATTCGGTATTGAATTCGATAGAGAGATTTACGCCCTCGCATGCGCGAACATGCTCATCCACAAGGACGGCAAGACCAACCTGGAACAGCTGGACGCCAGATCTGAAGAGGCCGGAAAATGGATCAGCAGTCAAAACATCACCAAAGTCCTCATGAACCCTCCATTCGAGAGGAAATACGGATGCATGGACATCGTTGAGAACGTTCTTGACAACGTGCCTCCGCATACGCCGTGCGCATTCATCATGCCGGACAAGAAACTGGAAAAGACCGGCAAGAAGCAAAAGGAACGCATCCTTAAGAAGCATAGGTTGAAGAAAGTCATCAAATTGCCTGAAGATTTGTTCTTCGGAATAGGCATCACCGCGAGTATTTTCGTATTTGAAGCCGGTGTGCCACAGGATGACAAGGAATTCTTCGCCTGCTATATGAAAAGCGATGGGTTGGCGACTGTCAAGAACAAGGGACGTCACGATGTTTATGGCAAATGGGCAGCCATAGAGAAGCATTGGGTAGAAGTCATCGAGAGACAGTCCGGTGAGGATACGTGCCAGTGGATGGATCCCGCTAAACATCTGTCCTATCAAATGCCGCAGAAGCCCTTTGAGATTTTCGAGGAGGATTTCCGTAAGACGGCCATGGACTATTTGATGTTCCAGCAGGACATCGACTCGAAAGCTCTTGGAGAAAAATTACTTGAGATGACGTTGTATTCGAGCCGCGTGAATGCCGGCGGCGAGACTGTTACCGTGACCATGCTGAAAGGTGATAACGATGATGACGAAGATTGATACAAGTGGATGGAAAGAGTTCGTCATTGAGGATTTGTTTGAGAAACTTCAGCTTGATATCAAGAATGAAAGTTTTAATAAAACATTTGATGTGTCCGAGGAACGTACGCCTGAATTTAGTTTGCCGCTAGCCAACGCTAAACATGGCAATAACGGCATCATGTATTACGGGCGCGAAGCTGATTTCGATACGGCCGAGATGACGATCGACATCGTACAAAACGGCGCTATTGCGACGGGTGATGTATATGCGCAGCCACAGAAGACAGGTGTCTTGTGGGACGCGTATCTGGTGAAACCGAAAGCTGAAATCAATTCCTCATCTACGTTGTTGTTCTTGGCTACCGTGTTGGAAAGGGCAATCAAAGATAGGTTCAGCTATGACGATAAATGCATATGGGATAAGGCGAAACTGTTGTCTGTGACATTGCCCTGCACGGATAAAGGCGAACCTGATTGGGCATACATGGATGCATATATGTCTGAAGTTATGCATGATTGCGAGAAGAATCTTGCGGAATTAAAATGTATTTTATCTCAATGAAAAATCATGATGTGACGTAGCGAACTTTCATTTATCGCCAATTCATACGTCGCGAACACGTAAGTGACTATCATGGCCGCGACGTGTGGAATCTTATGTCTATGCCTGTGTGGAGCCGCTTCGATTCCGCGATCGTCGCGGCGGGACGCGTGCATCGACCGGGGAATCGTGGACGGGGCGAAGTGCGAAAGCGGGGTACTTGCCATTCGCCATGCCTGCAATCGGTTAGGTCTCCTTGCCTCGGTTTTCTTTCAAAGCAAAGAGCCCATTCAGTCGGCAACGCTTGATGAATGTAGGCTTGTCTCCATATCTTATATGGTGACAAGCCCTAGGTACTTCTACGATTTGGTTACAGTGGCAATCTTTTTGGCTTCGATGATGTCCATGTCGGTGACGATGACCACGAAGTAGTTTTGTCCCGACATGTCATGCCATTCACGTGAATGTCCCACGAATTCGATGGTCTCGCTGCCTTTCAGCGAGTCCATTTCCATGCGGAGTCGTCCCGTCGAGGGGACAAGGGTTACGAATCTGGCCGAATCTTTTTCGAACCAGCATGCCTTCACCGCTTTGATTTTCCTGCCTCCGGTCAGGTTCAACGTTTGGCGGACACGGATGGGAGGGATCTTCACCCTGCCAACCTGCGGGCTCATGCCGATCACGCCGTTTTGTGGCAGTAGTGCCTTCCATGCGCGGTTGTTCGTGGTGGTCATGTTTTCCTACTCCTTGTCTTCCTTGAGGGTTCCCTGTGGCTGTCCGAACACTTTCTCGAGGTCTTTCGGATCGAGGTTGGTGGCGCATCCGCTTGTAGCGGCGGTCAGATCCTGTTGGGCTTTGGTGAGTGCGTCGTAATCATCCGATTTGGAGTCCACGAGCTGTTTCGCGGTTTCGTACGCGTTTTTGATGTCGCCGCATCCCTGCATGTTCTCCAGGTTGTCCTGTTGGACGGTTTCCACGGATTTCGCGGTGTTGTCCAATCCGTCCGAGAGGTCCGAACGGCGTGCTTCGATCGCGGCGCGCATGGCTTGCGGATACCATTCGCGTGCGAGGCTGCGGATCGTGTCGATGTCCTTCTGTTGTCCGATCGCGTCGTACAGGTCGGTCGCTTCGGCGAGGTCCTGCCGTCCATGTCGGTACAGCAGGGTGGAAAGCGTGTCGACGTTCGAGTTTTCGGGCGCGTTCAATAGGTCGCGCACGTCGTTCGAGATCTGCTCCGCGTCACCGGTGAACATGGTCCGGGCTTTCTGTTCCAGACTGTCGGACGTGGACGCTGCTTTTCCCTTTTTCTTTGCCTTCGCTTCGTGTTTCGCATCGGACTGGGTCTGGGCGGCCGAATTGGCCTGGGGTGCCGTCGTGGCCGGCTGATGTTTCCATGGGTTGGCCATCAGCATCATGACGGCCACGGCGATGACCGCGATGGCGCACCAGATGGCGGCTTGTTTCTTTGCTTCGGGTGAGGACTGTTTGCGTGGATTGTTCTTTCCCATTGGTCTTCCTTTGCTCAGAGGCTTGAATCGTTGTTCGGCAGACTGTTGTCAGGGGTTTCCGGTGGCACGTACCATCCGCCGGAGTTCCCGCCAGACGATCCGCCGCTGTTGCCATTGTTCGCATTGCCGCCATTGTTGCCGCGGGGCACGGTCGTGGAGCCGGAGCCGCCGGACGAACCATGGTATTGCGGCGTGGGCGTCGGTGCTGGGGTTGGTATCGGCGCGGCCTGTTGCGGCTGCTGCTGCTCCTGCGCTTCGGCCTGGCGTTTGGCTTCCTCGTCGTCCTTGGTTTTCGCGTCCAATGCGCGGGCGAGGTTTTCGCGGGCCTTGTCGAGTTTGGCGGCCATGTCGGTCCACGTGTCGATGGTCGTCTTCTTGTCGAGTTTGCGGGCCTGCGCGATGAGCTTGTCCAATGTGGCTTTCGCCGTACGAGTCGCATCGTCGGATGGTTTCGCATCATTGGAGGCTTTCGACGCCTTGTCCAATGCCGTATGGCATTTGTTCTTCGCGTCCGTCAACGGCTTTTCCTTGACGAGCCGGTCAATCTTGTTGGTCAGCGTGCGGGTGCGTTTCGTGGCCTTGTCGGCCTTGGCGGCGAGCCGTTCCGATTCGTTTTCCGGCAGTCCCGTCCGGTCGGAGCGCATGAGCCTGCCGTTCGAGTCGATCAGACGGCGGAGGGAATCGATGTCGTCCGTATCCTTCAATCCGATCCGATCCGCCTGCTTGATCGTGGTCTTCGCCTTGCCGGTCCATGTGGACAGTTGGCTCATGGAGGTCTGCAACCGTTCGGCCGATGCCTGCTGTCGGACGGTGGCCGAATGGGAGCCCATGATGGCGAACAGGACGAGCAGGAGAATGAACGTCAGAGCGCCGATGAGACCACGACGCACCCAAACCATCGTCCTGACGTCCTCGGACGGTCCGTTGGGGTCGGCCACGTCCTGCAGACTCACGGCCGTCCTGATGTCGCCGGAAGCCGTTTCCGTTGCCACGGGTGGGATGTCGGATGGGGTTTCATCTCCGACCGGAATCATGGAGGTGAGGGTGTCCTCCGCCTCGTCCGGAACGTTGGCATCCTCCATGGCCGGACGTGGAGGCAGTGGGACCGCCGGCATGGGGCGGGTGTCGCTGGACGGCATGGAAGGTTCCGGACGTTCCGCCGTCTGGTCGTTTTCGACGCCTGTGGATTGTGGAACCGGCGTCGTGTCTGTCGCGCCTTCGGATACGGGAGGCAATGCGACCGTGTCCTGAACCGTGGCGGGGACTGTCGTCTCGGTTGGGGGAGTGGTCGTCGTTCCATGCTTGTCGTCATGCTGGACCGGTTCGATATCATGCTTCCGGTTGGAACGGCGGTTCTTCGGCTTGCGTGGTGGTGTGGACGGTTTCGTCTCCTGAAGCGAATCAAGCCAGTCGAGGTCGTCCCTCAACGCGTCGGACGGCGTCAACTGGTCGAACAGGCTAGGCTGTTCGCTGGTCATCGGTTGGCTCCTTTCCGCGTGCGAACGTGGCGTCCATCTGGTCGATCATGCGTTCGCAACGGTCGAACACTCCGGCGGGATCGCCTTGCACGATGCGTTCCAGGCGTGCGGTCAGATCGTCCTGCAGGCCGATGCTGCACGGCTTGTAGTTCTCGTCCAAGTGGGTTTTGCCATACGCGTGGAGGATCATGCGGGCTCGGCCGATCAGATCGTTCAGGTTTCGACGGTCCTTGCCGGATAGGAGCTTGGACCGTTCCGTGTCCCGCATCAGCATCGCGGCGGACGTGGCTGCGCGGTCGAGCCGGTCACGGCTTTCGCGTTCGCGTCCCGTATAGGACAGCCAGACGCGGCGGATCGTCTCCTCGTCCTGCGCGGCCTGCGCGAGATGCTCCGTGGCATGGTCCGTGTCGTAGCTGCCGCGCAGGCTGTCGATTTCCGAACGCCACTGGGCGGCCTGATTGCGCAGTGTGGCGTCGTCGGCCGCGTCCACGTCGTCGACGCGGGTGGGCGTCATCAGGTCGCAGACCGTGTCCAAGCCTTCCGACGGGGTGGAGAACCGCCATGACTGGTCGAATCCAGGTTCCTCGCTCCATCCACCGTCACGGTTGAACCAATGCTCGTACTCATCCTTCCTGGCCTGCTCCCGTTGGCGTTCCTCCTGCCCGGACAGGTGATGCCGATGGTCGGAGTTCGAAGCTTCGGACGAGGCGAGATACGCTTTGACGCGTTCCAACGTGGAATGGATGAGCGACTGCAACGTCGGTGCGTACAATCCTCCGTTGGGACTGGCGACGACCAGGTCCATGTAGCATTTGAGCGCATACACTTCCTGCACGACGTCGTCGTGGCGGATCCAGCATGGGGGAAGGGTCTGCGCCCAATCCGTGTAATGCGTGGTGAGGAACCGGCCCATGCGGATGGTGTGCAGCATCATCAGGTCGATGTCCATGCGCGTGGGCGAGCCGGTCAGGTCCAACGGGCGCGCCTCGACCATGGTGGCGATGGAATGCTGGGGGAGCTTGGCCCACAGTCCCGGACCGTGTTCCGGCTCGTTGAGCGGGGCCATGGTGATCTGCGTGAGCAGCTGGTCGAGGTTGCGCGCCATGGAGGCCGGCAGGTCCTTGCCGGTCAGCTCCTTGTACTTGCCGTTGACCGTGGCGGTCAGTTCCTCGTACGCGTGCTCGCACTGGTCCCTCACGGACAGTTCGCCCTGCTGTCTGCCGACCATGTCGTCGAACAGGGACTTGACCTCTGTCCGGAATTCCCGTTCCATGTCGTCCGTCCAGAACGACGGGCGTTCCAAGCCGCCAGCCACGTCCGCGCTCTGGCCTGCTCCCATGGTCTCGTCATGCTTGGCGTCGTCCGTGGCGTCCGGCTTGTCGGCGTCGGTGCCCGCCATCTGGGTGAAGTATTCTTCGACGTCGCTCATGCGATGGTCCTTTCGCCGTGATCCTCATGCCATGCGTTCGTGGCCGTGGGACGCAGGTCCTCCAAGCCCTCACGCCACCATGCGCGGCGCATGAACATGATCATGCGCACCAAGGCGGGCGCCTGGCCCAACGGTTCCACGAGCGCGTAGCCTACGGGCAGGAGGCTCAATTCCTGTTGGGTGACGGATTCCTCACGTTCGTGACGCGTGGTCAGACCGCCCAACGGGCCCTGTCCCGGATTCCAGGAGGATTCGCGGCGCGTCCGGTGATGCGTGCCGATCTGGCCGATCCACCATTTCAACGTCTCGTCGTCGGACACGCCCTTGAGCATGATCCGATGGCAGTTCTCCCACACGGTCTGCTCCACGGCCTTGCCGTACCCGTCCTTCTCGTCGGCCATCTGCTGGCGGGACTGTTCCACGATGATCAGCTGGTAGCCGTTGCCGCCGCCCTGCGTGATGGCGTTGCGCAGGCCGGGCCATTTCTCGATGTTCGACAGTTCGTCCAACACGAACCGTGCGGGAGGTTCAATCTTGCCGCGCGAGCCGGACGCCTTGTCGAACGCGATGTCCTGGCACGCCTCTTGGAACGTGTCGAGCAGCAGGCTCACGAAAATGCCCGCGTTGCCGGCCACGCCGCCGTCACGGCGGGGCTTGGACAGCACGTACACGGTGTCGCCCCGCAGCACCATGCGTTTCGGGTCGATCAGTCGCGGATCGGACGGACTCAGATTCATGCGGGCGCGCACGTTCGGGTCGGCGAGGATGCTGAACGCGTTCTTCACGCCGAACCACTCGCTGCCTTTCTGACGGGGATCGACGTGCGGCAGCGCGTTCAATGTCGCGGCCCAACGGTCCATCTCGCGTTCGGTCGTGTACTTGCGGATCAGGTCCGCGGCCTCCTGCGCGTTCTCCGGCGACAGGCTCCACTTGTAGCAGTCGTTGATGGTGCGGTCCGCGATCGCGGCCGCGTACAGCATGGCCTGCACGTACATGGTCGCGCTCACGCCCCACTCCTGGTTGTTCGAGCCGGACCCCATGCCGCCGATCGCGACCATGGTCTGCGCGCGGCGCATCGCCACGGCCGGATCGTCGCAACCCTGCAATGGCGTCCAGTTCATGTTGTGCCGCGTATCCGGATCGTTCTCCGCGACGCCCTCCGGGTCGAAGATGTGCGTGGTGCCCGCGCCACGGCCACCATACGACGCGCCGGTCACCCGATCCTTCACGCCGCATTCGCGCAGGTAACGCGTCGTTTTGATGATGTCCCCTCGCGTGGAGGTCGCGAGCACGAAACCGGGGGCCTCGACCACGGCGGGGATGACGACGCTGACGGTCTTGCCGGAACGGGTGGGACCCAGCACGTAGATGTGCCGTTCGGAACCCAGCCATACCTCCATGTTCCACGACTTGCCCACATACCATGCGGCATGCCAGGGGCGGGGGTGGATGGCGTGTGGTTTCCGGTCGCGGAAGTCGGCCAGCATGCGCGGCAGGACGGACGGGACCACGTCACGGTTGATGGCGCGCGGTCCATAGTCGGCGGCGAGCTGACGCCACGTGGCCACGCCGGGACGCGTGGACAGCCAGTCCGCCGCGCGTTCGCCGGAATCCCGGTACGCGTCCCAGAAGATCCACAAGGCCATGACGATCATGAACGCGACCGCGAACACGGGCAGCGTCAACAGCGTCCATGCGAGCATGTTGCCTTGGGCGGCGAGGAACAAGACCATCGAGAGGATCAACGCGAACACGCACACCATCGCGCCGACACGCGCCACGAGATGGCTTTCCTCGTCCGAGAGACGTTCCAGCAGGTCCGTGTGCCGGCTCAGCCATACGCCCGGTTTCGATGATTCGAACCGTTTCCACGCGTCCATGACCTTGCGGCGGTTGTCCGCGTTCAATTCCTCACGGTCGTAGCCGCGGCGTGCCGTGATCCGATGTCCCGTCATGACGCCAATCCCTTCCGGTTGTCTTCTGAATCATTGGACCAGCCTTGCTGGGAGAAGTCGTCTTCCTCATCTTGGCCAGACGAACGGAGAAACAAATCGAACAGCTTCAACGCGAAGGAGAGCAGGTTCAGCACGAGGGCGATGAACAGCACGGCCACCGTCAGCCGCTGGCCGGCGTCAGTACACATAAAATTGCTTATAAGATCCATGGAAAACCTCCAGACATAGGGAAGGGGAACGAAAGAGAATGGTCCAAAAAAGACGGAAACCCCCGAAGAAAAGGAACTCCACCGAGGAAAGGGAACCCTCCGACGGATCCAAAGCGCCGAATCACGCCGATACGGCGAAGAGCATCGGCGGAAGCCCGAGGACGGAGTGGATGAAACGGTGGGAATGTGCGATGGAGGTGATAGGCCTGTTTGCGAACGTGGCTACAATCGTCGCCATAGTGCTGACGGGCTATCAGATCGTCGTTGGCAACTGGCAGTTCGACCGGTCCGGCCCAGACTATACATGGTTCATGCTCGACAGGATGGAACCCAATGTGAGAATCGAGGCGGATGGCATGTCCACTCAGTCCACATTCGCGATGGTTCTGGCCAACAGCGGTAGGACGGAGGACACCGTCATTTCCCTGAGCAGGGATACGAAACATGCTGAAAGCATGAGAATATGTATGCCGGAATTCGACAGGAAAGGAGGATACAAGGCTGGTTCTGCGGTCCTCAACGATAAGGGAAGCTTCAGTCTTGCTCCAGGTGAGTCGAAACTCCTGTTCGTGGTCGCCCCGCGAACCAGTATGACCCTGACCGGCCAAACGGACAAGGACGAGGAATACCGGAGTGAAAGTTTCGAAATCACCGGCAATCTGACGGTGTACAGCGCTTCTGGAAAAACATGGCCCGCGAAAGAACTGCATCCCGATCAAAGGGTAATCCGCCATTATGAGGACCTTTCGGGGTTCAGACAAGCGAAAAGAGACTGCATGAGCCTCGTGAACAAAGACATGGAAGTGAAATAGGATCCGATACTGCATGGCGATTCTCCTATGACGCCCTGCGCAGGCTTGACGTGTCGAACACGCGCGCCCACATGGGGCCGGCGATGGGCAGTATCATGCGTGGATGCTCGTGTCCGATACGCCAGATGCCATAGCCTTGCGCCAAACGTGGTATCTGTTCCAATTCGTCCTCGCTCAGATCAGGGATGAGCTGGTTCAGCAGGGGTATGTTCTCGCCGCCCTGCCGGTAGATGATCTTCGTTTCCATCAGGTTCATGAGCTGTTCGACCTTGCCGCGCAGGCCACTGCCGGCCGTGAACACCTGGGTCATGTCCGCGACGCCGTGCACGATCAGCCATGTCGCGCAACCCCAATGGCCTGCGGAACGCTGCCGGGTCTGCAACGAGTCGACCAGCTGGGGATTGGACAGCAGGTCCCACGCCTCCTCGCATACGATGATGCGGCGCAATCCGTCGCGTGCCTGCAGCAGCCGGTCGATCCACGAGCTGACCGCGGCCGTGTACACGCGTTTCAACGTGGGATCTTGGAACACGGGGCCGGACGTGTCGAACACGATGATCGGCGCGGCCGGGTCCAGCGTGATTGTGGACTCCTTGTCGAACATGCCGCTCATCGTGCCGCCCTCGACCATGGGGGAGAACACGCGTGCCGCCTCGCTGGCCTTCTCGCGCGCGAGATCGCGGTAATGTTCGAAACCGTGGATGTTCTCGTACACGCTATCGACCCAATCCCAGTCGGAAAGACGCGCGACCGCGTCCTGCAACGTCATCGGACCCACGTCATAGGAGGCGATGAGCTGGTCGATCAGGGAGAGCATGTCTTTGTCCAACGGGAACGGACGGTCGGGTTCCTTCACGGCCTCGGCCAACGCCATCATGGCGCTCTTGCGGCCCGACAGGACCTCCTGCCGGAACGCGCGGCGGTCCGCGTCGCCTTTCAGATGGGACGAGTCCGGCATGGCGAACGGGTTAAGATAACTGCCTTTGCCGGGGGAGACGACCTGCCCGCCGGGAATGGCCTGGGCTATGGCCTTCCACTCGCCCTGCCGGTCCGACTGGACGATGACGTTGCGTCCGAAACCGATCTCACGGACCGCGAGGACTTTCGCGCAATAGCTTTTGCCCTGGCCGCGCAGGCCACTGAAGAACAAGTCCGGACTGGTGGTCATGTGCACGTCGTACGTGCCCCAACAGTCGAATTGGAACAGTTCACGTGAAAGCGCGTCCACGCCGATGGGCGGTCCGGGAATCAACTGGGCTCCCGAACCGGCCACGAACGTGGTGAGCACGCCCGCCCGGCCCGTACTGGTCTGATGCCAGGGAATTAGGGGACGTTCGTTGAAATCACGGGTGATCATGTCCAACGGGGACGAGGAACCCAAAGGCAGCATGCCTTCCTCGTCGCGTTGACGCGCCTTGTACACGCGTTTCGTCTGGTCGATCTGCTTCGACACCATCGAATACAGGCGGCCGCGCGCCGCCTCGACCGCGTTGCGGTCGGACCGGGAATACCGGTGGTCCGGCACGCGTACGGTACGGTCGCCACCGTCACGCACGTGTGTGAGCCAATCCAGTTCGGGAATGGACAGTCTGGTCGGCGCGGGCACGAAACCCACCACGCCGACGCCGCGACGAGCGGGACGGCCCAGCCGATGCCCATCATTCTCAAGCAACGGCACGAACGGGTCGACGTCATCGTCACCCGTGCTGGCCGTCCCATCATCGTCGTATTCGTCATCGTCCTTGACGGACATGCTCACTCCCCGGAAAGAAAAACGAAAGGATGGGCGGCATGGGAACGGTACGCCCGTCGGCCGCCCATCATGTTGGCTGACGGTTTCCCGCTCACACGCTGTATCCGGCGTGGGCCATCAGAATACCGGCGACGATCATCAGAACGAAGCAGACGATGGCGAGAACGATGAACAGGGTGGCCTTGCCTTGACGGGCCTTACGGCCCATGGCGAGCACCTTGTCCTTGGTTTTACGGCCCACGAAGGTGCTTTTCTGTTTGACGGCCAGATACACGAAAGCCTCGTACAGGCATGAGGCGGCGAGGACCATCAGCACGAGGATGCAAAGAGTTGCAGCCATAATTCCTCCCTAGAATCGGACATGTCCGGGAACGGGAATCCCTTGCGGAAAATCCGTTCCCGGACAATCCACATGACGCGCCTGCGATATCAGACAGGGGGATTGACTCACTCGTCCAACATCATGATGGAGAAACCGGCGGTGATGCGTCCCTGCTATTCCCCGTGGCTGGTGTCGTCCGGCCGGCATCCGCGTCCGCGCTCTTCCATACGCCGGTCGGCTCGTGCCGCGACGATGCACATGCTCCATGTCATCAGCAGGCCGGAGAGCCAGAAGACGGCGATGATGGTTATGACGACGATATTGTCCATCTCATCCTCCTTGCGCGGGGATTGTCGATTCCTGTGCCGCGTTATCTCCACACGCGCCCCGTCCGATACCGTCACGGGGGGTGAGGGTGTGCGGAATCATGGCCGTTCTTTCTTCTTCCAGTTTGTTTCTTGGTAAGACGACCGTTGCGTGGTGCATCGGTAATGCAGGACCGTGGGAAAGGAGAACGGCCGGAACGGGAGTTCCGGAAACCGTCGTAAGGGTTTCCGTCGTCCTGTTCCGGCCGCCTGTTTGTTTGGAGGGGGAATTGGGTCAGCGCCTGCCGTGGCGTGCGGTCACGTCCATGCGGCGGCGCTTCATGTCGAGCATGGTCCAGCCGATGCCGGTGAGAGCCACGGCTGCGAGGAGCATGCCGTTCGTGTTCGCGCCGGTGGACGCCATGACCTGATCGGCCTTGGCGGCGGCGTTCGACGTGGCCTTCTCGCTGGCCTTCAGGCCGGCCTGCTCGATCTGCGGGCCGGAGGCGCCGTCGGTCTTGGAACCGTTCCTGTCGGCCGCGTTCTTGATCGCGGCGGCCAATGCGGCCTGGGCCTTGTCGTAGTCGCTCTTGGCCTTGGCCTGCGTGGTCTTCGCGCCGGCGAGTTTGGCCTGGGCGGCGGCGAGGGCCTGCTTGGCGGCGTCGAGATCCGACTGGGCCTTGCCGACGGCGGACTGGGCGGCCTTGACCGCGTCGGTGTCCTTCGCGTCCTTCCGGGCCTGTTCGAGCTTGGCCTTCGCGTCCGTCAACGCCTGTTCGGCGTTCTTCACGTCGGTCTTGGCCTGTTCGACCTGCTTGGTGGCCTCGTCGCGGGCCGTGGCGGCCTGCTGGTATGCTTGGATCTTCGTGTCGAGATCGCTCTGGGCCGCGGTCAACGCGTCGGTCTTGGCCCTGAGGTCGGCCAACGCGGCCTCGAGATCCTTGACCTGCCGTTCGGCCTCGTCGCTCTTCGCCTTGGCCTGCGTGTAGGCGTCCTGCTTGGCCTTGAGGTCGGCCTTGGCGCTCTCCGATGCCTGCTTGGCCTGTTCGGCTTCGCTCTTGGCCTGCTCGTAGTTGGTTTTGGCGGTGGCCAAGGCGTTCTCCGCGTCGGTCAGGATGTTCACGCGTTCGTCTGCAGTGGTCTTGTCGGCCTGTGCCTTGTCGAGCGCCTGCTGGGCCTGTTCGACCGCGGCCTGGGCGTTCTTGAGGTTCGTCTGTGCCTGGTCGTTCGCCGTCTTGGCCTCATCGTAGGCGGTCTGGGCGGCCTGACGTGCGGTGTCGGCCGTCGAGTAGTCGGCCTGTGCCTGGTCGTTCACCGTCTTGGCCTGGTCGTACGCGGTTTGGGCCTGCTGGCTCTTGGCTGTCGCGTCGGTGAGGATCTTCGCGGTTTCGGCGGCTTCGGCCTTTGCGGTCTGCTGGGCCTGTTCGGCGGCGGTCTTCGCGTCGGCGGTGCTGGCCTTCGTCTGGTTGGCCTTGTCGAGCGCGGCCTTGGCCTCATCGACCTTCTTCAACGCGGCATCGTACGTGGACTGGGCGTTGCGGACGCCGTTGACGTAGTTTTCGACCATCGTGCGGTACACGGCCGCGTCATACACGGTGTCGTTCTTGTTGTAGGAGTTCCATTCGTTGAAGAACTCCTGCGAGAACGCGTGGCTGTACTTGTTCGCGCCGTAGCCACTGTAGGCCATGCCGGTGGCGGTGTAGTCCGGGCTGATGATGTTGAGGTAATGGCCGATCTTCTGGTACAGGTCCGGATACTTCAGGCTGATGTCGTACGCGGACAGGTCGGCGAGGTCCGGATAGTCGCCGGACTTGACGGCCGCGTCGTAGTTGGCCTTCTCGGCCGTGTACCAGCCCTCGTACGGATCCCAGTCCGAGGTGCCCCATGCGAGGTTCTCGCCGGTGTTCTCGTACTGGTAGTTGTGGCCGTAGTGGCCGTTGGCGGCGTAGTTGGCCTGGACCATGGCCATGGCCAACGCGGTCTCGGACACCTTCAACGGTTCCAGGCCGTTCTCCTCGCGCAGCCTGTTGCACTCGTCGATCATGTCGAGGGCCTTCAGCAGGTTGTCGAGGCTGGTCGCGTCGTCCTTCGCTCCGATGTGCGTGTACTCGAGGTACTTGGACACGCTGGAGTCGGTCAGATACTTGTACGCCTGCTCCGCGTCGTCCGTCTGGAACCAGCCGGCAGCGCCCTGCGCCTCCTTCTTGACGGCCTCGTCGGCGGCCTTCTTGGCGTCCGCGGCGGCCTTGACAGCGGCGTCGTACGCGGACTGTGCGGCATCGGCGTCCTGCGACGCCTTGTCGGCGGCGGCCTGCGCGTCCGCGGCGTTCTGGTTCGCTTTGGCGAGCTCGCCCTGGGCCTTCTCGTTCGCGGTCTGCGCCTTGTCGAGCGCCTTGTCGGACGTGGCCTTGTCGTTGGATGCCTTGTCGAAGGCGGCTTGGGTCTTGTCGGCCTTGGCCTTCGCGGAGGCGGCGTCACCGTTCGCCTGGCCGAGTTTCTTCTGCGCCTGGTCGGCCTTCGACCGGGTCTTGTCGGCGGCGGTCTTCGCGGTCGCGGCGGCCACGGTGGCCTCGGCCTGCGACTTCCGGGCCGCGTCGACAGCCTCGCCGGCCTTACGGGCGGCGTCCTGCGCCTCCTTGACCTTGGCGGGATCGTTCGCGTCGCCTGCCAGACGGGTGGCCTCGTCGAGCTTCGCCTTCGCCTCGTCGGCCTTCGACTGGGCCTTGTCGGCGGCCTGCTGGGCCTCGTCGGCCTTGGCTTGCGCCTGGTCGACGGCGGCCTTCTTGTAGGCGGTGTCCTGGTCGAGCTTGGTCTTGTCGGTGGCATCGACCTTGGCCTGAGCCTCCTGCGCCTCCTTGTCGGCCTTGGCCTTGGCCTTGGCGGCGTCGTCGCGGATGGACTGGCTGTCGTTCATGGCCTTCTCGAGCCTGTCGGCGTTCTGGGCGGCCTGGTTGGCCTTCGCCTGCGCCTGCTGGAGGTTGTCGTGCGCCTGGTCGAGGCTGTCCTGCGCCTGCTGGACGCCATTGGTGGCCTGCTGCACGTTCTGGTTCTGGTTGATGGTGTTCTCGACGTTCTGCTGGGCCTGCTGCACGTTCTGCTGGGCCTGGTCGACCTGCTGCTGTGCCTGGTCCACGCCCTGCTGTGCGTCCTGCACGCCGGTGTTGGCTTGGTCGAGGCTGTCCTTGGCGTCAGCGACCTGCTGTTGGGCTGCGGACACCTGATCCTGCTGCTGCGCGTTCTGTTGGGCGGCTGCCTGGTCGACCGCTTCCTGTGCTTGGGCGACGGCCTGCTGGGCCTGCTCGACCGGCGTGACCGCGGTCTCGTTGGCCATGGCCGGCGCGGCGATGGTGCCCGCGACCGCCACGGATGCGACCGCCGTTGCGAAAGCCTTCTTGTTCATATCTACCCTCCAATGCCATCTCCCCGATCATGGGATCCGGCTCCAGTGGAAACATCCCTGCGACGTTTCCGTCAGCCACTCCACGTGCCTCCAATCCGATATCGGCATCACCGGCATGTCGTCCTGTCGGCAGTGGTGTGGCCGCACACACTCCAGATTACCCCCAGACATTGCCGGTCGGGGTCAACCCCTCCGCCCGTGTCGTCCGAACGGCCGGGTTCTCGGCCTGGCTGCGACGATCGCGGCCGGCAGTCCCGCGAGCAGGGTCACACCGGACACGAGATAGGGGCGCGTGTCCCGTCCGCTGGTTCTCGGCGCGTCCTCGGGATAGGGCGCGTCGTCCGGCATGCTCACGCGTTCCCCGGTGACAAGCAGGCGGTACGTGTTCAGGAAGATCGGCGTGCACGTCACCAATGTGACCAGATCGCGGCCGGGTTGGATGCGCACGCTCCTCAGATCGTCCGGGTCGACCTTGCGGATGCGCATGACCTTGTAGGCAAGGGTCTGAGCGGCGACCTTCACGTAGAACACGTCGCCTTTCCTCAGTTCGGTGAGCCGGGTGAACAGGGCCTTGTCCGCCACTCCCGTATGCCCGGTGATGACGCTGTGCGTGCTCTCGCCGCCGACGGGCAGGCTCGTGCCGTGCAAATGGCCGAGCCCGTTATCCAACGCGTACGAGTCGGCCCCGTGACGCACGGGCAGGTCCACGCCGATCGACGGGATCTCGACCGACGCCATGATCCCGTCGCCGAAGTCCAGCAGATTCTGGTACTCCTTGTCATCCTTGAACCCGAAGTCGCCGTCGATGACGCCATCCTCGGTCGAGGTCTCGCCGATGACCTGCGGAGTGGCGGCGAGTTTCCTGTTGTACGCATGGGCCTGCTCGACCATGCGCGCGTACTTCCCGGCGGACCGGTCGCCCTCGTCGGCCAATGCGGCGCTTTGCGCGGCCCTGCGGGACGCGCCGGCCTGTTCCACGCCGATCCACGCGAACGTGCCCACGCCCACCAGGCAGAATACGGTCGTGACGGCCGCGAGCATGCGGAACACGCGCGCCATATGCCGTTTCCGCAGCAACCGGGACCGGCGTTCGCGGCGCGTGTCATACACGTGGTCGCCCTTGATAACCCAATCCCAATCCATACGACTCGAAATAACACTCATGTCAACACCACCGGAGGAACAACGAATATCGACGAAAAAGAGGAAGGCACCCGGCCGGTCCCATTCTTCTGGGGAACCTTGCCGGATACCTTCATTCCCATATGCCGAACCGTCCGTCACTGCTCGCCGCGCATGCGACGCGTGAGCATGACCGTGGATCCGATACCCATCACGAGCAGGGTGACGCCGCCCGCGACGAGCAACGGCAGACTCACGCCGCCAGTCGGAGTGAACTGTTCGAATACCGGCTGCCATTGCGCGTACAGGGTGATGTCCTTGTCCTGCAACGGAACCTGCGAACCATCCTTATAGGCGGTTCCATTGCCGTCGGCTTGAGTATCCCATCCCAGGAACACGTATCCGGCGCGTGTGAACGACTTGGACGTGTCGGACGGGACGGTCACGTCCGAATACTGCCAGCCGGTCGTGGTCCCGTGCGAGCCGGTGCCGCCGTTCGCGTCGTAGACGACGTTGGCCTGCAACCGCTGCCAGTGCGCGTACACGGTCACATTACCCGTCAACAGCGTGTTCCAGTCGTACAGGCCCGCATCATCCTGCGGTCCCGCATACCAGCCGAGGAATCTGTAGCCGCGGATCTTCGTCGTGTCGCCGGACTGCCAGCCGGAGCCGTCCGCGGCGGCCGTGTCGTACGGCACGGAGACAGACGCCGGGGTGGATGGCATCTGACCGTTCCACGTGTTCGGCTTGTTCGTGTCGTAGGTGAGGACCGGGTTGCCGACCCATACCGCGTACACGGTCATGCCGCCCTCGACCATCGTGACCTCGGCCTGGGCCTGGGTTGCCTGCGAATCCTGGCTCCAACCCAGTTGGGTGTGGCCCGGACGGGTCAGCATGCTGGAATCCCAGCAGTCGCCGTCCTTCGCCAACGTGGCAAGCGTGATCCTCTGGCCGGCCGGATAGTAGACCTGGCATCCGGACACCACGTCCGTGCTCTGGTCGACGGTCCTCACGGTCACGCTGCCGTCCTCATGCGTGGTGGTGCGCTGCACGAGGTCGGACACCTTGCCATCGGTCTCCGATTTCGCGGGCTGAGTGGTGTTAGCGGCCATGTCGGACGGGACGGAACCGGTGGCATCCTGCGCGTTCTTGTCGTAGGCGAGCGGGTAGGCGAGTTTGAAGCTCAGGTCGTCGATCACGGAGTCGGCTCCCGAGTCGTTACCGGAGACGGCGTTGCCGTTCTTGTCGACGCCACGGTAGGCGAATACTGTCTTGCCGCCGGTTGCGACATACGTGCCGGAATACGTCTCCCAATCGTCGGAATGGTCCCACGCGGGGTGGTTGCCCTCGGTGGAGTCCACCGAATCGGAGTGCGTGGTGATGACCGTGCCAACCTTGCCGATCCTGTCACCGTATTTCGCGCCGGTGCGGGACACGTTCATACGGCTCATCTCCAACGGCCGCAAATGGTCCTTGTCCGGTCCGACGAGCACCTGCACGCTGCCAGCGTTGCCCTTGGATCGACCCGAATGGCGGATGCTCACGGTGTACGCCACACCCGCCTGCGTGTCGATGGTCTGGCCGATGGTACGGCTGCCATGCACGTCCGCGCACACATTGCCGTCCTTCTCCCGGTGAAGCTCGAACAAGGTGGTCTTATAGTCGCCGCCGGTCAACTCCTGCCAGCCGAACGTCGCCTGGCTCAGCCCGGCGACCTGATGTCTCGGCTGAGCGGGGTTGATGTAGTCGTAAAAAGACCACGCTTCGCCTTCGGCGGGACTCACGTACATCCAGTGCAGTCCGCCGTCATCGAGCTTCGAATAGTCCGGCACGTCGAAGCCCGGATTCATGGTCAACGACTTGGACGAATCGCCGTCCGCGACTGTCTTCACGGTTCCGGTGGTCTTGGCTTTGGCGGGCTTGACGGTGTTCTCCTTGCCGTATTGACTGGATGGCACGCTGCCGGTCGCGTCCTGCGCGTTCTTGTCGTAGGAGAGCGGGTAGGCGAGCTTGAACTGCACATCGTCAATCAGGTTGCCGGTAACACCATCGACGGAACCCAACGCCTTGAACGTGAACCTGCTGACAGGCTGGCCGGCGGGGATTTCCACCGAACCCTGGAACGTGTCCCACGAGCCCAGCCAGCCGTCCGTGTTGGGAGCGTTCACCGTGGTGGACTTCTCGCCCACCTTGTTGCCCCGGTCGGAAGCGATGCGGGTCATCTCGACCGGCTGCTCATGACCGGGCGCTCCGACGAGGATCTGGATCTTCTCGTTGGAGTCGACGGTGCCGTTACGATGCGAGTAACGGAGTTTCACGGTGTACACGGTGGGCGTGCTGTGCGCGGTGTCGATGTCCTGGTACAGGTACGTGTTGGCCTGCGATGCGGTGATCTCGGCGTACATGTTGTCGTTCGCCTTGGAGCGTTGGATCTCGACGATGCCGCCGCGCCCGTCGACCCTGGTGTCGGTCTGGTTGGACTTCCAGCCGAACTTGGCGGCGTCGAACCCGTTGAGGTGGACCCACTGCTTGGACGCCTCGCCCTTGCCGTTGAGGCCGCCGCTGATCTCCACGTCGCCGTGCGCCGGGTCGACGTTGGCGAAGTTGTACTTGCCGGTCATCTTGGACTGGCCGACGATGTTCCGCCAATCATGGTCGAAATCACTGTTGACAATCTGCTTCGGCAAGCCGTTGGCGGCGTATTCCACCACATCGTCGTCAGACGCGAGTCTCACAGTGCCGGAGGTCTTGTCCTTGGCGGGCTGGGTGGTGTTCTCCCTGCCACGCTGGTTCGACGGGACCTCGCCGGCGGCATCCGAAGAGTTCGCGTCATAGGTCAACTTGTAGGAACGGGAGAACTCGATGTCGTCCACGAGATTGCCGATGTTGTTGCCGGGCAGGGTCT
>OKVI01000159.1_pt1 | contig 79349 bp, 71 predicted proteins | sample 1607001 | NCBI WGS metagenome assembly OKVI01 (sample SAMN03281018, study PRJEB24777) | human gut metagenome | isolation source: fecal sample PR128 from 1 month old male Malay infant, vaginal delivered...
TCAACTGCTGGGTAAATACCAAGCTCGGTAATAGCACGAGAAAGAACGGTAGTTGCATCCAAGTGCGTAAAGGTTGTAGCAGGAGCAGGGTCAGTAAGGTCGTCTGCAGGGACGTAAACTGCCTGTACGGAAGTAATAGAGCCTTCCTTGGTGGAAGTAATGCGCTCCTGAAGCTCGCCCATCTCTGTAGCCAGGGTTGGCTGGTAACCAACTGCGGAAGGCATACGACCGAGAAGTGCGGAAACCTCAGAACCTGCCTGAGAGAAGCGGAAGATGTTGTCGATAAACAACAGAACATCCTGGCCCTGATCACGGAAGTACTCTGCAGTAGTAAGGCCTGCAAGAGCAACACGCATACGAGCTCCTGGTGGCTCGTTCATCTGGCCGTAGACGAGGCAGGTCTTGTTAATAACGCCAGACTCAGTCATCTCAAGGAAGAGGTCAGTACCCTCACGAGTACGCTCTCCAACGCCGGTGAATACGGATGTACCACCGTGCTGCTGAGCCAGGTTGTTAATAAGCTCCTGAATCAGAACGGTCTTACCAACGCCAGCGCCACCAAAGAGGCCAGTCTTTCCGCCTCGAACATAAGGCTCGAGAAGATCGATTGCCTTGATGCCCGTCTCAAAAATCTCTGTCTCTGTAGTGAGATCTTCGAAGAGAGGTGCTGGGTGGTGAATTGGATAAAACTCAACGTCTTCAGGAATTTCTCCACCATCAACTGGCTGACCCATAACGTTCCAGACGCGGCCCAGCGTAGATTTGCCTACTGGCATCATCATTGGCTTGCCGGTGTCCTTAACGCGAAGGTTACGCTGAAGACCATCAGTTGACGACATAGCGACGGTACGAACAACACCACCGTGAAGCTGAGACTCAACTTCAAGAACGGTGCTGACGTGACCAACAGGCGTGTCATCCTCTACCGTCAGTGCGGTATAGATGCTTGGAACAGGTCCGTCGAACTTAACGTCGACAACTGGTCCAACTACGCGAACGATTACGCCATCGTCAACGCGCTGATTGCGCTTGTTGAGAATAGCTTCCTCAAAGGAAGAAGTCTCTACTTGCATATCTGACATTACATATCCTCCAATGCTGCAGCACCACCGATAATCTCATTGAGCTCAGTGGTGATTGCGCCCTGGCGTTCGCGATTGTACGTACGGCTAAGAGCGCCTAAGACGTTCTCAGCATTATCAGTTGCAGACTGCATTGCACGACGGCGTGCACCATGCTCGGCTGCAGCAGAATCAAGAAGTGCGTGGAAGATGACCGTCTTGATATAAGCGGGCATCAACGAATCAAGTACCTGAGAAGCAGATGGCGAGAAGTGATATTCACTCTTGTGATACGTCTTCACCTGTGAGAGGGCTTCTTCGGTACGTGGTTTATTAGGAATCGTGAGTTTATCGCGCGAAATAGGAAGAAGTTGCTCTGTAACCTGCTCTTGGTCAACACGGTTCTTTGCATGCCAGTACTTGATTACGACACGATCAATCTTACCCTTGATATAGCTATCCATGATGTAGGAAGCAATACGATCAGCCTGGTCTGCTGTAGGCTCAGAGGAAATACCTACATAAGACATGGTGGGCTTGATATTTCTATACGTAAAGTACTCAGTTGGCTTGCGTCCGCAAGTAATTATCTCGGACGACACTCCCTTAGCCTTAAGACGTGCCATCTCATGCTCAACCTCGCGCTGAGGCAGGATGTTAAATCCGCCTGCAAGTCCGCGGTCAGATGCGATGACTAAGAACAGTACGTTCTTCTCGACTTTGTGTGTAGCAAGAAGAGGCTGTTTCTTTGGATTAAAGCTAGCGCTTGCTACATTTGCAAGCATAAGGGTAATAGCTTCCTTATATGGCGAAGCAGCCTCGGCCCTATCAAGTGCCTTGCGGACACGCGCTGTCGAGATCATCGACATCGTACGCGTAATCTGCATGGTGCTCCTGATGGAGCTCATACGCCTCGATATTTCGTGAAGGTTCGCCATTGATAATTACTCCTGCAATGAACCCTGGGTTACTGCGTCAAAAGAGCCTGGTGTATCTGAATTAGCTTCTGCCTCATCCACAACCTTGTTTGGATGCTTTTCCATAAACTTAGCCTTGAAGTGCTTAATGTGATCACTCAAGCGTTCTGCCTGCTCATCAGAAATCTTTCCGTTGCGCAGAGAGTTGCGAAGCTGTGGGTGATACTCACTCATGTACTGAGCAAGGCCATCACGGAAGAGAGCAACGTTCTCAAGATCAACGTCATCAATGAAGTTCTCTTTTGCAGCGTAAATTGCGCAAATCTGGTCTACAACGTCCAGAGCTGAGTAACGTGGCTGCTTGAGCAGCTCCATCATATGAGCACCGTGGTTGAGCTGGTACTGCGTAGTTGCATCCAGGTCGGATCCGAACTGCGAGAATGCCTGCTTCTCACGATAACTTGCAAGGTCCAGACGAAGTGTACCTGCAACCTGCTTCATAGCCTTGACCTGAGCGTCGCCACCAACGCGGGATACGGAAATACCTACGTCGACTGCTGGACGCTGGCCCTGGAAGAAGAGGTTAGACTGCAGATAAATCTGGCCGTCTGTAATGGAAATGACGTTTGTAGGAATGTATGCAGAAACGTCGCCTTCCTGCGTCTCAATAATTGGAAGTGCGGTAAGAGAACCTGCTCCGTTTTCATCGGAGAGCTTACATGCACGCTCCAGCAAGCGTGAGTGCAGATAGAAAATATCACCAGGATATGCCTCACGTCCTGGTGGACGGTGAAGCGTCAGTGACATCTGACGGTATGCAACTGCCTGCTTAGAGAGGTCATCGTAAACAACAAGAACGTGTCCGCCTGGATGATCTTTGTCAGCAGGCTTGCCGTCCTTATCGTTATACATAAAGAACTCACCAATAGCAGCGCCTGCCATAGGGGCAATGTACTGCATTGGAGCAGAATCAGCTGCGGTAGCTGCAACAATGACGGTCTTATCAAGAACACCATGGCGGGAAAGAGACTCGCGAATGTTTGCAACTGTAGACGCCTTCTGACCGATGGCGACATAGATACAAATCATGTCGGTGTTCTTCTGGTTTACGATTGCGTCAATTGCGATAGCGGTCTTACCGGTCTTACGGTCACCAATGATCAACTCACGCTGACCACGACCGACAGGAACCATAGCGTCAATTGCAAGAAGGCCAGTCTGAACTGGCTCGCAGACAGGCTGACGCTGCATAATGCCAGGAGCCTTGAACTCAATAGGACGACGATGTGTAGCATGGATTGCACCAAGACCGTCAATAGGCTGACCCAATGGATTAACAACACGACCAAGCATGTCGTATCCAGCAGGGATGTCCATAACACGGCCAGTAGTGCGACACTCGTCACCTTCCTTGATCTCAGAAACTTCGCCGAACAAAACAGCACCGACAGAAGTCTCATCAAGGTTCTGAGCAAGACCGAATACGCTGTGGCCAGTAACGGAGCTGGTAAACTCCAGCAACTCGCCTGCCATAGCGCTGCGTAGACCAGCAACACGAGCAATACCGTCTGCTACCTCAGTAACAGCAGATACCTCTTGCTGGGATACGGTTGAATTGACCTTAGAAAGGCGCTCTCTAAGCTGTGCCATTACAGCATCTGAGCTCAGCGTTCCTTCCTGTATGGTGGTCTTATCAGTCATTACAATTCACTTTCAACGTGATCTGAAGAGAGCCTACTCTTAATGTGAGTGAGTTGTGTCTTTACCGATGCATCATAACGATGATCACGTGCCTCAACTACGATGCCGCCCAAAATCTTTGGATTAACACGCTCAATAAGATACACCTGAGTATTGAAGTTCTTCTCGAGCTTCTCGGTGACCTTTGCGCGTAACTCATCATCAAGAGGCATTGTGGTGGTTACCGTTACCGTAAGTGTCCTGTCTTCTTCTTCAAGAAGCTCCTGGAACGTAGCGGCAACATCATTGATAAGGTTGACATCCTCACTCGCCTGCATAGCACCAAGAGTCTCAAGAACTTCTGGAGAGAACTTCTTTGCGTGCTGCACCTGCACGAGGTCTGCCGTTGCACGACCCTCTGCGCGGCCAGCCTCCAGGAGTGCCCTGGTATAGCCCTCTACTTTTCTGTCTTGATCGTCTTTATTAGTGCTCATCTGGAGTACCTACTTCCGCAAGGTACTTTTCGGCAAGAGCACGCTGCTGCTCTACTGAAAGCTCGTTGCCAATAATCTTTCCGGCAATATCGACGGCAAGATCAACAACGGAATCAGAAAGCTCAGCCATGGCGTGACGACGCTCAGACTCTACAACGCCCTTACCCTTAGTAATAATCTCGACAGCTTCTGCCTTTGCCTGCTCGATAATACGAGCACGCTCTTCTTCGCCCTCACGCTTAGCAGCAGAAACAATCTCGTCTGCTTGCTGCTTAGCTGCGTCGATACCAGCTGCTGCGATTTCACGATCCTTGTTGGCTTCCTCGCGAGCCTTTGCTGCAGCGTCCAGATCGCCTTGGATCTTCTCTTGACGCTTGTCAAGCATACGTAGAACGGAAGGCCATACAAACTTTGCTACAGCAGCAAAGATGATCAGAAACGCAATCAGAGCAGGAACAAACTCAGCGGGCTTTGGAAGAAGAATATCGGCACCACTTGCACCCTCTTCAGCAAGTGCGACTGAGGGAGCTATTGCCACAAGTAGAGCGGCAGTTGCGCCTACTGTGCTGGCCTTTCTTGCTCCCTTACAAATCGTATTCATGCATTCCTCCAACGTAGCGATTTCGCTGTTACGTACTGTTATTTACTTAACCATCAGGGTAACAACGAAGCCAATCAGGGTAAGAGCCTCGATAAATGCGCAGCCAAGAATAAAGACTGTGAAGAGACGGCCCTGAACCTCAGGTTGACGAGCCATGTTGTTAGCGGCAGCCGTTGCCACGACGCCAATACAAACTGCTGCTCCGATAACGCAAAGAGCATATCCAAAAATACCCACGATTCCTCCTTTTTCGCTCGCCCCTCTCAAGGCGACCAATATTCATACCTATCATCAACTGAGCGTGGGCTCAGATGACTTCATCTTTGTGCCGTTTGGCACCAGTGTGGCAATGCCACCAACTAAGCGTTTTGCTTAGTGTTCAGACTCTACCAGCTGGATATAGACAGTAGAGAGTAGGGTAAAAACGTATGCCTGAATGAAAGCAACAATAGTTTCTACCAAGTAAATGATAATCAACAGCAAGATCCAGAAAATCGAAAATCCTGCCTGGGCGGCTGTTGATGCGGAAAAGTTCTCAATCGCTGGCATAAAGTACATAGATGCAAGAATTGCAAACGTACCCATAACGATGTGACCTGCATACATGTTGCAGAACAGACGGACAGCCAGAGTAACCAGACGAAGGAATGTTGAGAAGACCTCAATAACCCAGATAACTGCTGCGATAACAGGATTAACGCCCTTTGGTGCAAGACTCAAGATGTAGCCAATAACACCCATCTTTTTTGCACCTACATACATAAAGTATCCAAGGGAGCAAAGACCAAGAGCGGCGGTGACACCAATGGTGCCAGTACCTGGGTGTGCGCCAGGAATAAGGCCAATAATGTTGTTGATCAGAATAAACATAAACATGGTAATCAAGAATGGGAAGTGTGTGCGCCACGTTTCTCCAAGAGAAGCTTTGCAGACGTCATCTCTGATGTACTCAATCAGATACTCAACACCATTAACAAAGCGTCCCTGAGGAGCAATGCTCTCTGCCTGCTTCTTCTTAAACCTAAAGCAGACAATCAGAAAAATCACAGCAGCGATTAAGAAATAGAAAATGTAGTTCGTGAAACCAAAGGTGGTGTTACCAACCAATGCGTGTGGCAAAAAACTTTCGAGCAGCTCGGCCATCTCTGCTGGCAACTGCGCAAGAACATCCACTCTGTCTCAACCTCCCCATACAATCTGCAACCATTTCAGATTGCCCGTCACTGCTCAGCATACTTGAAACGCAACGTAAGATGCCAAGAATATGCCACTTGGAGTATATTATCTACCACTCGGCGTGCATATTTGCGACGAACGGCGATACTAGCACTAAATGAATGCATAGTCACGATTACAAAATCAAATAATTGACCTATGCTCAAAATCTCACATTACTGACACATTTCGTGTTAGCTGCCGTTATTGTTCTACTCAACTATAACACTAATAAACTGCTGTTATGTTGCTATTTTATTGGCAGGAACAGTAATGTCCAGGTAAAAATAGTTGTATCAATATCCCCTGTTATTCGCAAAGTTTTTGATATGTATCACCAGTTATTTCTTCTCGTAAAACACTGATCTGAAAAGAAAAATGATCCAGTGTGCTTGTTCTGCGGACACTGGATCATGTACTAACGTACGTATTCGCAACTCTATTATATTGCGAGAAAAACGATGAGCTTCTTACTTGGTGCCGTAAATACGGTCGCCTGCGTCGCCAAGGCCTGGGAGAATGTAGGCATTTGGGCTCAGCTGACGGTCAACGGTGCACGTATAGAGACGTACATCTGGGTCAAAGTCCAGAGTTGCCTTGACGCCCTCAGGGCAAGAAACAATGGTCAGGCAACGAATATCCTTGACGCCAGCCTCACGTAGGAACTGAATAGCAGCAGTTAGAGAGCCGCCGGTTGCCAGCATTGGGTCAACAACCAGACAGGTGCGGTTCTCAATGTCTGCAGGGAACTTGCAGTAATACTGGTGAGGAAGATGGGTCTCTGGATCACGGTACATACCAACATGGCCAACGCGAGCAGATGGAACCAGCTCAAGAATGCCGTCAACCATACCAAGGCCAGCACGAAGAATTGGAATAATAGCAACCTTCTTACCAGCAATACGCTTAGCAGTCATGGTCTCAAGAGGAGTCTCTACCTCGACGTCCTCAAGTGGGAAGTCGCGCATAGCCTCATAGCTCTCAAGAATTGCAAGCTCGTTGACAAGCTCACGGAACTGCTTAGTGGTGGTTGTCTTGTCACGAAGGATGTGAAGCTTGTGCTGAACTAGTGGGTGGTCAACAACCGTAAGTCTGGACTCATCGTAATCTGCCATAATGCTCCCTCCAAGAGCTTGACCTGCGCTTTATTTGAATGTCTGCAACTATATCCTAGACGTACATTCCGTGCAGGTTTGTGTATGTATTGCTTAGACAGCACCGTTTATGTGCTGTTTACTTACTCAGCGTCAACACCCTTAAAGTTAGGGTCATCCTCACGCATGATCTTCTCGACACGTCCAGCGTGACGGCCACCTGCAAACTCGGTACTCAGGAAGGTGTCCACAATAGCCTCGTTAACAGCAAGATCGGTGAATCGGCCAGATAGACCAATGACGTTTGCGTTATTGTGCTCGCGAGCAAGCTCTGCAAACTGAACAGTCTGAACAGGAGTTGCGCGAATACCAGGGACTTTATCAGCGGTCATGGCAATGCCAATACCGGTACCACAAATCAGAACACCGCGATCTGCCTTGCCCGCTGCGACTGCACGAGCAACCTTATCTGCAAAATCAGGATAATCAACACGGTCGTCATTTGCTGGACCAAAGTCCAAAACCTCGTGGCCAAGCGACTTAATGTGCTCAATGATAGGATCTTTCTGGATAAAGCCAGCGTGATCGGAACCAACTGCAATACGCATACGCATCCTCCTCAGAAAATTCACTCCTATAGAGAGTACCGCATGCAGGCAAAATCTGCAGCCAAAACACATAAAAGGGATAGGATTTTTATCTATTTTGCAAATCCCGCAGTGGCGAGAATATCCTCGGTTGTGATAGCGCCTTCGCGCAAAATGCGCGGCTCATCACCTGTGCAATCGACAATGGTAGACGCAATAGCAAGAGGTGCCGGACCTCCATCAAGCGTCAGATCCGCTTGCTCAACAAGGCCTGCCTCAAGACCACATCCATCAACTGCAGAAGGAGCACCATGCGTATTTGCACTGGTAGTTGCCAGAGGAGTCCCTAGCTGCTCAGCAATCTGACACACAAGCGGCGAATTGGGCATGCGAAGCGCAATGGTCCTGTTATCTGGTAAGACGTATTCATCGGGAACGTTCTCTGATGCGGTAACCACCAGCGTAAGAGCTCCTGACCAGTAGACTTCTACCAGCTTATTTGCCCAGTCATGTGTGACGTGCGCATACTTCTGCAGGTCAGATTTGCTGCCCACAAGCCAGGGAAGCGTCTGCGTTGAAGGACGCTGTTTAATCTCAAAGATACGCTTATGACCTGGGTTTTGAGGAGTTGCAGCAGCGCCAATGCCATAGACAGAATCGGTAGGCATAATAAGCACGCCGCCACGACGCGCCACCTCAACAGCTAAAGAAACTACAGATGCATCCGGATTCATCTGATCAACTTTGATGTACTCTCCCATAAAGCCCTCGACTCATTGTTGTGTGCTGCGCGGTGTTATGCGTTACACAGATTTTCTCGCCAGACAGCTGAAGTGCTATTTTGCTAAACGTGCCACAAGAATGCGCGGCCTGTGCGTCAAATCCTCTTTGACCTCAACGGACTCCCACACACCCTGCTCCTCGGCAAGGTGCGCCGCCTTGTCCAGGTGTCCCTCGTAGAGCTCAACGCAGAGCATTCCACCAGGCAGAAGCATATGCGGAGCCGCCTCGAGCAACCTCCTGTAGACGTCCAAGCCGTCCTCTCCCCCGTCAAGTGCCAGCTCGGGCTCAAAGCCCTTGACCTCGGCAGAAACTTCCTGCTCAAGCACGCGTGTGGGGATGTAGGGCGGATTAGACACCAACACCGAGAAGGACCGTGCAAGCTCCGCAGGTACGCCTTCTACCAGGTCGCACTCAATGAGCTCCATGCGGTCCTGCAGTTCCAGGGCATCTCTGTTGCGCTTTGCCAGCGCAATCGCCTTAGGAGAGAGGTCTGTAGCGTAGACGCGTGTCTGTGGACGCTCAGTAGCAATAGAGAGCGATATGCAGCCCGTTCCAACGCCAACCTCAAGCACGCGCACTTCTCCGTCGGCGTTTGGAGTTGCTGCATCAACGCCTTCGAGCGCAACGTCTACCAGCACTTCTGTCTCTGGTCGTGGAATAAGCACGCCTGGCTCGCACGTAAGTACCAGGTGCCTAAAGGGCATCTCGCCCGTCACGTACTGAAGCGGCTCGCCCTCTGCGCGGCGCTTAATTGCCTCACGCATACGAGCGCGCTCGTCCGTGGAAAGCGGCTTGTCAAAGTTAGTGTAGAGCTGCACGCGAGAAAGGCCTGTCACTGCGGACAGGAGCCATTCTGCAGAAAGACGTGGATGCTCATCACCCTTCTTTTCCAGGTGCTGAGTAGTCCACGTCAAGATTTTCTGGATTGTCCAAACTTCATCTGTCATGAAGTTTGGACCTTAGACAGCCTGAGCGAGTTTCTCGGCACGCTCTGCTGCAGCAAGAGCCTCAATAACGGATGGCAGCGTATCGCCAAGAAGAACGCCGTTGTAGGTACCGTTAAAGCCAACGCGGTGGTCGGTTACGCGGTCCTGTGGCTGGTTGTATGTGCGGATCTTCTCGGAACGTGCGCCATGACCAATCTGAGAAAGACGCTCTGCGCCCTGCTCAGCCTGCTGACGCTCAAGCTCCATCTCGTAAAGACGAGCACGAAGCATCTGCATGCAGACCTCGCGGTTCTGAATCTGAGAACGCTGGTCCTGAGACTGAACAACGGTATTTGTTGGCAGGTGAGTAATACGAACTGCGGAATACGTGGTGTTAACGCACTGACCGCCAGGGCCGGATGCGCAGTAAGTATCAATACGCAGGTCTTCCTGGTTTATCTGAATATCAATCTCGTCAGCCTCTGGGAGAACTGCAACGGTTGCGGTTGAGGTCTGAATACGACCCTGAGACTCAGTCTTAGGAACGCGCTGAACACGGTGAACACCGGATTCATACTTCATAACTGAATAGACCTTATCGCCTGTGACCTTAAACTCAATAGTCTTAAAGCCGCCTGCCTCAGAAGGTGAGCTGGACAGAACCTCTGTCTTCCAACCACGAGCCTCGGCAAAGCGCTCATACATCTTGAAGAGGTCGCCTGCAAAGATTGCTGCCTCGTCGCCGCCAACACCAGCGCGAATCTCAACGATAGTGTCCTTCTCGTCATTTGGATCGCCTGGGATCAGCATGACCTTAATCTCATCCTCAAGCTGAGGAAGCATCTCTTCATTAGCAGCAATATCTTCCTGCAACATCTCTTTTTCTTCTGGATCAGAAGTGGCGTTGAGAAGCTCTTTTGCAGCCTCAATGTCATCGAGGGCAGTGATGTACTTATTGGCGTGAGCAACCAAGTCCGCCTGATTAGAGTGCTCTTTTGCTACGCGAGCATACTCTTTTGGATCAGAGACAACGGCTGGGTCTGCAAGCTTTTGCTCAAGCTCAGCATAAGCCTCAACGATTTTTTCTAGCTTGTCACGCATTCCTGCTCCTAAGATAAGTGCCTCGTGCGCGCTTGGCTTATGAGCCTGTAGCCAAACTGTAGCGCAAGCTGCTTGCGAGGTGAGATTTCAACTAAAGAAGTGTACCACCACTAGGCAGTTTTTAAACCGATACCTCGCTATCTGCACAGGATGAGGGTACACAAGTTACATAATTGTGAGAAAATTACAGCAGGTTCATACGGTAATGAGGCGCTATGACTTCTAAGAACAAAACTTCACAACCAGATAACACGCCTGCTGCAGAGGACACCTCTTCTGATCAGAAGACCCTTGATGCCCAGGCTGCTGAGGCAGTTGACGCTGCTGGCGAGAAGACCGACGAGCTTGAAGAGGTCACCGACCCTATTGCTGCCGATATGGCCGCTGCTGATGAAGACTACATCATGGAAATTGTCAGCCCCATCTTCCCTGGTCTAGACGAAGACGGCGAAGAGGACGAGGATGACTCAGCTTCAGATGAAGACTCTTCTGAAAACGATGCGGACAGCACAACTGACCTGGAGAAAATCGTAAACGATGCAGCTCTAACGCAAGATCTTTCTGCGGTAGAAGCTCGCCTCAAAGAGCTTGAAGAAAGCGCCCACGAACACTCAGAGGCCAAAACCGCCGAGGTTCCTTCCAAAAGCGCTGCTAGCTCAAGTGATGCAGCGTCTGACGATGATGCAACCTCTATAAAAGATGTTGCTGATACGTTCTCAAGCTATCTTCGTAGTAGGCGTCGTGCACTTTTTAGGTTTGTACGCCGCTACAGCCTGCTTTCTGGCATTCTTGCGCTCTTAAGTCTTGCTCTTTTATCTGCGGTTATCGTCTTCTTTATTCGCGTGAGCAACGTTCCTTCAACAGATACTGTTATCGCTGATGCTCGTACACGAGCCGAAGCTCCAGTTTGGACTCCGGGTGAGTATGACGCTGATGAATCCTTGCTGCTGACCGGCATTGAGGTTGTTTCTCGCACCAGAAGTACCACGGCAATCTCCAGCGATGCCGCTCAGTTTGGCGCCACCGGCTACGCCAACTCTGTCGTACGCCTTACCTACACGGGTAACGCAATTGCTGCCACAAAGATTTCCAAGTTAGGATACGCAAATACCCAGGGCTGGAACGCTATTGGTGATGAAGAGACCCAATCTGTCACCTACCAGGCAACTTCAGGTGTTTCCACAACAAAAGTCCTTGACGCTATTGGCGATGTACTAGCCAAGCTTGATGAAAAAAATCCAAACGAAGCTATTTCTTATAGCTCGCAGTTCTCTGGCGCAACGTTTACTGTTCTTGATGCGGGTTTTGATCGTGAACAGCAGACTTGCTGGGTAAGAATGTCAGGTGTTTCACCAACCTTTTATGGCTCGCTCACCTGCGATATTACGGCTTCATTTACGTTTGATGCCTCTACGGGCACCTGGTCGCTAGACACAGTCAGCCCCTCGGCAGGACTTAAGTACGACTACAGCGGACTGGTGGGAACGTGGAAGGGCACCTTTGTTAGCTGTGAAGCCAGTAGCGGCAGTCCTTGTTACGCTGGCAGAACTAATCCTTTAACGCTAACCGTAACGTCTGCAGGTTTTTCTCGTGATCAGCTGGTACTTACGGGTACCGCAGAGGGTGTTGTCCACAACCATGGAGCACTTAACACCTCGTACCGTTGGTATCCGGGAGACACTGAGTTCAAGAACGCATCTATCTCTCTGACTACTTCTGGAACCATCGGAGATCAAATTCAGGTTTCTGGAGTGGTAGATTTAACCAATGCAAGTCTGGATGCTCATTCTGCTTCTAGCACGTCCCTCAGCACAGCTCAAAAACCACAGTTGAAAGTTACTTTTGATATTGCTGATAACAGCGTGGTAGCTCAGCTTATTTCCACCCACACGGAAAACGGTCAGACCGTCACCTTTACTGATACCTACCAACTCTCCAAAGAGTAAAAATAATCCCGTCAGGCCGAGTCTTTCCTGACGGGATTTCTATCATCAAATTACGAGAAGTACAAAGGCTTGTTACTGCACCTTATCTTCTTCCTTATCTGTGGCTTCTTCGTCGTTCTTCTCGCCCTTATGCATGCGTCCACGAACAATTCCCACAATTGTAGGGATGATCGAGACCGCAACAATTCCCACAATCAGCAGCTCAAAGTGCTCCTGAACTACAGGGATACCGCCAAAGAAATAACCAAGCAGTACAAACATCGTGGACCAGGTTAGGCCGCCCAGAATGTTATAGATGCCAAAGTTGCGCCAGTGCATACCGCCCATACCCGCAATAAAAGGTACAAATGTGCGGATAAAGGGGAAAAAGCGCCCTAAGAAAATTGCCAGATGACCGTGCTTGTCCAAAAACATCTGGGTCTTTTCAAGATGCTCTGGAGTGAGTGCTTTAACTTTTCCAGAAGCAATGATTTTTTGACCAAAGAAATGGCCAATCATAAAGTTCATCTGGTCGCCAAGAATTGCGGCAGCCCACGTAATAACAAGCAGCAAAACAATATTAAAGCCACCGTTGTGGGCAAAAAATCCTGCTGCAAAAAGCAGAGAATCACCTGGTAAAAATGGGAAAAAGACTACGCCGGTCTCAATAAAAACAATCAGAAAAACAAAACCGTACGCAGCAAGAGGGCCTGTGGCAATCATTGAAGCAATAAATGCGCGAGGATCTCTAAGCAGCTCAATGATGTAGTTTACAAAACCCATCGAAGTCCAATCGTCGTGACAAATGTCGCGGCAAACACGCTATACGCCTAAGAAAAGCGCATTGAGTGGGAACGGATGCCCGCGAGTGACCCCTTATGGCTGCTGTCTCCCGACCCTGACCAGGTTCGAGGTGTCACGTCATCCGCACCCGCTCAATGCGCTGTAGATACTCTACCCTATTAGAGAAATCTTTGCACAGATCGTATCGCTTCTATGCATTTTTTGACGAATTTTTTTCAATTGCTTTGATGATCTTCTCGACGTTCTTTTTTCCTCTTGAGATACCTACATACAAAATTCCAGCTATAGGAACAGATATGACGAGAAGAACGATGCCGCCCACAAGTACAGCCGTTGCCATGGAACTTGTAGAGAGACTCCCGTACACGCTGAGATATATAAGCCATGCTCCAATTGCGATGCCAGAATAAGCGGCTCTTCTATAAACGCTTAGTGTTCCAAGAGCTTTTGTCTGCATACGAGCCTCGACAACCAAAGGGTTATCCTCGTGCGAATGAGAAGCTGCTCCTACATAGTTTTTCTTGCTCATAAAAACTCTCAATCAAAAGTGGCATCGCCGTATGACGATGCCACTTTATTACGTTTGTCTTTTCTGCGCCAGACAGGATTTTGCGCAAAAAATTAGTAAGACAGACCTGGGTTGAAGACGCCAATAACAACGCCAACAAGTGCTACAACAACAAGAATAAGCATAACAACCGTTGGGCTGAGCTTCTTCTTAGTCATCAACCACCAGCAAAGGTATACAAACAGAAGGTTCAATACCTTAGGGAAGATGCCATTAAGTGTTGTCTGAATGTCAACACCAGCAATATTCAGAGAAGTTGTGACGTTAATCCATGTAGCAGCAACAGAGCCAATGACCATAGTACCAATCATAACAATGGAGCTACGGAGAGCCTCGGACTCAGGACCAACAAGTGCCTCAACAGCAGAAGAGCCCAGGCTATAGCCCTGGTCGTAAGCAAACTTCATGCCGAAGTACATAATGAGGTTCCAGACCACAACATAGAACAGTGGGCCAAGAACGGAGCCGCCCTTAGAAAGGCCAAGTGCAATTCCAAGAAGAATTGGAATAAAAGTACCAACGATAATGGAGTCACCAAGACCAGCAAGAGGGCCCATAAGACCAGCGCGAAGACCATTGATGGTCTCGTCGTCGATTGCCTCGCCGTTTGCGCGAGCTTCTTCAAGAGAAGCGGTCAAGCCAACAACCATAGAACCAATCTGTGGCTCGGTATTAAAGAAGGTTGTATAGGTAGAAAGTGCCTCAACCTTTTGGTCATCAGTATCGTAAAGCTCGTCAACGATTGGAAGCATGGATGCAAGGTAACCAAATGTCTGCATGTGCTCCTGAGAGAAGCAGGTAAGATTGCCGTAAATCCAGCTCAAGAAAGACTTATTACGTGCTTTCTGAGAAATGGTTTTCTTTTCAGCCATGATTAAATATCCTCCTCTTCTTCATCGTCTGCGCTTACATTGCCTGATGTTGCAGCAGCCAAACGAACATTCTTTGCCTGCTGAAGCTGATAGTTAAGAACAGCAAAGAAGACTGCTACGACTGCAGAGACAATGAGGTTCAGGCCAAGTGCGCCAGCAAGGATAAAGCCAAAGGCAAAAGTTACCCAATCAAGAGGCTTGGTAATAACCTGCTTGCACAAAATTGCAACACCAACGGTAGGAAGAAGGGTACCAACGGTGAAGAGGGTCATCATTGGGATACCGTTCATAGGGAGGTATTCCTTCATGATGCCAACCATGCTCTCGCCAGCCATGCAAATGAAGAATGTTGGAATGAACGAGAAAATAATGTGAGAAACCCAAGGGAATACAAAGTCAACCATTGGAATGGTCTTCTTAATACGACCCCACTCTTTGCTCTCCATTGCGCGCCAACCAATACCCTGCCATACAAGGTTCATGGTAGCGGTGCCGTAGAACAAGACGGTACCAAGAGTACCAACAGCTGCACCAATAGCAGCTGCCTGAGATGCAGCCTCAACAGAGCTTGGATCAAGACCATAAGCCTTGATTGCAAGAATTGCTAGAGGAATACCAATGTAGGAAACTGCACGAACGTCAGCAGAAACAGTTCCACCAGGTGTTACGAGTGCAATGTAGACCAACTGGATTGCTGCACCAACAATAATGCCAGTCTGAACGTCACCAAGAATGACACCAACGACAAGACCTGCAACAAGTGGACGACCGAGGGTATAGTTACCTACGGTAGTACCAGCCATGCCAGGTAGTGACGCAAGGCATGCAAACAAACCCAAAAGGGCAGCTTGAAACGCATTAATTGCCATAAAAATCGCCTTCCGAATACTACTTTACGTCAAACTTCTCGCGGAATTTAGGCCACTCACCAATTGCCTTTTCTTTAAGAAGAGCAAATTGAACGGTATAACCAGCTTTGGTTATATCTTCAAATGCCTGTCCCTCTTCTTGAGTAAAGGACTGGTTGTTGCCCAGCTTTACCGCACCAGGACGATCATTACCAGGACCGATAATGACCGTGTTAATTCCTGGCTTAAAACCAAAGTCAACAAGAATTTTCTTCATGTCAACTGGGTTTTTAGTAATAAGGAAATAACGAGAATCGCTGTCTAGAACCTTCTGAGCGCTCTCTTTGAAATGATCAAATGTCCAAACAAATACCTTCTTGTCAGGTGCTGCTGACTTGTAAGCAGACTTAAGGACAGGATTTGATGCAGCCGCATCATTAACTGCAATGATTCCGTCACAAGGAACCTCAAGGGCCCAACGAGTGACTGTCTGACCATGAATCATGCGGTCATCAACACGAACAAATGAAATCATGTTTTCTCCTAACATATTTCTTACGCAAGCAGCTACGCGTACTTGCAGTAATTACTAAAGGTCTTCCTCGTCATCGTCTTCAAGAGCTAAGACGATCTGATTAACGCCATTTTTTCCTTCGTTCAGGATTGATGACACAAGAGCCTCACCACTTAGGCCATCATCGATTGCCATCAAAGCACCAATTGCCATGGGAAGATTGGCACCACTAAAAGCCACGGTATGAGAAAGCAAACCCTTTTTGGCGAGAAGATCAAGTGCATTAGTAAGTGGAGAACCACCGATAATGTCACCAAGAACAACAACCTCGTCATCAGCGGTAAGTGGCTCAAGAATTTTTGACAAATTCTCTCTGTATTCAACTGCTCCCACGCCATCTTCCATGCTGTAGCTCAAAATGTTTTCTCTGGGTCCCATCAGCATGGCCATTACGCTATGCAGACCTGGCGCAAACGTTCCATGACTTACGAGCAAAAGGTACTTCATTACTGCTCCATTCCAGACATCACCACTGTGGCTGTACTTCGCCTGTATTAACAGCCGTACTACGCCAATACAAAATTTCCAACCTGTTATGTAAATTGTTATGCATCAAAACTTACATTCCAAGCCACGTGTCACTTGCCTAGCCGTTATAACACAAAGGTATACATGCGCGATTGGCATTCGCAAATTTTTAATATTCTTGATGTATTATTTTTTTAAATTTTATTTAAATAATTCAATTGATTCAGTTTCTTTTAGATGAACAGGCGTTCTACCAGAATAAATAAATATGCAGAAATTTTTTGCATATATGAACATAAAAGTAGCAATATTGCATATATTAGAAAAAGAAATGTCCGCTCAACACTCCTCGAAATACACTTCTAAAAATAAGAAAGAAGGCCATACAAGATGGCCTTCTTAGCATGAAATAAAAAAATAATTTTATGTTACGTAACGTGTTATGTTCTGTTTCTGCGATAGAAATCAACAAGAGACTGAGTTGAAGCGTCTTGCTTTGCCAGCTCTTCGTCGTTATGAATTGCAGGGAAAATCTGCTTTGCAAGCTGTTTACCAAGCTCTACGCCCCACTGATCAAAGGAATCAATGCCCCACACAACACCTTCAACAAAAGTAATATGCTCGTAGAGCGCAATAAGCGTACCAATAGCACGAGGATTAAGCTCTTTACCAAAGATAGAAGTAGTTGGCCTATTTCCTTCAAAGACGCGTGCAGAAACCATCCACTCTGGTGTTCCCTCAGCACGGACCTCGTCAGCGGTCTTGCCAAAAGCAAGCGCTTTAGTCTGCGCAAAGAAATTGGAGAGGAAGAGTTCATGGACGTCTAGGTCTGCATCTTTGGTGGCAAAGGCAGTATTTACAAACGCAATAAAGTCAGCAGGAATAATCTGGGTTCCCTGATGGATAAGCTGGTAGAACGCATGTTGACCATTAGTTCCAGCCTCTCCCCAGAAGATTTCGCCTGTCTTTGAAGTAACCGCCGTACCATCCCAACGAGTAGACTTACCGTTGGATTCCATGGTGAGCTGCTGGAGATATGCAGGGAATCTATGCAGGTACTGACTATATGGAAGAACGGCGTGAGATGCTGCGCCAAAGAAATTAACGTACCAAACGTTTAAGAGACCCATGAGAGCAACAACATTTTGCCTCAATGGAGTGTTCTTGAAGTATTCATCAACTGTATTAAAGCCACTGAGGAATTCTGCAAAGCGCTGTGGACCAAAAACGATAGCCAGCACAAGACCAACTGCAGAATCAACCGAATAACGGCCGCCAACCCAGTTCCAGAAACCAAAGGCATTCTTTGGGTCAATGCCAAAGTCTTCTACCAGATCAAGTGCAGTGGAGACAGCAACAAAATGCTTGCGAATAGCCTCTGCATTCTGAGAATCAGAGCCATCAATAACGCCCTGCTCAGCAAGCTTTTCCAAAAGCCATGTGCGAGCACAACGGGCATTGGTAAGTGTTTCAAGTGTAGTAAAGGTCTTGGAAACAATAATAAAAAGCGTTGTTTCTGGATCAAGATCCTTGGTTTTCTCGCCAAGGTCAACAGGGTCAATGTTGGAGACAAAGCGAGCAGTAATACCAGCGTCTGCAAAAGGCTTTAGAGCCTCGTAGACCATAACAGGACCAAGGTCAGAGCCACCAATACCAATGCTTACAACAGTCTTGATAGGCTTGCCAGAAACACCCTTCCACTCTCCCGAGCGAACTCGGTCACAGAAGGCATACATCTTGTTCAAAGTCTGGTGAACATCAGCGACAACATCTTGTCCGTCAACAATAAGCGTGCCTGCTTCAGAGGCAGGACGACGAAGTGCTGTGTGAAGAACTGCTCGGTCCTCAGTAGTGTTGATGTGCACGCCAGAATACATAGCGTCTCTACGCTCTTCAAGCTTGACCTCTTTTGCAAGATCACACAGAAGATCAAGCGTCTCTTGCGTGGCAAGATTTTTAGAAAGATCGATATGGAACTGGTCTAGCTCAAACGTAAGATTCTTAGCGCGCTGTGGGTCTTCTGCAAACCATTTCTTCAGCGTAGCCTTAGTATCTTTTAAGCTGGTGTAATGCTTTGTAAGTGCTTGCCAAGCTTTAGTCTGTGTTGCGTCAGTAGGCAAAATGCTTGGTGCTGTAGGTGATGCCATACCAGTCTCCTTTTTTTGACTACCTCAAGGATAATCTGAGCAGCGCTCATGAAACGTCACAATGTTGTTTTTCGTAAAAAATACGACAAATCATTACTAATAGGGTTCCCCCAAAGGTGGAACCTGTTTAATAGCAGCCCAGCGCATCTGCTTCTGATGAGGGTCATCAAGTGCGCCGGCAAAATTATCAAGATTAACCACGCGCATTCCACATACATGGACAAGAACACGGGGCGAGAAGGTCTTCTCGGCATCAGTTTTAAGCTGGTCAAGCTCGTCTGCATACGCTTCGCGCACCGACGCAACTGCTGCATCATTTACCAAGAGCACCGTGTCAGGACTAAAAGCACTTATCGCCTGCCTAACGAGCTCTGGATTTATGGGCTCGCCTGTTTTTGTTGTGGTAAGCAAGGTGGCCCATGCCTCAGGTGCATAGCCTAAATGCTCTAAAGAAGCTTTAAGTGCAGAAAGTTCTGGTTCCTCAAAGTCTTCTTGCCCTTTTACTAACAAAACCGATGCAAAAGCATTGCCTGTCATACACACCCCCTGAGCAGCAAAATCTCCAAACTCATGCGTTGTTTTTGCCATGTAGGCTTCTTTTCGCATAGATCTTTCGCTTGGCATGCGCACCTCTTTCTTATATGCCAACTATGCACGTAATTCACAATTTGAGCAAGTCTATAAAGTTATGTGTATACACTTTTCTAATTTGGGGATAAGTTTGCTAAGTGCTTGAAATTAAATGGCCTAAAGGCCGTGTGTAACTGGAGGTTCGTTATGGCACAGCAGCTTACTACTGCAGAGTTCAATTCTGTTCTTGCAAACGCAGACAAGCCTGTTCTTGTTGATTTCTGGGCATCTTGGTGCGGTCCTTGCCGTGCTCTTGGTCCAGTTGTCGAGGAAGTTGGCAATGAGATGGCAGACAAGCTTGACGTTTACAAGGTAAACGTTGATGACGAGGCAGATCTTGCAACTCGTTTCCGCATCGTCTCTATCCCAACCCTCATCCTCTTCAAGAACGGCGAGCCTGTTCACACCATGGTTGGCAACCTTCCTAAGGCTGACCTCGTTTCTGAGCTCAACGCTAACCTGTAAGTTCTTGTGTGCCACGCGGCTGCGCTGGCTTATCATTGAACTAAGCGGCGGTACGTCTATCGGCGTGCCGCCTTTTTGTTACAAGGAGAACTAATGGCCGATAAAAGCCTTGATGCCCAACAGACAGGACTTTTAAAAGGAGTTCGTAAGCGCCTTTTTCTACAGCGCCTGCGTTCTAGCCTTTCTACCATCATTCTGCTTGTCTCTTCAGCAATTTTTATTTTTCTGTTGATTGACGTTTCTGAAGGCGACGTCATCGGCATTGATCACTTTGCCTACAGACTCTTTGTTGTCCACCTAAGAACTCCGCTTCTCACTGAGATAATGGAGGGGTTCTCTGGACTTGCAAGTCCTGTCACCGTTATTGTCATGCTTATTGTGGTTGCCGCGTTTGCACCAGGGCCAAGTGTTGGCAGACTCGCATCCATTAACCTTGGCGGTGTTGTTATTGTTGACCTTATCTTTAAGGCCATTGTCCAGCGCCCACGTCCAGATGGTTTTAGGCTAGTCGTTGAAACTGGCTACAGCTTTCCCTCGGGCCACTCGATGTTCTCGATGGCTTTTTATGGTCTGCTTATTTGGCTTGTCTGGCATTACGAGAAAGACAAACTACAACGCTGGATTTGGTGTGGTCTTTTCTCCGCGGTCATCATTATGATTGGCGTCAGCAGAATTTATCTGGGCGTACACTACGCCACCGACGTTATTGGTGGTTTCTCGCTTGCCCTTGTATGGCTGGTTCTCTTTACTAAGCTGATGATTCCATCGCTTATTTACAAGAAGAAAGTACCTCAAGCGAAGACAGACTAATAATCTCTGCGCTGACCACCTGGGCCGATTCTTCATCAACAATAATACGTCCCATAGTTGCACCCTCGCGACCGCGAGGATAGGTAGGACTTCCTGGATTCATTACAAGCGTATTGGTCCACTCGTCGCGCTGTACAAAAGGCTTATGCGTGTGACCGCAGATAGCAATATTGCATTTAACCAGGTCAAGCCTCTCGCGATAATGGCATACCTGCCACTTTAAACCGGCCGCAAAGAAAATAATCTTTTTCTTTACCATGGGGCCATAGTTGTAGCAAAAGTCATTATTACCCAGGCAGAGCTTTACCGGAGCAATCTTCTGGAGCGTCTGATAATCAGCGTTTGAAGTGATATCCCCTGCATGCACAATGTAGTTGGCGCCCTGCAGAGCTTCAAGCAACTCAGATGACAAATACCCATGCGTATCTGAAATTACATCAAACCTTACCAGTGCCATACCAAACTCCTACGTGCGCTTTTAAGCCTCTGGCGAGAAACCCTTTGAGCTTCTACAGTCCCAGTGCTCGCTTGAGTGCGACCACACGACGGCGAGAAACCGAAATGTGACGCTCCTCAAATCCCTGAATAGTCAACTGTAGGATACCAGCAGAGATAACCTCAACATCGTCAACATACTCAAGATTCACGATAAAGCTACGATGAATGCGGAAGAATCCGTGTGGAGCAAGGCGCTCTTCAAGTTTCTGCAGAGAAATAGTAGACAAGAAGCGATCATCTTCCGTGTAGATGCAGGAGTAATCGTCTTTTGCCTCAATAAAGCGGATCTGATCAATAGGAACAAGAACTTTGCTTCCACTCTTAATGACAGGAATACGCTCAATAGTTGCCATAGGAGACTGAGGGCGCAGACGCTCCTCAACCTTATCAAGAGCCTGCTCAAGACGCTCGGTCTCGACGGGCTTCATCAAGTAATCAACGGCATTAACGCCAAAGGCATCTAGTGCATACTCGCTATATGCAGTGACAAACACAATCTGAGGAGGATTCTTCAACTTGTGAAGAGCCTCTGCAAGCTGCATTCCATTTGTCTTAGGCATAGAGATGTCCAGGAACATTACCTCAACGCGAGACTCCATGAGTTTCTCGACAGCATCCCTTGCACTTGTGGCCTCAATGATTTCCTCGAGACGGCCGGTCTCCTCAAGCAAGAACCTGAGCTCAGAACGGGCTGGAGCCTCGTCATCAACAATCATGGCACGCATGTCATTCATCTCCCAACGGCCTAACGCAGCGTTAAGCAAAACCGTGTACTACTATGCTGTTGCCTGCAGAGCCGCACCTGCAAGCTTGAGCGTCACGCACGTACCCTGACCTGGCTTAGACATGATTTCCATGCCAGATCCAGCGGCGTAGAAGCGCTCAACTCGCTCAGCTACGTTCTTAATGGCAATGCCCGTGCCCCCATTTCTCCCCGAAGAATCCTGCGGAGTAGGACCTTGGCCATTAAGCAAGCGAGAAACAGTCTCTTCATCCATTCCAAGACCATCATCAGCAACAGATATAAGGATATCATCTTCGTCGCGTGCGACGTGGATGTCAATATGAAGCGCGCCTTCATCTTTCATGGCGTGCCTCACGGCGTTCTCAACAATAGGCTGAATCAGAAAAGACGGAACCTGAACGTCTTCGCATCCCTCATCGACATGCTCAGACTCTTGGATACGTTCTTCTCCAAAACGAGCCTTCTCAATTGTCAAATACCTGCGCGTTTGTGTCAATTCCTGAGAAAGCGGAATAAGTGCGCCCTGCGAACTCTCAAGCGTGCGGCGATAAAACACAGAGAACTCGCGAAGCAAGTCGCGTGCCTTATTGGGGTTTGTGCGCGTAAGAGATGCAATGGTATTAAGCGTATTGAACAAGAAGTGTGGATTAATCTGCGCTTGCAGGGCTTTGACCTCGGCTCGAGCGGTCAATTCTGCCTGACGGTCAAGCTCGTACGAGGAAAGCTGCGTGGAGAGAAGTTCACCCAAACCCTCTGCGATTGCCAGCTGCGTGCGATCAATTTCAATACCACGACGATAATAGAGTTTGATTGTGCCGACCGTGCGATCTTGAACAATCAGCGGAACAATAATGCCAAAAGAACTGCCGCCATTACCAAAGCCGCCTCGTCTTTGCAGCACCTGCTGACGGCTATCTACCGAGACAAACGTCTCCATGCGGCCACTTTCCAAAACCTCAGTTGCAGGGCCAACTACCTTTGAACCAGGCATATGGGAGGTTGCGATGTCTCCTTCAAAGCCCAGTACGTACTCTGTATCAGTAATAGAGATAGCAGCAGCAGAGGTTTCTGAAAGCAATAACGTGCAGATGGTTGGCGCTGTTTCTTGTGACAATCCACCACGTAACGTTTTAAGCGTCTTAGAGGCAACCTCAAGTGTGCGCTCTGTTGCCTGAGACCTGGCGTGCTCGTTACCCGGCTGATTGGTGCCGCCAAAAACAATGACCGTGGCAAGTCCTCCGCCTGCAACAAGAGCTGCAAACAGGTTGTCTGCCATGACACTCCAAGAGAGAAGGCCCAGCAATACACAGGCGAGAAGGACCAGGACTACCTTAGTTGACCTCTGTATGTACTGAGCAAGTCTCTGCATTGCTGTCTAGTTCCCCACTGATTCTGTAGCAGAATCCTCAGAAGCAAGCTGCTGTGGTAAAGACGAATGCTTAAGCGCACGAGCTAAAGGAGCGCCAAGTACATAGAGGACAACGGCTTCTCCAAGTCCTGTGGTAATAAAGCCAAACAAGAACATAAGAGGATATGAGCCATCGAGCTCAATAGTGGTAAATGGAATTGTGTAGAATCCCAAGCCCTGAAGCAAAATGGGAAGATATGCAGAAACAATTACTGCATTTGCAAGCACGGGTCCTAGAAGTGCAAGTGGTACATTCTTCCTGTTTTTCCAGGTAAACCATGCACCAAGGGCAGTTGCCAAGGAGCCAAAGACTACGTCCAACAACCCCAAAGCACCTGTGCCAGAAATAACCATATTTGCAAGGTTGGCAATGACGCAACCAAGTGTCAGTCCTGGAATTGCGTCAGCAGTAAAGAGCGCAAGAACAACAACTGCCTCTGAAATGCGGAACTGCACAGGACCCCATGCCAAACCGCCCAAAAAGAGAAGAGCCGCAAGAGTAAGTGCTGCATAAAGAGCTGCAATGATACCAATACGTGCAAGACGCTGAGCGCGCTGTTTTGTTGCATAAGCTGAAGAAACCTGTGGCAAAACAATCCCCTTGTTAACTCTAAAAACTAAGTTCATGATACGACGAAACGTATATATGAGCAAATGAGCAGCGCAGACATACAATTAGTAATGCAGGTGCATTCCTGGATAGACCATCTCGCGAGCGTGCTTCTGATATGCCGCAACTGCCTCTTCCTCAAAGGCCAGAGGGGTGTCCTTCTCGCCCGCCATATCCAAAATCCAGCGTGTGAGATAGGGATTGAGCGGAAGCAGCGGACCAATAAGCCAGGTGGCAATAGCATTCTTGCGACGGAAGCCTTCCAACTTGCTTTCTTTATTGATGCCAAATCCAACCTTATTCTTAAGGAAGTAGCAGTTAGAGTTATCTCCCTCGGTAAGCGTGAACTGCATCTTAAAGCCTACAACAGTAAACGGCTCTTTGCCGTTACCCGGATCAAATTCTCCCACCTGAACGTCGTGGAAGCGCTGGGGCATATAGCGAGTGGTCACAAAATTGAAGAGACCCAAGCCCTCAATCTCAGAGCCGTCAGGATTGACGATTTTCTGGCCAAAAAGCTCTGAAGCATTGCCGGCAAACAGCATAGGGACGCCCTGATCAGCCAGCTCAGCAAGCCTATCCTTGTAAGGCATAAGGCGAGAAATAATAAGCTCTTGCTGGGCTTCTGTCATGCCGCCCATGATAATTGCCGATGGCGTGTTGTCAACAAAGTAAGGCGTTGCTGCGTGAGAAGTGTATACGAAGTTCTCTTTTGGAAGGCAAGCCTCCAGGTAAAGGGCATTTCCGTTGTCTCCACCTTGATTGCCGTACTCTGGATAGAGAATCTCAATCTTAGTTGCTGGATTACTCATGGGAGGCCTCCATCTGTTTCAAGCGCTCAATGATACGGTTTCTGCTGATATCAGCAATGCCGCCGTTATAGAGGCCATGTGCATAGAAAACGTGCTGGCAAGCATTAAGATCAACCAAATTAGCTGTCTCTTCTGGAGAGTTTGCTACAAAGGTCTTAGCTGGATCAATGCCTGCAAGCCTAAGTCTAAGCTGCAGGTCAAGCGATGTGTCACCATAAATAATTACCTGCTTAACGCTTGGATCTTGCAAGAACTCAAAGTCAGTCTGGTAGTACCAGCCAATGTACTCTGTCTGGTCCTTTGCTTTTGCCATATATGCATCGGCAATCATAATGATGATTGCCTTATCACCTGGCTGTTTACGCAGGATATCAATAGTGACGGAAGTTGCCGTGTCATTCTCGCCCTTAGAGGCCATGCTAATAAGACGGCGACCGTTGTAGTCAATCTCGTTATACCTGGAAGAAGCGATGTTAACGCGCTGTAGAGATGCGGCAATAGTTGCCGGCGCAAGGCCCATCTCACGTGCGGTAACGATAGCCACAAACAAGTTGTAGAGGTTAACAATCGAGTAGCTGTTGAGCTTGTACTCGTATGTTGGTGCACCCTCGTGGCAGTGCTCCTTAACCACAAACTTCCCGGTCTCTGGATCAACCGAGATGACCTCGTAGTCAGGCATTGGATTGGTATAGCCACACTCTTCGCAGGTTGCATGACCAAGATGCCTCAGGTGCGCATAATCCCACTTGAGCTTGCCGCCGCATTTGGGGCATGCGGTAAGATCTGAAACAATGCCCACTGGCTCTGCGGTGTCTTCTGCCAGCCTTGCAATGGAGTAATACGTACGATGTGTGCACTGAGGAGCAAGTCTGCAGCTAATCATGTCATCTGCGTTCAAAATCAGATGAGTTGAAGCAGGAATACCCTTATCCATGACGTCAAACACGTAGTCTGGAGTTGCACTACGAGAGAACGTATCACGGAACAGATTGGTAACGGACAAAATATCAGGCTGCAGGTACGGGAAAATACGAGGTCCCGAGAGCTCATCAAACTCCATTACTGCAAGCTTAGTCTTTGAGGTGCCTCTCCACGTGGCATTCTTTGCAAACGAGCTTGCAAAACCACTGGAAATATTGCCGCCAACACGGTTGGTAACGGTCTGATAGCCATTATCAGCGAGAAGATCGTTAAGCAGGTTGTTGGTGGTTGTCTTACCGTTTGTGCCGGTGATAAAGACAATCTGCTCTGGCTTAGCAATGTCTCCCAAAAATGCAGGATCAATGCCCTCGGCGATAAAACCTGGCAGCGTTCCGCCCTCATGGTTCGTCAATTTAAGTGCTGCAAGTGTTGCTTTAGCAGCGAGAAAAGCTACAGGAAATAGTCTGCTCTTTTTTTGTGCCACAGTAACTCCCATCGTGAGCAAAGTCTCTCTAGTTTATCACCTCGCGAGAAGAGCTTGAAGAACAGAGGGTCTCTCGCCAAAAATGCTGCATAAAAAAGCCGAGCCAGGATATCCTGGCTCGGCTGAAGCTACGTGAAAGTAAGTTGCCTTACTCCTCAGGCTGCTCCTTCTTCTCTGCGGCATAGAGCTCGGAGAGGCGTACAAGGTGATCGTAGCGAGCCATTGCGGCTTCCTCGTTCTCCTTGAAGAGCTTCTCTGCGTGCTCTGGGAACTCGCGGGTGAGTCGGCTGTAACGAGCCTCGTTCATCAGGAACTCCTGGTAGCCACCCTTAGGTGCCTTGGAGTCAAGCGTGAACTTCTTACCTGCAGGTGCAGCTGGGTTGAAGCGATAGAGGTTCCAGTAGCCGGTCTCGACTGCCTTCTTCATCTCCTCCTGTGCGTGAGCCATGCCGCCCTTGATGGAGTGCATCTCGCATGGGGAGTAACCGATGATGAGGGATGGTCCTGGATAAGCCTCTGCCTCAGCAATTGCCTTGAGAGTCTGCTGGAGGTTTGCGCCCATGGAGACCTGAGCAACATAGACGTAACCGTAGGTCATAGCAATCTCAGCAAGGTTCTTCTGCTTGATGTCCTTACCAGCTGCAGCAAACTGTGCAACCTGGCCAAGACGGGAAGCCTTAGAGGACTGACCACCGGTGTTGGAGTAAACCTCAGTGTCGAAGACAAAGACGTTGATGTCCTCGCCGGAAGCAAGAACGTGGTCAAGGCCACCGAAGCCGATGTCGTATGCCCAACCGTCGCCACCGAAGATCCAGAAGGACTTCTTGGTGAGGAAGCTCTTGTTAGCAAGGATTTCCTTAGCTGCTGGAAGATCAGACTTCTCAAGCTCAACTACGAAGGTCTTAGAAGCTTCCTTGGAGAGAGCTGCGTCGTTGACGGACTCAATCCATGCCTTAGCAGCATCCTTGAGGTCCTGAGATGCGCCGTCCTCATCGACAAGCTGCTGAGCAAGCTCCAGGAGACGCTTCTGCTGTGCCTGGTGACCAAGCATCAGGCCCATACCGTGCTCTGCATTGTCCTCAAAGAGGGAGTTGTTCCATGCTGGGCCGTGGCCGTTTGCATCGGTAGTGAATGGTGAGCAAGAAGCTGGGTTACCCCAAATGGAGGAGCAGCCGGTTGCGTTGGAGATGAACATACGATCGCCGAAGAGCTGAGTGACCAGGCGGCCATAGCTGGTCTCAGCGCAGCCTGCGCAGGAACCAGAGAACTCAAGAAGAGGCTTCTTGAACTGGGATGCCTTGACGTTGTTTGCAACAAGCTCGGTCTTCTCGGAGACATGGTTGACTGCGTAGTCAAAGATCTCCTGCTTGGACTCCTGCTCCTCGATTGGCTTCATGGTCAGAGCATCTGCAGGGCAGATGTAGACGCAGTTGGAGCAACCGGTACAGTCGAGCTGAGAAACTGCAATCTCAAACTTGTAGCCCTGAGCCTTAGGACCAACGGCATCCTTGAACTGAGACTGTGCTGGTGCAGCAGCAACCTCTTCGTCGGTAAGGACGAATGGACGAATGACTGCGTGTGGGCAGACATAAGCGCACTGGTTACACTGAATGCACTTCTCGACGTTCCACTCAGGAACAACAACAGCAATGCCGCGCTTCTCGTAAGCAGCAGCGCCAAGCTCAAACTGGCCATCAACGTGGTTCTTAAATGCAGAAACAGGAAGTGCGTCACCCTCCATACGAGAGACTGGAGTCATGATGTCGCGAACCTGCTTGAGCAGAGCCTCACGGCCCTCAAGGGTGATTGTGCTTGGAGCATCCTCTGCAGTAGCCCAATCAGCAGGAATCTCAATCTTAGTAAATGCAGTAGCACCAGCGTCGATTGCCTTGTGGTTCATATCAACGACGTTCTGGCCCTTCTTCAGGTAAGAGTGAGTTGCAGCATCCTTCATGTACTGAAGTGCGTCTGCCTCTGGAAGAACCTTTGCAAGAGCAAAGAATGCAGACTGAAGAATGGTGTTGGTGCGCTTGCCCATACCAATTTCCTTGGCAAGGTCAATTGCGTTGATCAGATAAACATTGATGTTGTTCTTAGCAATGTAGCGCTTTGCCTCTGCTGGCAGATGATGTGCAAACTCCTCTGCATCCCACTGGCAGTTGACCAGGAAGGTACCGCCAGGCTTGACGTCGCGGACCATCTTGTAGCCCTTGATGATGTATGCAGGAACGTGGCATGCAACAAAGTCTGCCTTGGTGACATAGTAAGGAGAACGGATCTTGTGATCACCAAAGCGCAGGTGGCTGATGGTGATACCGCCGGTCTTCTTGGAGTCATACTGGAAGTATGCCTGAACATATTTATCAGTGTGGTCACCAATAATCTTAATGGAGTTCTTGTTAGCACCAACGGTACCGTCACCGCCGATACCCCAGAACTTGCACTCAATGGTGCCCTCAGCTGCAGTGTTAGGAGCCTCAGGATCCTCTGGGAGAGACAGGTTAGTAACGTCGTCGACAATACCAACGGTGAACTCACGCTGAGGAGCATCCTTCTTGAGCTCCTCGAAAATTGCGAATGCAGATGATGGTGGGGTGTCCTTGGAACCAAGGCCGTAACGACCGCCAACAACCTTAATGCCTGTACGACCAGCCTCATAGAGGGAAGAAACAACGTCTTCGTAGAGAGGCTCACCAACGGAACCTGGCTCCTTGGTGCGGTCGAGAACAGCAATCTTCTTGACGGACTCAGGAAGAACGTCAACAAAGTGCTTTACAGAGAATGGACGATAGAGACGGACCTTAACCAGACCGACCTTCTCGCCATGAGCGTTCAGGTAGTCGATAACCTCTTCGAGGGTATCGCAGAAGGAACCCATGCAGATAACAACGCGATCAGCGTCTTCTGCACCGTAGTAGTTGAACAGACCGTAGTCAGTACCAAGCTTAGCGTTGATCTGGTTCATGTAGTCTTCAACAACTGCTGGCAGCTGGTTATAAACCTCGTTGCATGCCTCGCGGTGCTGGAAGAAGATATCGCCGTTCTCGTGGGAACCGCGGCTTGATGGGTGCTCTGGATTCAGTGCGTGATCACGGAATGCCTGGACAGCGTCCATGTCGCACATCTCAGCCAGATCAGCGTAATCCCAAACAGCAACCTTCTGAATCTCGTGAGAAGTACGGAAGCCGTCGAAGAAGTTAACAAATGGAACCTTGCCCTTGATTGCTGCGAGGTGAGCAACAGGAGCCAGATCCATAACCTCCTGGACGTTGCCTTCTGCGAGAAGTGCAAAGCCAGTCTGGCGAGCAGACATTACGTCAGAGTGATCGCCAAAGATGTTCAGTGCATGGGTTGCAACGGTACGTGCGCTGACGTGGAAAACACCAGGGAGCTGCTCGCCGGCAATCTTGTACATGTTTGGAAGCATGAGCAAGAGGCCCTGAGAAGCGGTGTAGGTAGTGGTCAGAGCGCCTGAACCAAGAGAACCGTGAACAGCACCAGCTGCGCCAGCCTCGGACTGCATCTCGACAACCTTGACGGTTGTACCAAAGATGTTCTTTACACCCTGGGCGGACCACTGGTCAACATAGTCTGCCATTGGACTTGATGGGGTAATTGGGTAAATGCCCGCTACCTCGGTAAACGCGTACGACACGTAAGCCGCGGCGTTGTTACCGTCCATGGACTTAAACTTTCTTGCCATTTCCTCTCCTTGCCTAATCTGTGATTTCTCACAGTATGCGTCTGTGCGATCCAAAATAAAGCTGTAGACCCTGGGTGACTACGGAAACAAGTTTCATAGTTCGGCCGGCAGCGGTCGCATAATGCTTTTATTATTGCGCAAAAAAACAATGAAACAAATCAGAAATATGAGCCAATAAATACCTATTTTCAGGTAGGATTTTCTACCTGCGGAATTGCAAAATAAACATAACAGTAAAGTAGAACTTTTTTGTAAATCGACAAAATATTCAAGTACACAAGCAGCCATCTGTCTGAAAAACAGACAGATTTTTACGTAGGCGGTCAACGTGGACAACTTTATCGTGCGTTGCGTACCCCTTGCTGGACGAGCCTTAAATATCGTACTTATCTGATTACTTAGCAGCTTTGATTTCACAAAGTTTCTTGTAACCAAATAAGAAACGCTCTCCTATCTCGCCTTGAGCATCAGAAGCACATACGATTCCATGTTCATCTGAAGTAAGGAAAGCTTCATCAAATTCGGCGGTTCCATCAAATACCTGGGCAATAACGTCTGGATTAAACTCTGTTGGCTCATGAAGAGTCTGTGCCAGGTCTAACACTAAACTTGTGACTCCCGATCGAACGCTTTCTTCCGAGACACCCGCAATAAGCTTTCCGTCTTTTACCAGCCAAAGCACCTCTGGTGCACAATGAGTTTGCTGCTCTTCTCGCTGTGAAATCCTTGCGCGTCCCGCAAGAGACAGAACAGAACGCTCTTCCAAAGACTGGTAAGGTCCAACAGTCATAGCAGCCTGTCCATTGCTTTCAAGCAAAATCATAAGAACGCCATCTGGAAACTCTTGTGACCCTTCTTTAAGCGTTCCCTCAATATGCTGCTTAGCCCAAGCAATTAAGTGCGGAGAAACCTCTTTTTGCGCAACAGCTCGCTTGCCCAGCGCACGTAAGTGCCTGTTATCAAGAGGGAGGACACCTCCAGATAATCTCCAACGACAAACAAGTTCTGGATTATCAAGCTCAAACTTCTGAGCTGCTTCTAGCTCTTCCTGGTCCACAGTGTCCTCCCCCAACTTTTTTGAAATGAACTGCTAATCCCGAATTAGCAGATTAGTGCCTAAAGTGACGCTTGCTTGTAAACACCATTGCAATGCCGTATTCATCACAAGCAGCAATAGATTCATCATCTCTGACCGATCCGCCAGGCTGAATGATAGCCGTTACGCCATGAGCTGCTAGTGTGTCAACGTTATCTCGGAATGGGAAGAAGGCATCAGATGCTGCCACAAGATTCTTTGAATCAATTCCCATGCGCTCACAAGCTGCCTCTGCACGCTCACACGCAAGAAGAGCGGCGTCAACACGATTAGGCTGACCTGGTCCCATACCAATTCCAGCCTGATCTTTTGCAACCAAAATTGCATTTGACTTAACGGTCTTGCAAACTTTCCAAGCAAATACCAAATCGCTCAGCTCTTCTGGAGTTGGTTGGCGCTTAGTAACAACCTCAAAGCTATCTGCAGCTTCGTCTGCGTGGTCAAGGTCTTGTACTAAAAGACCTCCGTCAACAGTTCTCATCTCAAGCTCGCGGCTTCTATCGATTCCGCCCGTAGCCAATACGCGAAGATTTGTTCTCTTTGACAGACGCTCAAGAGCCTCTTCTGTAAAGCTTGGTGCAATAAGAACCTCAACAAACTGCTTATTGATGTCTGCAAAGTGCTCAACAAACTCCAGCGGAACCTCTCTATTAACTGCAATAATTCCACCAAACGCAGAGATTGGATCGCAAGCAAATGCTCGATCGTATGCCTCAACAACATTTTCCGCCGTAGCAGATCCACAAGGATTCTGGTGCTTCAAAATAATGACTGATGGGTCATCAAACTCACGAACAGCAGCCCAAGCTGCATCAGTATCAAGCAAATTGTTGTAAGACAAGGGCTTACCCTGAAGTTGCTGAGCGTTTGCCAGAGAGTGTGCAGGAGCTCCAGGCATCTTATAAAACGCTGCGGACTGCTGAGGATTTTCTCCGTAACGAAGATCTTGTTCTTTTGTTGCCTTTATCAGCAAAGTCTCTGGGAATTTACTTTGCTCTACTTCAACAACACCAGAAAGGTATGCGGCAATAGCGCCATCGTATGCAGCCGTTGTCTTAAATACCTTCAAAGCCAGTTGCTGGCGAGAAGCTCTTGTAGTTGCACCGTCATGGACACGCATCTCATCAAGAACACGACCATAATCTGCCGGATCAACAACAACCGTAACAAAATCATTATTCTTTGCAGCAGAGCGGAGCATTGAAGGTCCGCCGATATCGATATGCTCAATTGCATTTTCAAGAGTTACTGATGGATCAGCTACAGTCTTCTCAAACTCATAGAGATTAACGCAGACCAAGTCAATCATGCCAATACCATTATTCTCTGCGTCTGCGACATGACCGGGATTGTCTCTGCGGCATAAAAGACCACCATGAACACGAGGATGCAGCGTCTTAACGCGGCCGTCCATCATCTCTGGAAATCCGGTATAAGACTCAATAGGAACTACAGGCACACCAGCTTCTTCGAGGATTTTTGCGGTTCCGCCTGTTGAAATTACCTCAACGCCAAACTCTTTAGTAAGCGTTTGTGCAAATTCAACAATACCTGTTTTGTCTGTTACCGAAATTAGCGCACGTTTGATAGGGGCCTCAGCCATTGCCGCTCCTTTGTGTTCGACACTTTCTATCAGAAACACTTACAGCCTATCAGCTGCGAAACACTACGTACTAGATGTAAACAAACTTGAAACTATTCTATAATCTTCCGCTGTAAAATACCTGAAAGGAACTATTTCATATGTCTGCCGATACTCCAATCATAGTCCCCTTCGAAGATACTGACTTATCAGAACTTATAGCAATCGTTGAACGTGTCTGGTACTTGGACAGCGATGAATCAAAAGATGAAAGTCGCTCACTTGCAACTATTGATATCGCCTATTTTATTGGCGTTTCTACTCATCGCTTTGTAGCAAAGCAAGATGGTCAAATACTTGGTCTTATTTTCTGCTCAAACGGAGAAACTCCAGCAGATTTTGAAAAATGGCAGAAGTTAGAAAACGAAACAACAGCAAAAGCTAAGAAACTATTGAGTGAAGCTCGCTTTAAGGACTACGAGATCTTTGGTGATGTCGAATCTCATCTTGTTCATGATTATTGGAACACAAACACTAACGATGCCAAATGGGAAATTACTCTGTTCTGCGTTAATCCCGCTATAAAGAGCCAAGGTATTGGAGGCATGCTCTTCTCCTACGTTCTGGACTTTATGAAAGAGCAAGGAGCTAAGCATTACTTCCTTGCAACTGATGACGATTGCGACTTTGAATTCTATCAGCACAAAGGCCTCACCTGTAAAGATAAGGCAGCTATTAAGTCATCAACAAAAGACTATGGATTTGCCTATATCTATGCGGGAGATCTCTAAGAATGAGTTCTTGCATTGGAAGATTTGCGCCAACTCCTTCTGGAAGGATGCACCTAGGCAACGTTTTCTCAGCGCTTATGGCTTGGGCCAGCGTTCGCTCCCAAAACGGTAGCCTTATTCTTCGCATTGAAGACTTAGATGTTCGTGCTCATAATCCTCAATACACCTCTCTTCTCCTGGATGATTTACAGTGGCTGGGACTAACTTGGGACAGAGGGCCGTTTTTCCAAAGCAAGCGTACGGAGCTCTATCAGAACGCTCTATTGCACTTGAAGCAACAGGAACTTTTGTATCCTTGCTTTTGTTCCCGAGCAGACTTACACGCTGCACAAGCCCCTCATGCCAGCGATGGTGCATATGTCTATGCGGGAACCTGCCGCGACCTGAGCAAATCCGAGCGTGAAGAGCTTTCCAAACATAAAATTCCAGCAACTCGCATACGAGTTCCTAATAAGACCTACGCGTTTGAAGACAAAGTCTATGGTCAAACATCTCAAAATCTTTCTAAATTATGTGGAGACTTTATTGTCCAGCGTGCAGACGAAGTCTTTGCATATCAGCTTGCTGTAGTAGTTGACGATGCTGACATGGGCGTAACTGAAGTAGTTAGAGGATCAGATCTTCTTTCATCTACTCCCAGACAGCTTTATTTGCAAGACGTGCTTGGTTTTTCTCATCCCATCTATGCTCACCTCCCGCTACTTGTTGCGCCAGATGGCAGAAGACTTTCTAAACGCAATCACGATCTAGATCTTGGTGTTTTGAGAGACCAAGGAAAAACACCAGAAGAGATTCTTGGCTTTCTGGCCTATTGCATAGGTCTTGCAGAAAAAGAAGAACCTCTTTCTGCAGCACAAGTTGCCAATCGCTTTTCATGGGATGTGCTTCGCGCTCACCGAAAAAACGTGGTTGTTGAGCATTTTTCACATGTTTTGTAAAATGTCTTATTGTGAGTGACGCCAGTTCGGGGTATCATTCTCAAGCACCCATTTTGGAGAGCTGACCGAGAGGCCGAAGGTGCTCGCCTGCTAAGCGAGTATGGGCCCCAAGCCCATCTGGGGTTCGAATCCCCAGCTCTCCGCCAGAATTTTCTGCTCGTTGCATCTCTGCAACGAGCTTTTTTCTTCTAAATATATTTAAATATGAAAATTCGGTGAAAAAAAAATAAGCATTATTATTTATTTAACGGTAACCTTTTGCGAAAAGGAGTTTTTATGAATAACACAATCAACGGTATTATGACGATTCTTGTTATGGTCGCAATCTATCAATTCGTAATTGCAAAACCAAAATACAGAGTTCGTTTGACTGATCCCATTACTTCTCGTTTTCAATATGTACTGTCTATTGATGGAATTAATGACACATACCAATATACAGCTAGCTCAAAAGACGCTCTTGTTTTAAGAGAATTACCTCGTGCAGAAAAAATGCTTGCCGCTATGCCTGATCATACAAATGCGGTTATTGAGGTGAAACAAGGCTTTATTCCTTGGAAACACCTTAATCCAGAGGCATAACACTCATTTATCATTAAGCATTTTTGATTTATGACTTGCATTTTCAACCAGAAAGTGGCATCCTATCTACTTGCACGCGGCGTTACCTCAGCTGGATAGAGGACCTGACTACGAATCAGGGCGTCATAGGTTCGAATCCTATACGCCGCACCACTTGAATTTGAGAGCTCCTTTGGGAGCTCTTTTTTGTTATTTACCTGGTCTTAAAGCTACTTCACCAGACGAGTTTGCATATAGATAACTGTACAAAATATGAGCATTATCAAGCTCATCCATCACTTCAGCCATACTTGCTTCCGTCGCTATGACATCTAAATACTCCTGTGGATTTAAATCCTTAAGACCAACTCTTCCTCTGACTGAAATCCATTTTCTTAACATATCAATTTGATCTGGCGCTATTTGAATCTCTGAATAAAACTCCTTATGTCCAAAACCAATTTCTGCCTCTTTCCCCTGGACTAGTTGGCGAATAACAACTCTTTCTTTTGTCTCCACAGTATCTTTCATCTCCACTTCTTTCTTTTACTTTGTCATCCTAAGTATACTCTATTTATAGAACATATGTTCTATAAATCAGCAAAAGAAATGGTCTTCACAATTCACGAGAAGACCATTTCAGAGATTGAATCAATTTTGATTAAAAAGAGAAACTATTCTGGTCGAATAACCTCGATGCCGCCCATGTAAGGACGGAGCGCCTCGGGCACGGTAACGGAGCCATCTGCGTTCTGATAATTCTCCATAATTGCAGCCATGGTACGGCCAACTGCCAGACCGGAGCCGTTGAGCGTGTGAACTAGACGGGTGCCCTTGAACTCTGCTGGATCCTTATAGCGGATATTTGCACGACGAGCCTGGAAATCCCAGCAGTTAGAGCAAGAAGAAATCTCCTTGTATGCGTTATAGCTTGGGAGCCAAACTTCAATGTCATAGCACTTGCATGCAGAGAAGCCAATGTCACCAGTGCAGAGAGTAACCACGTGATAAGGAAGACCCAGAAGCTGGAGGATCTTCTCGGCTTCCTGAACCATGGACTCAAGCTGATTCATGGAGTCTTCGGGCTTTGCAAACTTGACCATCTCTACCTTGTCAAACTGGTGAACACGGATGATGCCACGGGTGTCTCGACCAGCTGAACCTGCCTCCTCGCGGAAACATGGAGTGAATGCGGTATAGAGCAAAGGGAGCTGAGATGCGTCCAGAATCTCGTCACGATGGATGTTTGTAAGCTGGACCTCAGCAGTTGGAATGAGGTAGAGGTCAGGCTGTACGTGATAGAGGTCCTCTTCAAACTTAGGAAGCTGACCAGTGCCAAACAGAGAATCCTGATTTGTGATAACTGGTGGCCACCACTCTTTGAAGCCTGCCTGGTTATGTGTATCAATCATGAAGTTGATAAGCGCACGCTCCATGCGAGCGCCCATGCCGCCAAGAAGATAGAAGCGAGTTCCCGCAAGCTTTACGCCACGATCAAAGTCAATCATGCCCAGCTCAGGTCCAAGATCCCAGTGTGCCTTTGGCTCAAAATCAAACTGAGTTGGCTCTCCCCACTTGCGAACCTCAGGGTTATCGGAATCATCCTTGCCGTAAGGAACCGATGCGTCTGGAATGTTTGGAATAGCTGCGACAAGAGCCGTAAGCTCCTCCTCAACCTCTCCGCGACGCTGGTCAAGCTCTGCGATGCGGTCTTTATTAGCTGCTACCTGCTCTTTAGCTGCCTCAGCCTCTTCCTTCTTGCCCTCACGCATGAGAAGGCCAATCTGCTTAGAAACAGCGTTGCGCTCTGCCTGAAGAGACTCAACCTCAGCAATTACGCTTCTGCGCTCCTCATCAAGCTCAAAGAATTTCTCGCGATCCCAATGAGCATTTTGCCTGGACTCGCAAGACTTATCTACGAGGTCAGGATTCTCGCGCACAAATTTGATATCAAGCATGCAGCTTCTCCTTGAATCAACACTTTTTGGCAGTGCATTTTTTCTTATAGCCTACCAAGTATATACTTGTATTTGGATTCTTAACCCTTCACATGTTCTGGAGCTGGATTATGGACGCAATTAACTCTTTTATTGGTTGGCTTTTTGGCGATAAGACCGGCGTGTTGTTCCTCGTACTTGGTGGAATTTTGCTCTTCTTGGTCATTTCCTTTGTGCTGGAGCGCAAAACTAAAAAGATGTATTTCAACCACAAAAAGACTGAAGACGACTGGGATCTCTTTGGAGAAGACGAAGAAGGCTGGTCTGACTTTGATGCAGACAACAAATAAGTAACAAAAAAGCCCCATAAAGGGGCTTTTTAATTACAAATGGTGCGGGCGAAGGGACTTGAACCCCCATGAACTTGCGTTCATACGGACCTGAACCGTACGCGTCTGCCAATTCCGCCACACCCGCGTGCTAGGGAATAATACTACAACATTTTGTTTTCTTCTAATGGAAAAACAATAGATATATAAGAAATTTCTTTTCAGCGGTAGAATATAGACAGTCACGGCCGACAAACACACTTTAAACACAGGAGGTTGCCGTGAGTGACTCGCGGTCACAGACCACGCAGACTACATATCTACATTCACCTTCTGCTCAGCAGGCATCTCCTGCGGCTGAGCCAGAGATTTTGCTGGATCGATATCGCGTTCTTGCTCGTAGGGGTAATGGAGGCTTCGGCACCGTCTGTACCTGCTGGGATACTCGTTTGCAGAGGCGCGTAGCTATCAAACGTATGCCGCTTTTAGGTGCTTCCGAGACGCCTGGCGTGCTTGCTTCTACTGTTGACGAGGCTCTTTCTGAGGCAAGAACTGCCTGTTTGCTGGCGCACCCCAACATTGTGACCGTTCACGACTTTGAAATTGAAGGCGACTACGCCTACCTGGTCATGGAGTTTGTTGACGGCCTCAATCTGTCTGAGCTTCTAGCTCGTGTTGAAGGCGGTTATCTCACCTACGCTGAAGCTGCTCATATGGTTTCTTCACTTGCAAAAGCGCTTCAGTATGCCCACGAAAATGGCGTACTCCATCTGGACATTAAGCCAACAAACATCATGATTGACCGCCAAGGCACGGTAAAACTTGCCGACTTTGGTATGGCAACTCTTGCCTCAGCTGCTGGTTATGGCGGTGCTCGAGGTGGTACGGTTGGCTACATGCCTCCTGAGCAGGTTGAAGGCATGCTTGTTGACGAGCGTGCTGACATCTTCTCGCTTGCTGTTGTTTTGAGGCAGGCGCTGACGGGCACAAACGTATTTGCAGGTAGAACGGCTAAAGAGTCCCTTGATCGCATGTACAAAGGTCCAAAGATTCCCCTTCTTAAAGAGGATCCCGAGGTTCCGTTTGCTGTAGATGCCGCTCTGACGCAGGCACTTTCCCCTGAACCATCGATGAGACAGGGAAGCGTCTTAGAATTTGCCCAAGATATTGTGACCCCTCTTGGCAGTGAAAAACAGGGCGAGAAAAGCCTCAAGGCCCTCGTAGAACAGTCAGAAGAAGAGGAAACCGAGACGTGGGACGTCAAGCATCTTCCACTCTCAATCCGCTTCCCCTGGCTGCCCTCGGCTGCCGTGCGTGGCGTATCAGCCCTGGTCACCAGCGTTCTTCTCGCCCAGTTGTTCCAGCTTATTGCTCCAGAATCGTTCACGTTTATTGTGGTGGGCTCTCTTGTAGGAGCTGCGGCAGCTGCTCTTTGGACTCCGTTGGGTTCTGCGCTTGTCATTGCATGCGCGGTGTATGCCCTGGCAAGTATTAGCCCTACCAGCACTTCATTCCCGTTTGCAACACTTGTAACCTTGGTGAGCGTTATCTGGTGGGCGTTTGCGGGAAGAGTCTCAAAATTCAGCAGCATTAACTGCCTCTTGGGCGCTTTGTTACCTGCTCCGGTTTCAGCTCCAGCACTAGTTTCTGCAACAATGAGGCCTCTTCCTGCAGCTTTAACAGGAGCCTTTAGCTTTCTCTTTGGAACACTGCTTATCAAAGGCATGTCTTTTGGCTTTGCTGCAACGCCTCTTGCCTATGACTACACCTCACTGGCCTCGGGCCTTCCGTTTTGGACTCGTTTGGGAGCATGCGCTCTATCTGCTCTTTTGGGATCGCTGATAAGCCAAAAAAAACGACGCGGATGGGCGGTTTTTGGACAAATTGTCTGCGCCTCATTGCTTTCAGGTGGCTTTATATGGGCAGCTTGGATGGAGAATCCCAATTTTTGGGTAGTTGAAAGTATAGTTTCTGTACTAATTACGTTATTCTTATGTGTACTTGTATGTATTGCAATTGTCCTGATAGGTCCACTTCAAGCGGATCAGGAAGGCGAGGAATTAGATGAGCTTTCTTAGTGACTTTGAAAACCGTATTGGTTCGGTCTTTGGTGCCGCACCTCAGGGATACGCAGAGCCTTTCTCTTTTAAGAAGCTTGCCAAACGCGCAGCTAAAGAGATGGAACGTGAGACGTATGAAATCGACGGTGTAGATACTGCGCCTGCCCTGTATACCGTTTTAGTTGCTCCTCAAGATGATTCACTGATGCGTCCTCTTTATGCTGATCTAACTGCAGAGGTTTCTGACTTTGTGGCTGCTCAGGCTCAGCAAAAAGATTATGTATTTGTAGGCCAGCCACTTGTTCGTTTTATGGTTGACCCTTCTTTGAAGCCTGGAAAATTTGCTGTCTTTGCAGAAAATGTTGACGGCAATACGCTTGACCAGCTGCGCAATGAAGAGCGCGCGTTCTTGGGCGGAAACTCCAGCGTTGGAGGAGCTGCAGCTCAAATGCCTCAGCAGCGCAATTCTCACGCCGCTGTTCAGCCAGAACCACAGCCAGAGCCAGACCCTCTGTCCGTGGTCCGTCCTGTTGCCGCAGAAAATGCAACTCCAGAGGTTTTAGGAGACCTTGCTGGTACAGACGCTGGTCTTGCGGTAATGCCACCAGATTTTGTTGAGGCTCAAGGCGCAATTCCTGTTGTTTCTGCAGCTGAGTCCACCCCTATGCCTGTTCTTCCTAGCTCAAACGGGCTTCCAGACCTTCCAGTTAACGGAGCTATCCCAACAGCGGCTCCTGTCCCTATGACACAGCGTCGTATCACGCCTTCCCTTGATGCGCAGCTCAATGGCATGGGTGGACGTCCTTCTCGCAATTTGCAAGGCACGCCACGTACAAACATGGACGCTACCTGCATTTTGATTGATCGACAGAGCGGTCGCTCGTATCGCGTTGAAGCTCCTCGCGCCATCATTGGCCGCGAGCGCTCTCAGGCAGACGTTGTTTTGCGCGATCCTAACGTTTCAAGGCGTCACGCCGAGATGACCTATGACGGTCACGATTGGCACATTGCTGATTTGCACTCCACTAACGGAACGCTTGTCAACGATATCGACGTAGATGAGGTAATTCTGCGCGACGGAGACCTCATTACCATTGGTCTTATGGACCTTCAGTTCCGGGAGAACTAATGATTGATCTAATTCTCTTTGCAGGACGCGTTCTGCTTGTTGTCCTGCTGTACATCTTCCTGTTCTCAGTCATGCGCACAGGCATTGGTCTTGTCCGCGGACAGCGCAAAGACGGAGCTATTTGGTCCGTTGATGTCGAGAAGGGCGTCAAGTCCTTACGTGGTCTGCACGTAGATATCTTGGGACCCGTTGTTATTGGACGCTCCCCTTCTTCTGACATTGTGATTGACGAACCCTACGTTTCTGCATCACATGCCCGCTTTACCATCCAGGGACCCGCTCTGGTGCTTGAAGACCTTGGTTCCACAAACGGAACTATGGTAAATGGTCACATCATCGAACAGCCTGTTACGCTTCGCGACACAGATGAAGTCCAGGTCGGCGATGTGATTATGCGTGTTGGACGTCGATAAGAGGCTCATGGTTTCTTCTGATACAACACATATTTCCGATACACCTGCACAAGAGCCCGTCAGCGCTCCTGGTCGTTGCGAGCTGCCACTTGACGGTCGAGGCGACGCAGAAGCAGTTTCAGGTTCTAACACCTTTATTTCTTGGGGCGCACGCTCTGACGTGGGATTAGTTCGCGAGCATAACGAAGACTCGTTCCTTTTACGCACCCCTCTCTTTGCTATCTGTGACGGTATGGGAGGCCATGCTGCTGGTGAGGTAGCAAGCTCTATTGCCGTTAAAGTCATTGCTGAACAGGCACCAAGTACTGCAGACGATGTCCGTCTTGGTGCTGCAATTGAGGCCGCTAACCAGGAAGTTATTGACGCTCCTGCCAAGGGCATTGGCAAACCAGGCATGGGTTCTACCGCCTCAGCCGTTCTCATTGAGGGCAATCAGATGGCTGTTGCCCATGTTGGCGACTCTCGTATTTACCTGCTTCATCACGGAACTTTGGTCCGCATTACTCACGACCACAGCTACGTTGAGGAGCTCATTGATTCTGGCCAGATTACCGCTGATGAGGCGCGTACACACCCTTCTCGCTCGGTAGTTACGCGAGCTCTTGGCTCTGATCCAGACATGTACGCAGATCACTTCTCGCTTGAAGTATCTGATGGTGACCGCATTATCTTGTGCTCCGATGGCCTTTCTGGCATGGTGCCCGACGACGAGATTGAATCCATTGCTGTTTCTAACGTCACACCACAAAAGGCTGCTGATAACCTTGTTTCCGCAGCTCTTACCTATGGCGGATCTGACAATATCACCGTTATTGTCATTGATGTCTTAGACGACGGCATAGCCGATCAAACCAGACGACACCTTACCCGTGGCGTCATAGCAACGTTTATCTCGTTTCTTGCACTTTTTGCTGCCACTGTTGCCGTGTTCTTCCTGTTTGTAAGTAGCGAGTGGTACTTGGGAATTAACGGAACTACCGTTGGCGTTTATCGAGGTATTCCTACAACAATCGCCGGCATAAACATGTCGTCACTCGTTGAGACTACGTCTATTGAAATAAAAGATTTGCCTGACGCAGTTCAAGACTCACTAGCCGAAGGAATCCGCGTTAAAAACGAGGATGAAGCGCATAGTACCGTCGAGAATTACCGCAAACAAATTGATGACGCCAACACTAAAGCGGTCAAAAAGAAAGAAGACGTTCAGTCTGGCGGAACACCCACAACAGAAACAACAACGTCAACAACAAGTTCGGGAGGTGAGTAGGAATGGAAAAAGCAGGTGGACTAAGGCGTAATACAGAGCTTTTCTTACTGTTTGCAGGAGCAATTCCCGTATTTCTCCTGTACGCCATGTACATGATTACTGCTCGCTCAACACTCAGCCTTGAGACTATGGCTGTTCCTATTGGTCTCTTTGCAGCATTTACTGTGGCTCACATTGCTATTAGGTTCCTTGCTCCCGCAGCAGACCCCGCCATTCTCCCCATTGTGTTTGTACTTTCGGGAATTGGCATCACCATGGTCACCAGACTTGCGCCAAACCTTGCAGTTAATCAAACTATTTGGCTCTTCATCTCTGTTGTTGTCATGATTGTGGTGCTGGCAGTCATTAGAAACCTTGACGCGTTAGCACGTTACAAATACTCCATTGGTATTCTCGGCGTCATACTGCTTCTTCTGCCAATTGTTATTGGCCAGGATCGCTACGGCGCAAAACTCTGGATTTCTTTTGGCGCATTCACCTTCCAGCCTGGCGAGATTGCAAAGATTGCCATTACGCTCTTCCTGGCATTTTATCTTGCACTGAATCGAGAAGCCCTATCGGTCTCCATGCGCTCTTTTGGACCTTTCCGCATTCCTCGCTTCAAAATGCTGCTGCCCTTGTTTGTTATGTGGGGCATCAGCCTGATTGTTGTTATTTATGAACGCGACCTTGGTAGCGCTCTGCTCTTCTTCGTGTTCTTTGTCATCATGCTCTATGTAGCAACGGGTCGCGCTAGCTACGTTTTTGTCAGCATTGCGCTCTTGGCTATTGGCGGCGTGGTGCTTTACCACTTCTTTGGTCACGTTCAGACTCGTGTCAACATTTGGCTTGATCCGTTCAAAGATCCCGCTGGAGACGGCTACCAAATTGTCCAGTCCCTCTATTCCATCGCAGATGGAGGTCTTGCTGGCACCGGAATTGATAAGGGAATGCCTACGCTGATCCCTATTGTTGAGTCTGACTTTATTTTCTCGGCCATTGCTGAAGAGATGGGCCTCTTTGGCGGAGCAGCAATCATTACCTTGTTCCTGCTCCTTACCGTGCGCGGCCTCGCAACAGCTGCTCGCGCAAAGTCCGATTCATCTGCTTTTGCGGCTGCTGGTCTTACCAGTGTTTTGGCGTTCCAGACCTTCCTTATTGTTGCAGGCGTTACTAAACTCATGCCTCTAACTGGTGTCACCTTGCCTTTCATGAGCCAAGGCGGCAGCTCTCTTCTTTCCAGCTTTATCATTGTTGCCCTGCTGCTCAGAGCAGGTGACGAGGGAACCGGTCGCGAGACAGAGCTTGAACCAAGCAAGAAAACGCTTGACTCCCAGAGGCTCGAAATTTCTTCCGGCGGAGCTCACGCCTCCTCTGTTCTGCATGGTAGCCACATCCGTGGAGGCTTTGGTCTGCAGTCTGAAGAGTCTGGTGTTTTGGGACGTGTTGCTCTCGGAAAACGTCTAACCAATTTGGTTACCGTATTTACCCTCTTCTTCACCGTTCTTCTCGGCAATTTGACCTTCTTGATGGTGATTGACGCTCCTAGACTTCAGGCGCTTCCTACCAACAACCACACCATTGCTAGGAGTGCATACGTTCAGCGCGGCGCCATCATGACTTCTGACGGCGTCACCCTGGCAGAGAGCGTCAAGCAAGACGATGGCACCTACGTACGCAACTATCCGCACGACGGCATGGCCTCTCACACGGTTGGCTACATCTCTACTCAGTACGGAACTGCAGGTATTGAGTCCTCCATGAACGAGACACTCACTGGACATGCAGATCATTCCGACTGGAGAAGTGCTCTGTACTCGATGGCTGGCGTCAATACCGCTGGTTCAAGTGTTGTTCTGACCATCAACTCTCAGATGCAGGCCGTGGCAGAAGCTGCGCTCCAAGGATATTCGGGCTCTATTGTTGTCATGGACCCAGCTACCGGAGCCGTACTTGCAAAGGCTTCTAGCCCTTCGTATACCCACGCTGAACTGGGCACCATTATCGAGTCCGGAACCGGCAGTCAGCTGGTCGACAGAACTACCCAGGCGCTCTACTCCCCTGGTTCATCGTTCAAGACCATTACACTTTCTGCTGGTATTGATACGCATACCACCACGCTGGACACCACGTATTCCGCTCCAGGAACCATGGAGCTTGGCGGTGGTACTATCCACAACTACGCCAACGAAGACATGGGCACCATTCCTCTGCGTGAGGCGTTTGCCCGCTCTTCCAATACGGCTTTGGCACAGCTTGGTGTTGCACTTGGCGCAGATAACCTGGTCAGCTATGCACGTGCCTTTGGTTATGGCACCGCACTTGGTCAGGACTTCTCCACAACTCCATCGCTGATGCCAAATCCTGCCGAGATGACCACCTGGGAGCTTGCCTGGGCATCCTGCGGCCTTCCTGTTGGAGAGCATGCAAGTCCTGCAGGTCCTCAGACCACCGTCATGCAAAACGCTGTTGTTGCGGCTGCAATTGCTAACGGCGGCGTGGTCATGAACCCTTACATTGTTGATCGCGTTCTCTCACCAGAGGGAGCTGTTGTTTCTACAACGTCACCAAAATCGCTTGGACAGGCCGTGTCTGCAGATACCGCCGCACAGGTCAGAGAAGCAATGCTGGGTGTTGTTGAATCCGGCACCGGTATGGGAGCTCGCGTTCCGGGTGTCAAGATTGCGGGTAAAACAGGTACAGCAGACGTCGAGAACGGTAACTTTAACTCGTTCTTCATCGGTTTTGCGCCTTACGACCACCCAACCCTTGTTGTTTCTGTTGTCATCGAAGGCAACGGCGAGAACGTTTTGGGTTACGGTGCTCAGGTTGGCGGCCGTGTTCTTGCGCAGTGCCTGAACATCCAGGCTTTGGGAGCTGCTTCGTAGCGCCTAAAACACCGCACGGTCTTCTCCCCAAGTAGTTGGGTGTGTTCTAAGATAGTAAGTGACGTGGCGAGAAAATCGCACGCTTGATAGGAGTTGAGTTATGCCAGGTAGAATGCTCGGTGGGCGTTACCAGGTTCAAGACAAAATTGGTACCGGTGGAATGGCCACCGTTTACCGCGGACAGGACCAGGTTCTTGGCCGTACTGTTGCCATCAAGATGATGCTACCTCAGTACGCAAACGACCCGTCCTTTGCTGCCCGTTTTAAGCAGGAGGCTCAGGCTGCAGCAGCCCTCTCCAGTCCATACATTGTCTCGGTCTATGACTGGGGCAAGGACGGCGAGTCCTACTACATTGTCATGGAGTACCTGCGCGGTACAGACCTTAAGAGCGGCATCCGCAAGCATGGAGCCCTTGATTCCCGTAAGGTGGCTCAGATTGGCTCTCAGATTGCTCAGGCGCTGTCTGTAGCACACCGTCACGACATCATTCACCGTGACATCAAACCACAGAACATCATGGTCCAGCCAGATGGCAACATCAAGGTCATGGACTTTGGTATTGCTCGCGCAAAGAACAGCAGTCTAACCACCGATAACTCTGTTCTTGGCACCGCTCATTACGTTTCTCCAGAGCAAAGTACCGGCAAGCCTTTGGGACCAACCACCGATATCTATTCCTTGGGAATTGTCATGTACGAGGCTGCTACTGGTCGCGTGCCTTTTGCTGGTGACGACGCTATTAGTGTTGCTATGAAGCAGGTCAACGAGGCTCCTCAGCCACCATCACTGATCAACCCTAATGTTGACCCTGCTCTTGAGGCAATCATTCTTCGCTGCATGGAAAAAAACCCAGCTGACCGCTATCAGAGTGCTGACGAGCTTGCTCGTGCGCTGCGCGATTTTATTGCCGGTCGTGCAACCATTCCAAGCAACACCACCGTGAGCCCTCGCATTGTGACACCTCCTCAGCCAACTTCTAGGCTTGATCGTCGCGGCATCGACGGCTCCAACACCTACATGACCCGCGGCGGCGACACTGGTCGCCTCAACCGCGTCCATTCTCGTGAAGAGGCCGATGAGCTGGATAGGCGCGAGAATAAGCGTCACAAGCGCAACGTTATTCTCGGCGTCCTGGGCGCTCTGGTTGTCCTGGCTCTTGCAGGTTTTGCCATTGCGCACATCCTCGGCAACTCTTCCCAGCAGTATCTGGTCCCGCAGTTTGTTGGACAGACAAAAGACCAGGCAACTCAGGCACTAAATGCTTCTGGCAGCCACTTTAAGCTGGGAACTGTTACAGAAAGCTATAGCGATTCTGCACCTGAAGGCCAGGTCATTGACCAGACACCAAGCGCTAACAGGCAGGCCGCTGAAGGAACTGCTATCAATCTTGTTGTTTCTAAGGGTGCTAAACCTGCCGCGGCGGTTAAGGTACCTGACCTCACTAATAAGAGTCCATCAGAGGCTGAGTCCGCTCTTGCTGCTGTTGGCCTCAAGGCAAGAAATGGCGATTCAGTTGAGTCGGACGACGTTACCGTTGGTTATGTTGCAACGCAGGAACCAGCTGCAGGTAGCGACGCTAAAGCTGGCGACACCATCACCTATCACCTGTCTTCTGGCAAGGGTAAGGCAGACGTTCCAGACGTCACCGAGATGACTGCCGAGCGTGCATCTGATGTCCTGAAAGATGCAGGCTTCAAGGTAGATACTCAGCAGCAGCCTTCGTCGAGCGTTCCTGAGGGTCGCGTTATCTCCCAGTCTCCAGCTAACGGCAAGGCAGATAAGGGCTCTACCGTAACGATCGTTGTTTCGTCTGGCGCCCAAAGCGGATCTGTTCCAAGCGTTGTTGGCAAGGACTTTGAGACGGCTCAAACCACGCTCGAGAACGCCGGTTTCCAGGTCAATACCGTCTGGGTATACGACGACAACGTCGCAACCGGTAACGTAGTTGGACAGACGCCATCAAGCGCCGCACCTGGTGCTACGATCACCATCCGCGTCTCCAGCGGACCTCGTCCATCGGCGTAAGCCCTGCGCGCACGGCGCGCTGTCGCGAACGTCGCAGTGCGGCGAGCGTCGCAAAGCGCGCGACACGCGGCTCCAAGCAGCGCAATGAGCACAACTAGTACGTTCAAGCCCTGCAACCACATTCGGTTGCAGGGCTTTTTTGCTGCAGGAAAAATGGTTGAACACACCTATGACAGATAATCTGTCAAAAAGACGTATACATTACACTGAAAATACCTCAAACGTGCAGATTATCTTCATTAGGTGTGTAATATGCCCACAATTGTGCAGAATATCTGTCATAGGTGTGTTCCTTAGAAGCGGAATTTACCTATAGTTAGATTTTTTATATTTCTCTATTCATTTTCCAGCATATTAGATGAAGTTTATGCATAGAGATGTATATCAGGCAGGGAGACCGCCTGGCTGAATGGTTATTTTGATCAGGAACGCTGCGATTCCTCATCGAGACATGCTGTAACCGCGCTATTTTGCGCGCCAAGCCTAAAACCCGACGCTGACACGCTGCAGAAAGAAAAAACCGACAGCGCTAAGCTGCCGGTTTGAAATCAATGGTGCCCCCGGGCCGATTCGAACGGCCGACACCCGCTTTAGGAGAGCGGTGCTCTATCCCCTGAGCTACGAAGGCATGTGGGATATTCTACTCACGTAGGCTCGCGTACGCAAATCTTGCTAGCAAGCTAGCAACTGCGTGACGAGAAGTGCTATGCGCTCGCTACCGCTTGCGGCGCCGGCAGCAGCACGAAGCCGCTACTTACGACCGGCTTTGCGCTCGGCCCTCTTTCTGTCGTACTCGGCCTGACGCTCAAGGTAGAAATCGTTGAGCTTCTTATCGGTCATGCCAGCAACCTTAGCCTCAATCTTCTTGCGAAGAGGACGCATCTTAAAGAAGCTGTAGACGACCGAACCAAAGATGCAGAAGTAAGCAAAGACCAGCATGATGGCAGAAATCATACCAACGCCAGTGTTCAAATCCCTAGACTCAGGAACCATATAAGAAAGTACCAGCGTAATGATGGTTGCTACAAAGCCAAGACCCAGGAAGACCCACCAAACGCGCTCGGCACGATGGTAGTCTGGATCTGCGCGCAGCATTGCCTCAAATCCACGGCTGCGGATATCCTCGCGCTCGCGCTGGCGAGCACGTGCAGCGCGCTTCTCTTCTTTGCTCTTTGGAGCGTTGGAGCCGGAGCCGGAACCACTCACGCGAACAGACGCAGCTGCCTCTCGTACTGGTTTAGCAGTAGCAGCAGATTTGCGACCAAAAGCGGAATACGAAGGACGCTCAGTCTCCTCAGAGTTTTCTTTCTTTGAAAGGCTTGCGGTAGCCTCACGCGCTTCTTTGGTTGCGCCTGTAATGGTGTCACGCAGTGACATTGGTCTCCTTCAGTGGTACAAACTCAGTTCCCGTAATAATCTGGAATGCCGTACGATAGCGCTCGGACGTGCCCTCAATGACCTCTTCTGGAAGATGAGGTGGCTCTCCTTGCATGTCCCAGTGGGCTTTCAGCCAATCGCGTACATACTGCTTGTCGTAGCTTGGCTGAACGTGTCCCTCAGAATAACCCTCAGCAGGCCAGAAACGGCTTGAATCAGGCGTAAGGCACTCATCAATAAGTGTAAGTTTTCCGTCGATAAAACCAAACTCAAATTTGGTATCCGCAATAATAATTCCACGAGTTGCAGCATATTCTGCAGCAGCCTTATAAATTGCAAGCGAAGCTTCCTTCAGCTGAGTAGCAACATCCTCGCCAACAATCTCACAGCAACGCTCAAACGAAATATTCTCGTCATGATCGCCAAGCTCAGCCTTAGTGGAAGGGGTAAAAATTGGCTCAGGAAGCTTTGAGGCCTCGGTCAAACCGTCAGGCAGCTTAATGCCGCAGACAGTGCCGTCCTGGTCGTAAGTCTTTTTGCCAGAACCTGTGAGGTAACCGCGGACGATGCACTCGATTGGCACTGTTTGAGCCTTCTTAACCAGCATAGCGCGGCCAGCAAGGTACTCAGTGTAATCTGCAAACTGCTCAGGAGTCTGATCTGGCAGAACAGAAATCATGTGGTTAGGCAGAAGATCCTTGAAGCGATTGAACCAAAATGCGCTAATACGCGTCAGAATTTCTCCCTTAAAAGGAATCTCGTCAGGGAGGATAAAGTCAAAAGCACTAATGCGATCGCTCGCAACCATCAAAAGTTTGTCGCCACAATCATAGATATCGCGGACCTTACCGTGCGAATCGGGACGAAGCTCAGCTCCAGCCACAATGACCTCACTTCTGCGCAAAGCGCGTTGTATTGCAGGACTTTTGATTGTACGGCAAAATGCCCAAAAATCGGCCTACAACAACGTTTCTGTAACAGAGATATTATTTTGAGCGAGCAACGGAAGATGCAGCGAGAAGGTAGTGCCCTTTCCAAGCTCGGATTCAACCGAGATGGTGCCGTTGTGACGGTCCATAATCTCTTTTGTGATTGCCAAACCTACACCTAAACCGCCTGATGCGCGCTCACGGCTTTCTTCTGCACGCCAGAATCGCGAGAAGGTCTGTGGAATGTCCTCAGGGGCAATTCCCATGCCGTCATCAGACACGGAAATAACCGCGTCGGTATCGTCAATTGAAACGGTTATGACAACATGGCCACCGTCATCGGTGTAGCGGATGGCGTTGCTCAGCAAATTAGTCAGAGCTTCTCGGATCAAGTCCGAGTCAATATCGACAAAACAGTTGCCCTCGGGCGTCATATCCACAAAGGTTAGCGTGCGATTATTCTCCTTGAAAAGCGTCTCTTGCACAGCAACAATGCTTGCCACCATTGCTACCACATTAACGCTTTCTGGGTTGAACTTTGTCTTGCCGTTCTCAAGCCTTGAAAGGTGGAGCATGGCATCTACCAGGCGAGAAAGACGTCTACTCTCAGACACAATGTTTTCCAGGCGCTCTTCATCTGCAGGCAAGATGCCATCTTGAATTGCTTCGACGGTAGCCATAATTGCCATGAGTGGAGTTCTGAGTTCGTGCGCAACATCGCTGGTCAAACGGCGTTCAAGCTTAATGTCTCTTTCGAGTGAAGACGCCATGTCATCAAAGGTTTCTCCCAGGCGCCCCAGTTCATTCTCGCCACGGATGCCTGAACGAGCAGCAAGATTGCCGCTTCTAATCTGAACGGCCGTCTCGGTAATGCGACGCATAGGCTTGGTAAGCGAGCGCGAAGCCAAAATACCAATCAATCCAGAAAGCGAGATTGCAATAGCTGCAGCAAGACTGATTGCCTGGTAGGAGCCATTACGGAATGCAATATCTCGCTGGGTCAAGAACGGCTCAGAACCAAACGTCCAGATTCTGATGCTGCCTACAGCTTCTCCTTGCAAGTTTTGAACAACTGCATACACCACAGCGTCGCCTGTCTGAGGACCAGAGAGTGAACTGTTCACGCCAGGTCGACGTGCGTTTGGCGCCGAGTCGTCATACAGCACCACGCCAGAAACGTCTAAAACCTGGATGCCAATATCGGGATTAGACGATGAGGCTTGACGCGCTATAGAAAGTACGTCAGCATTCCAGCCGTCTGCACGCGCGTATGCTTGAGACATATTAAGCGCGGTGTTATCGACGGTATTCTGCAAGTTCTCCCTGGTATAAGCAGTAAAGCGACTCTCCCACACAATACCCAAAACAGAAATAAGCACCAAAACCGTCATGACCGCAGTCAGCGCAAAGAACGCCGCCATGCGGGTAGTAAAGCTCTGAGTACCAACGGGATCAGGCTTAATAGTTTTGTAAGAACCCTCAGTTTCCGGAGGGTTCTCAAGAGTATTTGAATGATGTTTCTTGAAGAGCGCCAAAACTCTAGAGCTTAGGACTCGTGGCTAGCGTTGCCGGCCTCAAAGCGATAGCCAACACCGTGAACGGTGAACAGCCAGCGAGGATTACGAGGATCATCGCCGAGCTTTGCGCGCAAGTTCTTGACATGCGAATCAATAGTGCGCTCATAGCCCTCAAAGTCATAGCCCAGAACCTTCTCGACAAGCTCCATACGTGTGTACACGCGGCCAGGATAGCGAGCAAGGGTGGTGAGCAGCTTAAACTCTGAAGCAGTAAGGTCAACTTCCTCGTTGTTAATGAGAATCTTGTGACCAGAAATATCAATGGTAAGCGTACCGTAATCAAGCACATCAACAGCAGTCTCTGGCTCAGAATACGTACGGCGGAACAGCGCGCGAACACGTGCTACCAGCTCACGAGGCGAGAAAGGCTTGACAAGGTAGTCATCAGCGCCAAGCTCAAGACCAATAATCCTGTCTTCTACCTCACCTTTTGCAGTAAGCATAATGATAGGCACATTGGAGGTATCTCTGATTGCACGGCAAACGCGCTCTCCAGAAAGCTTTGGAAGCATGAGGTCAAGGATAACCAGGTCGAATGCATGTTTCTCAAACTCTTCAACTGCACTCTGACCGTCGCCAACACCCTTAACAACGTAATTTTCGCGCTCAAGATATGCTGAGACGGCGTCACGGATGACTTTCTCATCTTCGACAATCAGAATTTTCTTCTCGTCGGAAGCCATTGTCTCCCCTTTTCTTTTGCCCTGCATGTATGTGCTTATGGCACATTACGATTATTCATTAATTATTTGTATTCATTCTATCGCTATGCCTACAAATAATCTACAAAGAAAAAACACGAACTGTCACGGAAGCAGGATATCCGCTGGTAGGGTCTTTAACAGTCGAGTAGGTTACAAAAGAATCACAGTTACCTTCTCGAGCGGGGAATTCTCCGTAATCAACACTTCTATCCATTGAATAAAGCCAGTTTGCCGTTTGATTTTGTGTATCAACAAGCACGTAAGAAGCACGACTCTTAATAATATAAAGGCTACCTTTACCTGCAGCTATTGCATAAGGCTCGCGTTCAATGATGTAAGGATTTTCGCCTGAAGCAGGCAAGATATACGTTCCCATCTTGCCCAAAAGACCGCCCGAGTCATAACTTGCTTCAACAGACACAATAAACTTATCGTCTACGCGACTTGCTGCAAAAGGCTTAACAGATTGAGGCATAACAAGCTGGTCAACCTTGGTTTTAAGGTTATCGCCCAGCAGGTACGCCGTAACGCCATAGTAGGTGCCCTCAGAGGCACGAACTCGAGGAGTAAGGGTAACTACGCCCTTAGAGATAGATGGCACAGTAGCAAATCTACCTGGAGATTCAACGGCATCCGTTCCTTCTGAATCGCCCACACGCCAGACGTAGCAGTGAGAAGACTCACGGGTTTTCTCGCCAGAAGACGCTGGTTGGACAAGCCAGACTACCTTATCGTCTCCGCAGGCAAACGGTGCAGGATCCCAGTTTTTATCGGCCTTGTACAGTACCTTTGCGTCGCCCGTGAGCTTGCCGTCAGAAAATGGTGCGGCGAGAAGTTCCCAATCAAAGGTTGTGGTATCCACCTCGACCCATGCATACACAGAGTCAGAGCAGCGAACGTCGTAAATAACCGCCGTAGTGTTGTTCATCTGAGCTGTAGGAACAACGTCAACTACCTGGCCAGACGTCAATGAGAGAGCAGAGCCCTTCACCATAGGCGTGGCAGATGCACCGGCCGTGGTAACGGGAATCCAATTTCCGTCAGCTGGATGCAGCACGCTTCCTAAAGGAAGCGTCCATGTCTGACTTGGCTGAGCAGCATATTCCGTTGAACTATAGGAGTCCAGCACGTTTGTGCCAGAAGACTCATCAAGTACCAGCGGCTTTCCTGCGTCACCCGAGCCCTCTTGATGAGAGCAGCCTGCTGCGATGCTAATTGCACCAGCAACTACGACACCAGCTGCTCCCGTCTTAAAGAAGTTTCGACGAGAAATGTTCCCAAATAAAGCCACGATCTAGTCCAATTCAAGGTGCTCAAGACGGTCAAACAGAACGTTTGAGCGGGTAAGGAACGCGCGAGGGTCAAAAATCTTCTCAAGCTCCTCGTGGCTCAGCGTACAAGCTGGGTCTGCCTCAAGAAGCTCCTGGTAGGATGGTCCTTCCTTGCACTGCTGAATGTCGCTCCACACCTTCATAGCGTTGGACTGGACAATCTTGTATGCCTCTTCGCGAGTAATACCGGTGTTTACCAGGGCAAGAAGAACCTTTGACGAGAAGAGCATGCCACGGGTCTTATTGAGGTTAGCCATCATCTGCTCTGGATACAGAACCATGCCATCAAGCAAGAACTCAAGCTTTGACAGCATGTGGTCAAGAGCAATAAAGCTATCTGCCTGAGCAACACGCTCAGCAGAAGAGTGGCTGATGTCACGCTCGTGCCAGAGTGCAACGTTATCAAAGGCAACCTGTGCGTTTGCCTTAACTACGCGGGACAAACCACAGATCTTCTCGGCAGTAATAGGATTGCGTTTGTGAGGCATAGCGGAAGAGCCCTTCTGGCCCTTGCGGAATGGCTCCTCAGCCTCGAGAGTATCGGTCTTCTGCAGTGCTCGCATCTCAGTTGCGACGCGCTCGCAAGTAGCGGCAACGGTTGCCAGAACACCAGCAAGATACGCGTGGTGGTCGCGAGAAATTACCTGAGTTGAAAGTGGGTCGTGAACAAGACCGAGTTTCTCGCAAACGTACTCCTCAACAAAAGGATCAATGGAAGAGTAGGTTCCAACAGCGCCAGAAATTGCACCGTAAGCAACGTTTTTGCGAGCGTCCTTAAGGCGGTCAAGATCGCGCTTGAACTCCCAGGCCCAGCTACCAAACTTCATGCCAAAGGTCATAGGCTCGGCGTGAATGCCGTGAGTACGACCAACGCACAGAGTGTCACGCTCCTCAAATGCACGACGCTTGCAGATAGCAGCACAGCGACGAACTGCAGCAATGAGCAGGTCACATGCCTGGGTAAGCTGGTAGCAAAGAGCGGTATCGCCCAAGTCTGTTGAAGTCATGCCATAGTGAACCCAGCGGCTTGGCTTGAGCTCACCCTCTGGAACCTCAGCATCAATATAGGAGCCCATGTTGGTCAGAAAAGCAATGACATCGTGATTGGTAACAGCCTCAATCTCGTCTACCTCAGCGCGGTTAAACGCTGCATGCTCGCGAATCCAAGCTGCCTCTTCGCGAGAAATGCCAATAACACCAAGCTCAGCCTGTGCTTCGCACGCAAGGACTTCAATCTCCTGCCAAACGGCGTACTTGTTCTCCAAAGAAAAGATGTGGCCCATTTCTTTGCCGGTGTAGCGATCTACCACGATGAGACTCCTTCTGCTCGTAAAAGAAAAGGTCGAGTACCACTATGGTACCCGACCTTTGAATTACCTGGTGGGCCGTTAGGGGTTCGAACCCTAGACCTTGGGATTAAAAGTCCCCTGCTCTACCAACTGAGCTAACGGCCCATTATCGGGCGTGGCAATTTTACCACGCAACTAGGATAGTGTAGCAGTTTACTCCCATGCCCATTGTCCATTTACGAAAATTGGTGTTTCTTTTCCATCGGCAGAAATTCCCCAAATATTCAAATCGTCTGCACCAATCATAAAATCGACGTGTGTTGTGCTCTGATTGACGCCATGAACCAAGAGTTCATCAGGGTTCATCTCAAGACCGCCCTCCAGGCACTCTGGGAAGCCCATTCCAAGTGCTAAGTGGCAGCTAGCGTTCTCGTCATACAAGGTGTCGTAGAACAAAATACCGCTCTGGCGAATAGGGGTATTCTTGGAGATAAGAGCGCATTCTCCCAGGTACTTACCACCTTTTTGAGAAACAATAGAGGTCAGAACGTCCTTACCCTGTTCAGCGCCGTAGTCAACAACCTCGCCATCTTTGAAGGTAAACCAGAAGTTCTTAACAATCTGTCCAGCGTGAATCAGCGGCAGCGCAGAGTGAACAGTACCGTTTACCTTGCGATAATTTGGCGTGGTAAAGACTTCCTCAGTAGGAATGTTAGGGAAGAACAAGGTTCCGTCCTGAGTCTTACCAGCGCCACCCTCCCAAAGATGTCCTGGATTCATGCCAATAGTCAGGTTAGTTCCATTTGAAGACTCATAACGAAGCTCTTCAAACTGGTGAGAGTTCATGAAGCGCTTGGTCTTCTCAAATGTTGCATTGTGGGTCTCCCAAGCACTCTGAGGATCTTCTCCACTTGCATGAGCAACGTCCAAAATAGCAACCCAAAGCCTGTAGATTGCCTCAGCTTCAGAGAGCTCTGGGAAAATTACCTTTGCCCATTCAGCTGCAGGAACACCAGCAATACACCAAACGTTTTTACCAAAGTCCATGCCATTTCTAAAGACGTCGCACTCCAGGTTTCTTGCACGAGAAACGGCAGCTGGCTTTTCTGGATCAATACCCTTGAGACCATTTGGATCATCAGACGAGAGGAACAAAAATGCTGCACCCTGCTCTGCGAGGGAGTTAAGCTGCTCAATCTTCCAGCTTGGAGTTTTAGAAAGACGAGCTAGATCTACGTTTTCGTACATGATTCTTGAGGACTCTTGATCGCCCCAAATAACCGTGACAAATTCTGCACCAGCTGCATAGGCTGCGCGCTGAACTCTACGAGCAAAATCAGCAATCTCAATTGAAGCGTTAATTACCAGCTGACTTCCCTCAGAAATTGCGCATCCCTTCTTCACAAGAAGCTCAGCATATTTATCAATCTGATCAGACAGTGCATCAAGGGCAATCTTTACCTCTTGGTCTGTCATAGGAATTTGTGCCATGTTGTTCCCTTCAACCATCAATCCGCGTAATTCGAGTACTTAAACACGCTCTATCAAAGATATATCCAAAATATTTCCGCTCAACTTCTACCCGAACAACCTTCTTCACAACGCCAAATTTCAATCTTGTCCATAAAAAGAGCCCCGAAGGGCTCTTGTATGTCTTTGGAGCGGGCAACGGGATTCGAACCCGCGGATGATGGCTTGGGAAGCCATTGCCTTACCACTTGGCGATACCCGCAATTGTGTAGATTTTATCACAGTATTTTTTGCCTTTTAATCGCTTGCTCGGCAACTAGATAAAAGTTTGATGAGTTGTTTTCTGCCTAGCTGCGCATATACAACAAATATACGCCTACACAAATTTTCTCCGTCAGAAACTGGACAGGCGCTGGTCAGAATAGGCGCAAAGTCACTCTTTAGCATGCTCTCCAACGAAAGGAGCGCTATGCAAAAGTACTTCTGGCGAGAAACCCCCGCACACCACTATCCCACCTCTTATAGGCGCCTGCTCTCCACCCGACAACTCCACCTTCCTCGGGCAAAGCTGCTTGGCGGAGATCCCGTCATGCCAAGCAGCTTCCCTTCTGTAGGACATGCGGGTCTGCGGGCACGTTTAGCAGACAGGTTTTCTCGCAAGCCTGAGGCCCCTCCATAAAGAAAAAGACCGGTGAACACCGGTCTTAAAGAGAGCTGTTTTGTTGCAATGCAATTAGTTTACGCTGTGATGAAGCGCTGGATTCTTAGCTAGGCACTCATTACAAATACCTGTAAAGCACAAGGCGTAAGAGTCAATCTCGCCACAAGAGTCCTTGGTGAGGCTGGTAAGATCCCTTAAAACTGGTCCATCAACATCAAAGACACGGCCGCACTCATGACACTGGAAGTGGGCATGCTCAGTTGTAGTTGGATCAAAACGAGAGATGTTATCACCGGTATTAACAACCTGAAGCTCACCTGCGTCAACAAGCTGCATAAGGTTACGGTAAACGGTTCCAAGAGAGATGTTTGGTAGTTCCTCTCTTACTGCCGCATACACGCTATCTGCTGTTGGATGGTCGTGGCGACCTTCCATATACGTACGAATTGCCTCACGTTGCTTACTGTAACGCACGATAACCTCATTAATTAGTAAGTGTTACTGATTACTGATACGTTAACACTAATTGTCTATATGTTGCAACAAAAGCTCTTATTTATGCATTACAAAAATCTCATCATACGCAATCTACCTCTGATTTTTCAGTTTGGAGGCACGCATGTTTATCACAAAATCCTCAAAACCTAAGAAGGAAGCAGTTACCCGGAAGCGCTCCTTTGCTTCTGCCTTTCACTTTTGGTTTATCCCTCTGTTGATTGGAGCTCTTCTCCTTAGTCATTTTTTCCTAAAGCCTGCTCATAGACTTGCTTTTGCACAAGAGCCCTCTTTTACTGTTGCACAAAGAGAAGATTTTCCTGGTGGACAACAAATTCCTATGTGGACCGCTAGTGACGGTACGTATCTTTACTGTGGAGATGAGTTCAATCACTATGGTGCCTGGCCAGGAGCAACTGGAAGTGTAATTGATCCGCAGTCTTATACAAAACTCACTTCAGTTAATGGTGCTCGCGGTGGAACGTATACCGCTGGGCAGCTTAGAGCTATTGACTACATCATTTATCATGGAGCTACTGCGTCCCAAGAAAAAGACGTGTATGGCTATACAGGCTGGAAGGCGCGAGCCATCACGCAGTTTGCGCTGTGGGCGGTTATGCGCGGAGAAGCTCATGCTCTTGCGGTAAGCGTTCCTCAGGCAGAGCTTCATCAACCTATTGAGCAGTTCTATTCCGATGCTATGAGCTATGCTCAAAACAACGGCGGCGGTCCAGAAAACGGAGTTGCAAAGCTGTTTGTACCCACGGGAGACAAACAAGTTCTGTTTTTCTTTGGGCAACAATCTGGCTCTCTCAAAATCACCAAAGGCTCCCTATTACCCGATGTCACTTCAAATAACGAGCACTACTCCCTAGAAGGCGCAGTTTACGGAGTATATTCCGATGAGGGTTGCACCAATCTTCTTGGCAGCCTCACTCTTGACGAATCCGGGTCTGCAACGCTCGACGAGCTTCCCGTTGGAACGGTGTACGTAAAAGAAATCACTGCACCAAAGGGCTTTCTTCTTGATCAGACAATTCATGCTGTAGAGATAAAAATCCAGGAAGAGAGTGCTCTCACGGTTACCGACACTCCTGTCGGAGACTTTAATCTACGCATTTCAAAACAAGACTTTGACCACAGTACGAACCTCAGCGAAAACAATCATTCCGAGCAACAGAGTGCTTCTCCCCAAGGAAACGCAACACTTCAAGGCGCGCTTTTTAAGGTGACCTACAGCGGCTCCTCTAAAACCACGCTTAGAACATGGGTTTTCTCGACCGACGAACAGGGTTTTGCATCGTTTGACGCAGAGCATAAAGTTTCTGGAGATGATCTTTTCACACTTGGCGAGAAACCCTGGCTTCCTCTGGGGTATTACCAAATCGAGGAAATTCAAGCACCTGAAGGCTATAAACTTCCAGAACATTCACTTCAAACCTGGAAGCTATCAAACCAAGACGGAAATCTATTCTGGACAAATATCTCTAGCGGAAAAATAAATCCTTCCTCTGAACACCTCTTCACCTTTAAAGACGAGGTAATAAAGGGAAGTCTTAAGATCAAGAAAATTGGACACACTTCTCTGAATTCATCTGATGGTTATTCTGAAGCAGAAGAAATGCCAAGTTTAAAGGGCGCAAAAATTGAACTCACGAATAACTCCACTCAGCCCATTTTCTACCAAGGCAACTGGATTGCTCCGCACGAAGTTGTCACCACAGTAGAAACAGACGATTCTGGAGAGGCAGCGGTTAAAGACCTTCCCTTTGGCTCCTACTCGCTTAAAGAGGTGCTGGCCCCAGCAGGTTACTCTCTCAACAAAGAATGGAACCCTACGGTTACCCTTACTTCTGAAGAGACTATAGAGGCTCCTGAGCTTATTGATGAAAGAATTTCTCTACAAACTATGCTTGTAGATGCCGCAGGATCAAAAAATCCTGAATATACCGAGAAACTCAATCTTGTTGATCACATTAAATACGAGGGTCTTACCCCAGGAGAAGAGTACGAAATTACCGGAGAGCTCTATGAGACAAAACAGCTCCAAGAAGGTACAGCGGAGCCCATCGCTCGTGGAACTATTCGCTTCAAAGCTCCTACCTCATCAGGAGAAGCTGCAGTTCCTTTTTCTGTAAGGACTGCTTCACTTGAAGGTAAAGAAGTTACTGCCTACGAAACAATCTCAAAAGATGGTGAGAAAGTTGCTTCGCACACGGACAGTCACTCTAAAGCGCAAACTATTCGTGTGACCCCTAAGCCCCATCTTCCTGGAACAGCAGATAATACCTACATAGTTCCCCTTTTACTCGCCCTGGCAGGATCGATACTTATTGGATGTGTCCACTTATTTGCAGCAAAAATTAGACGTTCTTTTTAGTTGAACAATCTTACCTTAGCACTAAAAAAGAAAGGGCAGAAATCTCTGCCCTTTCTTGAAAACTTACTCTAGCTAGTAACCTGTTCGTTTATGAGCGTCTAATAAGCTCGGTGACGAGAGCTGCGGCATCGGCACACTGACCAGCGTTAACATTCTCGCGAACATCAGCGGCGGTACGGCTGAGTGCAGGAAGTCCGTCCTCATTTAAGCCCATTAAGGTAACGGAACGAACTGAATTCTGCATTGCAGGAGTTGCGTCAGTAGTGCCCCAGTCAAATGCGCTCTGCTCAACATCGATATGAAGATCAGTTGCAATAGTAGAAAGGAGTCGAGTCATTCTACGGTCAGCGCGGCGAACGTTGCCAATTCCCTCGTTCTTAAGAATGGAGAGTGAACCAGCACCAACGCAGTCAAGGTTGATCAGGAAAGCGCCGCGAATATCAGTTCTGTGCTTTGAGAGGAACTCCCTCATGCCTGCGTGATCAAAGTCAGATGCTCCAAGCGCAACAAACCAAATGTCATGTGCAATGAGTTCGTCATCAGAGAGAGACAGAACGGCATTACGAAGATCATCCTCAGAAATAGCGGCTGCATCTTCAGAGTCGGTCTCTTCACGATTCTCAGCAGATGGTGCTGCACCGCCCTTCCAGTCATCCGATGGACCGTCGTTGCGACCGAAGAGTCTAAAGGAACGACGCTTTGCCTCAGGAGTCTTTGCGTCTTGTGCCTCTGTTAAACCCTCATCGGCTGAAATGGTATCGAATGGACTCTCTGCATCTTCTGCCTCTGGAGTTGGTGCAGCTGTCTGAGTTGGGACATAGTGAGGAGCTGGCTCGGAAGATGGAGCCAGTGGATCGACGGCATCGCCAGAAGGATCAGGAAGATCAAAGAGGGACGCACGACGAGCAAAATCGTTCTTAGTATGGAGCTCATGTGTTGCTTCAGGCTGTACCTGCGTTGCATCTGCATCAGCAGACTCATGAACCTGCTTCATGGTTGCATTAAGCTCATCGTCAACAGAATCATAAGCAACGGTGTTGTCAGCAGCGTCCTCAGCCTGCTCATCTTCTGTTGTAGCGTTTACGGCCTCTGCAACATCCTCAAGAGATGCAGTCTGACTTGCACCAGTGGTGTCATAAGCAACGTAGCTTACTTCACAGTCCTCAGGAAGAATGCCCAGTGAATACAGAACTTCCTCACCGTGACGGACACCTTCTACCTCATCAGGCTCTGGGATAAGTGCGGCAGCATCTCCTGCAAAGTGATGAACAACCTCAGGACGATGGCCAGTAGGACGGACATTCTCGAGAATACCAAGAAGAGCTGCAACTGAAGACTTGTTATTGTTTGCGCCAATAGTACAAGGTGCAAAACGCTCTGCAATAGTTGCAACAGAAAGAGCAACAAGTGGAAGAGCTGCAAGAATACCAACAATCCAGAAGAGGACACGGACTGGATCAGGAAGGAAGCGAAGAATCTGAACAAATGTAGCAACAAACACTGCAACTACGCACCAACGCGAATACTTCTGTGCAAGAGGTACGTACTTTGCTACAGGAGACTCAACAAGGAAGTTTGTATGTGGAGAGTCATAGTGAGCAACGATGACGATTGGACGGTTGCCCTTTGCAACAAGCTCGCCAGTAGCTTCGTGCTTAGCAACAACGTTCTGGCTTCTGATGGAAGATCCAAATGAACCAAGAATGTCATTACCAAAGTACTTGAGGCACGTAAGTGCACCAAAGCCGACAACAAGCAGAACGCCAAAAGCAATAAGTGCTGCATTGCCAGTGCCTGCAAAAATAACGCCAATGAAGAGGAGGATTAAATAGATTGAATAACCAAGACTCTTAATAGACTTAGCATCAAATTCTTCAATGGTTGCCTCAAGCCCGTGAAGTTTCATTTCTTCAGCAATGGTTTGAGCAGCCTGAAGCTCCTCTTGGCTACCGGCAGGAGCAATATCAATCTGCTCGTCTAGATAGTCAACATAGTCATGTGTAATGGCCATACTGCGTCCTTCGTTGGCATGTCTTCTGACAGGTTTCATACATACGTCATTAGTATACGTCTTATATCGAAATGTAGCGGTTAAAGTGTATTTTTACGTCCAAATTTAGAAATTCTGCACTAAATATCAAAAACTTTCGTATATGTTTAGAGAGATTTGAGTTCAGGTAGTAAAAAGCGGGAGGTGAATATGGCTCCAAACGATCAATATCTAGACAACAACGAGCTGGGTGCCTGGAGGATTTTCTCGCTATTTATGCTGCTACTTCAAAAGGGGCCTTTACCTTCGGCAGAGATTTATACGACGATTTACTCGGATTTGTCTACTGATTCAGCTTCAAGAACGTTTTCAAGAGATCGCGCTGTTCTAAAATCACTCGGATTTGCAATTACTGAGGTAAAAACAGGAAAAGAGAAGTCGTTCTATCTTTCGGACTCAAATTTCTTTGATTCCTCGTACGACTTAAGCCCTGAAGATGCCAATCAACTGCTTGTTATTTGCAGCGCAGTTCTAACTGATACAACTTTTGTGTACCAAGAGGAATTAAGAAACACGCTATCTAAAATTGTGGGTAACTTTTATTCCTCAAATTCAGACAAGCCAGGGAGCCAAAAACTCAGTGCTTCTTCTCAAAGCAAAGTCTTTCCTGTTCTCTATGAGTCACTCAGCTCCAAACAACGGGTAGAGGTCACGTATACAAACTCGCAGGAACAGGTTAAACAAAAACATCTTGGTATTCTGGACTTCTTTGTTTCGCAGGGACTTCTGTACTTTGTGGCTCAAGATTTTTCGTCCACCAGTGAGACTGCTTCGATCAAAACTTTTCGCATTGACCGTGTTTTAGGCGCTGCAATTCTTAAAGATGAGCACTTCTTCATTCCGGAAGATTTTGATTCAAATGACTACAACCTGCTTGATTTCCAGCTCGGATTACAGGCTGGCACTCTTGTTGCGTTTGTCCCCAAAAACATACTCGCGGCTTTTGAGCATTTCTCGCAAGGTCAAGGCGATATTGAGCTTCTCCCCAATGGAGCTTTATGGACCGTTGCCTACGCTCATGAGGACGCTGCTTTATCTTGGATTCTTGCTCATGGACTAATTCCAAGGTCTCCAGAGTCTCTTCTCGCAAAATGGAAAGAGTCTTTAAGCGAGGTTGCCAATGGCCGTTAAAAACACCTCTTTTGGAAGAAAAAACATTTCTTCAGCCGTCTACAAACTCGTGTTGCTTGCCGCTGCGTTTAGAGATTCTTTTGACGCGGTAGAGTTGAGTGCGGTCCAGTCGCGATTTGGTATCTCCTCAGAAGAAGCTACTATTCTGTTGGAGCTCTTGCAGCTCACGGACGAGAACGGCTATCTTCCCCTTCCGCTTACTGGAGATCAAGATACTTTGACTCTCGTTGGAGAGTCTCCCTTTAGAACCCGAAGACTTGTCTTAACAGACGAAGAAACCTTGGCACTTAAAGAGGCGTTTACAACACTTGCGTTGCCTCAAGAAAGTATATTTTGGAAACTTCTGAAGTCTCCGTATACGGCAGACTCTTCATCAGATGATGCTTCGGTTTCATGTGTCTCTAAAAGTCACTCTAAAGAAGTAGATGCATTCCTTACCTGCTCAAATGCAATTTCGGAGTCACAAGTTATTTCATTTGAATATCGCTCTGAGGAGACCGTCACAGAAACTCAAAGCGATGAAAATATTGTGATTAGCAAAAGAGTCGTTCTTCCCTATCAATTGTCCTACGGAGAGAACGGCTGGCTTATCGAGGGAATAGATTTAGACCTCGAGCAGCAAAGAGTCTTCAGAGTCAATCGCATGAGTCACATTGAAGCCCGCTTCGCTTCATTTGAGCAGTTGAAGCTCTCAGAAAGCGTAAAAGAATCTTCTACGCAAGAAAAATCGCAGTTAGTAGAGCTTATCTTCCTTGATAAAGGTGCTCTTACACACTATTCGTGGCCTGGTCTCAAAACGATTGGCGGTCAGCGCAATGCAACAGAGATTAAAGCAACTATCCCCTATTACGGCGGAACATGGCTGCTACAACGGCTGCTTGCCCTTAAGGGAAAAGTAACAACCAAAGATCAGGCCGTGACTCAGGCAATGCGCGCCTACACTGCAACTCTACTTGCTGCAGAAGAGGAACTTTAAGGCAATTAGGCAGCTGTTGGTGCTGCTACGCGTCGTGTTCTTCTCGCCACTTGGCAATTTGCTCGGAGATGTCCTTTGTCGAGACGCGCTGGTAGTTCTTGTTGGGTAATGACTTCAAGAACGAGCTGCCATATCGCTTGGACACAAGCCTGGAATCGGCAAGCACCAAAACGCCTTTGTCCTCAGCACTCCTGATAAGGCGACCAGCAGCCTGTTTGGTTGCAATTACCGCCTCTGGCAGAGAATAGCGCCACCACGCACGGTCTTCTCGCGCTTCACGCTCTTTGACCAGCGGTTCATTAGGGCTTGCAAACGGAAGCTTAGGGATTACCACGCACCTCAGCGTATCTCCCGCAGCGTCAAAGCCTTCCCAGAACGATTTAAGAGCAAACAGCGAGAGGTTCTTTTCGGCTAGGAACTTTTCGCGAACGCGTCGCGCGGAAGAAGATCGCTCCTGGCAGGCAAGGTTAAGACCATGCTCACTCAAGCGGGGTTCTAGCACTTCAAAGAGGCGCTCCATATCGCGTCTGTTAGTGAAGAGCGTCAGCACCGAGCCGCCCATCTGAACATGAACGTCGTACAGCAGCTTTTCCAAAGCGTCCAAGTAGCCTGGATCAGTTGGCGCAGGCATATCCTCAGCCACAAAGACGCCCATATGGTTCTCGTAGTCAAAGCTTGACTCTAAGTGCAGGCTCTTGTGTTCAAAGGAGCCTCTGTCCAGGCCAACAGCGTGCTCAAAATGCGAGAAATCATCTCCAACAGCAATGGTTGCTGAGGTAAACACAACAGAGTGCGTCTCCGGCAGCCACTTCTCTGCCAGCTCTGCTCCAATATCAAGCTTCTCGGCCATAAGGGCCTCAGAGCCAATGTCGCGTTTCAATCGGGTCAGCTGGGCTGAATAGACGTAGCTCTTATCCGTTCCCTCACAGATGAGCTTCAGTGAATCCAGAAGGGTGCTCAAGAACACCCCAGCCTCGCTCAAGTTGCTTGCAAGGTTTGGTGCTGATGCGGCAAGTGCATCGGTGGCTTTTCCTACTCGAAGAGCAGCTTCTTCAAGAGCAGAAAGGGCGATGGAAGCAGTCTCTAAGACTTCTTTCCATTCCTCTGTTTCTCTTACATCGTCGTTAATCCAAAGCTGAAGGGAGTTATAACCACCATCACTTTTAGCCAATGGAGCTAGCTCATGCACAGTGGCCATAAGGTTGCCCATTGCAGCCATGGCTCGCTGAACTGCGGCAGCAGAGCGCGTGAGAAGCCCGGTGAGCAGCGTAGAGTCCTCAAGGTTGGCAGCGCCCACCATAGCTGCGTGTATGGCGCCAGATTTGATGCCTCCAAGCAACTCAAAGCCGTTTCGCATCTCTTTGGCAGAGATTTCTACTGCCCACTGACGGCGAGCTTCAGCTTCAAAACCATGGGCCTCGTCAATTACCCAATGCCTGATAGGAGGAAGAATTTTACCGTCAGCAGCAACGTTTCTAAGCAACAGAGAATGGTTGGTTACCACAACATCTGAAGATCCCGCACGTTTACGAGCTCCATGAACAAAGCACTCGTGAGGGTAATACGGGCACTTGGAGCGCAGACACTCTGCAGCCTTGATAGTTACCATCTCACGTGGAACTGAACGCCAACGAATACCCAGTGCATCCAAGTCGCCGTCGGCTGATTGGCATGCGTATGCATAAATCACAGCAATTGCGGTCAGCATATCTGAGGCAACGCTGTTGCTAGAGCGGCCTTCTTGGTCGATGAGCGTCAGCGGAAGCTCTTCAAGAGCAGCTCTATCAACACGGTGCAAGCACGGGTAATGCTCGTATCCCTTTAAGCTGCAGAAACTCAATCTGTTTGGCAACGCTCGTGCAAGAGCCGGAAGGTCATGAGCAACTAGCTGGTCAGTCAAGGCGTTTGTCTTTGTAGCAATGCCTACGGTAACGTCATTTTTCTGCGCAAAAAGCACCTCAGGCAGCAGGTATGCAATCGACTTGCCAATACCAGTCCCCGCCTCAAGCTCTCTATGCGAAGAAGTTACCAGCGCGTTTCTGACCTCAACGGACATGCTAACCTGTTCGCTGCGTGTCTCAAATTTGTCATACATCTGTGAAACAATGCCTGGCTTAGCAAATGCCCGATGAATCTCGTCCTTAGAAATCGGCAGCATAGCAGGCGTCTCTGGGTCGTCCGCGTCCCTTCTCGCCTTTGCTTTTATGTCGGCAACAAGCTGACAGCGAATGTCCTTGAGCGAGAAGAACGTGCCCGAAATCTCCGCGTCTGCAAGCTCAGCTCCTGTTGTGTCTTCTTTTGCAACACCGCGCTGAACAGCCTCTTCTTCTTTCATCTTTGACAAATACGAGAAGATCGGCCTAAATGTCCACTCCACTCCATCGTGCATTGACGCCAATTTGGCGAGAAGCCCGCGGGGCAGATTCATAAGTCCCAAAAGTAAGATGCGCCACATGCCGCAAAGGGCATCTACGTCGTCACTTGCACGGTGGGTAACCTTCATGGTGCCAAACGCTTCAGCCATGCTAGAAAGCTTGTGCGAAGAAAGCCTAGGTAGAGCTATGCGTGAAAGCGACAGCGTATCAATCCAGGTATCAGAGACCGAAGTTCCACCAGGTACCCGTTCAATAAACGTGCGGTCAAAGGTAGCGTTATGTGCCAGAACTGGAAGTCCGCCAACAAACTCTGCAAGGGCAGCAACAGCTTCTTTTGCGCTTGGTGCGCCTTTAACATCTTCGTCAGTAATTGAGGTTAGCGCAGTAATTTCTTCGGGAATTGAGCACCCCGGGTCAACAAACGTCTGAAAGCGCTCCACAATCTCTCTTCCGCTCAATTTAGCAGCAGAAATCTCAATAAGAGAGCATTTCTTAAAGGATAGACCTGTTGTTTCGGTATCCAAAACAACAATGTCGTCCTCTAAGACATCAAACGACTCATGCTCCGCCCTCTCTGCAAGCTCCAAATATTTTTTGAGAACTGCAGAGGGGGTACCGGGAAGAATGAGTTCTTCTAGTTTTTGCGTAGCGCTTTTAGTGCTGGTCATAACCTACAAATCTACTGACGATCCTCAAGCGCAAACTCAATAAAGCGAGTGCAGAGCTCAGGGAAATCAATGCCACCGGTACGAGCAGAATCTGGCAGCAAAGAACGTGCGGTCATACCAGGAATGGTATTTGTCTCAAGCACCACTGGAACGCCGTCCTCCGTAACAATAAAGTCACTACGAGAAACGCCACGGCAACCAAGTGCATTGTGAGCCTTAATTGCCAGCTCCTGAGCGCGTGCGTACACCGCAGGCTCAAGACGAGCAGGAATTACGTGGTGCATGGATGCGGGCTCATATTTTGTCTTAATGCTGTAGAACTCATCGCCAGTAACAATCTCAACGATTGGGAGAGCAGTTGGGTTCTCATTACCAATAACAGGAACGGTAATCTCTGTTCCCGCTATGCTCTCTTCAATCAGAATGCGCTCACCCTGTTCACCGGCAAGTTCTAGTGCAGCGGGAAGCTCTTCTCGCGAAGTGACGCGTGTGACGCCATAACTTGAACCGTTGCCAGAAGGCTTTACAAACATAGGGAGGCCGAGGTCCTCGATAAGCTTGTCTACCTGCTCATCTGTAAAGACGGTACCTGCAGGAACGTCAATTCCCTTAGGCGTTGGAACTCCTGCCTGCCTATACATAAGCTTTGACAGCTCTTTTTCAGTTCCCATAGCAGACGCAAGAACGCCAGAAAACGTGTAAGGAATGTGCAGAATCTCGAGAAGACCCTGGATGCAGCCATCCTCGCCAAAACGACCGTGCATAGCAACGTATACGACATCATAACCACCCTGAGCAAGGGTAACTACAAAGTCTTTTTCTGCAACATCAAGCAGGTCAACACTGGTAAAGCCAGCCTCTTTAAGTGCTGCTGCACACTGCTTACCAGACTCCATAGCAATCTCGTGCTCGTCTGACCAACCGCCTGAAACAACTGCTACATGAAGCTTTTTGAGCTCTTCACGTGTCATTTCCGCTCCTTCAGATAAGTCTCCCATAGGGTAAACTCTAGTAAACGTATTTCTTCTAAGATACCGCAGATAGCTTAGAAGAGTTGGAGAAGGACAAAAATGCAATCAAATAATACTCTTGACGGCACAAACACCACGGTTGACGGTGCAAACACTTCCGCACCCGATTCTCGCCCACAGAAAGCTGCCGCTAAATCTGACCTCAGAAGTCTTTCATCAGAACAAATTCTTGAGCTGGTTACTTCACTCGGCCAGCCAAAATTCCGCGCTAAACAGATTGAGGAGTGGATTTGGTCTAAAGGTGCCACCTCTTTTGATCAGATGAGCAATCTTCCAAAAACATTGCGAGAAGAACTGTCTAAGCAGGTAACTCTTGCTGGTGCTGAGCAGATTGTTCGTCAGGTTTCTGAAGATGGAAGCCGTAAATACCTGCTTCGCTACCCTGATGGCACCTCTGTTGAGTGCGTTGGTATGCCAAGCGGCAACAAGCTCTCAGTCTGCGCTTCCACGCAGGCGGGCTGTGCCATGGGTTGCGCTTTCTGTGCAACGGGTGCTGCCGGCCTCACTCGCTCCCTTTCTGCTAGCGAAATCTACGAGCAGGTTATGCATGTCCGTGACGACTTTGACGCGCGCGTTACCAGTGTTGTTCTTATGGGCCAGGGTGAGCCTTTCATGAACTACGACGCTACTCTTGCAGCCATGAGACGCCTCAACTCCCCCGATGGAGCTGGAATTGGTGCTCGCCACATTACGGTGTCTACCTGCGGTGTTATTCCAATGATTAAGCGTTTTGCTTCTGAACCAGAGCAATTTACGCTTGCCGTTTCGCTTCACTCCGCAGTTCAAAAGACACGCGATTCTCTTATGCCGGGAGTACGTAAGTACTCGCTCATCCACCTGTACGACATCATGGGAGAGTATGTCGATAAGACCGGTCGTCGTCCAACGTATGAATATGCGCTGATTAAGGGCGTTAATGATTCCGACAATGAGCTTGGAGCTTTGAGAGACTTCTGTCGAGGAACACTTTGCCACGTTAACATCATTCAACTTAATGAGATTGAGGGTTCTAAATTCCATCCAACATCCCCTGCCCGCGCACAGGAGTTTGTAAATAGCCTCAACTCTGTTGGCGTTGAAGCAACTATTCGTCTTTCTCGTGGATCTGATATTGATGCAGCTTGTGGGCAGCTCTTCCAGAAGAGAACCGCACGTTAAGGGCAGCATATCCTACACAATACCTGTAAAGAAGGGACTCTCTCGAGTCCCTTCTTCTTTAGTTCATATGTAGAACATTTGTTCTAATTAATTGCTTTTAGCCATTCTTTTTCTACTCTCGCTTGATGAGAGAGAATGTTTTTTGAAGTTTTTCTATCAATACCACCTGAATACTCGTCGAGAATTGCGTCAAGCGCCCTTCTCGACCTTCTCATTGCGTGGAGAAAGCTTCTTTGCGCTTCTTTAGTCAACAAGGTGTGCTTAGCGAGAAAAGCTATTCCGATCAGTGAAACTGTAGATATAATTGCAAACTTTATCTTCATTATGCTTCTTTACCGTTTGATAGTTTTTCAACTAAAGCAGCAAGCTCATCCTCGTCATTGAATTCGATTTCAATTTTATTCTTGCCGCGAACATTTCGCACTTTGACTGGAGTATCCAAAACAATTCTTAATTGCCTTGCCGCACGCTTATATGCCTGTGGAGTTGGTTGTCTTTTTGGTTTCTCTACATTAGTGACAGAAAATAGTGGAGCAAGGTTTTCTGTCTGGCGGACAGACATGTTCTCTTCAATTACTTTCTGAGCAAGTTTAATTCTTCCTTCTTTACCACTAACGGAAAGAATTGCACGAGCGTGTCCAGCACTAATACGTCCTTCTACCATCAAAGTCTGTACCTCTGTTGGAAGGTCAAGAAGGCGTAGGGTATTTGTGATTGCAGATCTTGATTTTGAGAGGACTTTAGCCAAATCGTCTTGCGTTAAGTTCTCCTGTTTAATGAGCTGCTTATAACCTTGTGCTTCTTCGATTGGGCTTAAGTCAGATCTCTGCAAATTCTCAATAAGCGCAAGCTTGAATACTTCCTCATCTGAGATTGCTTTGATTACTACAGGTACTTCCTCTAATTTTGCAAGTTTTGCAGCCTGAAAACGTCTCTCACCAGCAACAATTTCGTAATTGTCGCCCTTCTCGCGAACAAGAAGTGGCTGAAGAATACCGTTTTGCTTAATAGAGTCACTGAGTTCAGCGAGTTCAGCTTCATCAAAACGTTTACGAGGCTGATCTTTATTTGGCTTAATCTTCTTTAGTGGAAGTGTTGTAGCTTCTTTTTTATTACCGACCTCTGCATCTACCTCGCTAAAGAGAGAGTTGAGGCCCTTACCAAGTCCTGATTTTTTAACCACGACGATTCACTTCCTTTGCAAGTTTGTTGTATGCAAGTGCGCCCATACTTATTCGAGCATACATGGTTACTGGTAAACCATGACTTGGTGCTTCTGCGATTTTGACATTTCTTGGAATAAGCGTCTTAAATACTTTGTTACCAAAGTAATTTGAAACCTCAGTTACAACCTGCTTAGATAGGGAAGTTCTGCTATCAAACATGGTCATTACTACACCAAAGATATCAAGATCCGGATTGAGCTGCTTTTGAACCATCTTCATTGATTCAACAATCTTAGTTACGCCCTCTAGTGCATAATATTCGCACTGAATTGGGATAAGAATGCTATTTGCCGCAACTAAGGCATTAATTGTTAAAAGGCCTAGTGATGGTGGGCAGTCAATCAAAATGTAGTCAAAATAGTCTTTAACCTGGTCAATTGCCTGCTTTAATATGTTTTCTCTTGATTCCACGGAGACTAGTTCAATTTCTGCACCAGCAAGTTGAATGGTAGCGGGAGCTATAGTCACATACTTTTGAACTGTTTGTTGTAATACGTCTTCAAGCGGTGTTTCGTTGAGGATTACATCATAAATATCAGCTTCAAGTTCCTCTTTATCAATTCCAAATCCACTTGTTGCATTACCTTGTGGATCAAAATCGACAATTAGAACCTTCTTTTTCGTTTCTCCTAGCGCTGCTGCAAGATTAATTACGGTAGTTGATTTTCCTACTCCGCCTTTTTGATTAATTACAGCAAGTACTTTAGGATCTCTATCTTGAAATCCCCTCGAAAGGTCTTTGTAGCTCATTTATCCTCCGTTTGACCAAGTTTATTTAATAATACAGAATGTTTCACGTGAAACATTCCACAATTAGTCTCTTCTTGCAACAAACGGATTTGATTTTGCCATTCCAGTTTTTCTCGGCAATTTAATTTTGCTTTTTCCTACTTTTTTATAAAGGAGAATTTCACGATGACCAAGATCGTTTGGTAATTCAAATGTTTCACGTGAAACATTTTCATACCCAAAAATTTTGGCTGCCTGAGAGGCGTCCTGAAGCTCTATCTCATCAACGTTGGCCTTCATTACTATGAGGGTACCTTGTGGAGCTAAGAAAGGCTCTGCGTACTCCAAAAGAATATTTGCCTTTGCAACCGCTCTGAAAGTAACAAAATCAAACTTCTGTTTATAGTCGTTTGGAATTTCTTCAGCACGAAGCTTTTCAGCTCTTACTCTCTCACTAAGACCAATCTCATCAATCATTGACTGTACTGCATTAATCTTTTTTCCAATTGAATCAACAAGCAATGTTTTGTTGTTGCTCATGATTGCAAGAGGCAGTCCAGGGAAGCCTCCACCGGTACCAATATCAATATAGTTTTGAGCTCCAGATATAAACTCATTACATACTTTGAGTGGTAATAAAGAATCAAGTATATGAAGAACCAGTGCGTCATCAATTGAAGTGATTCTTGTGAGATTTAGGTTTTTATTAATCTCAATTAGCAATTCAATATGCTTGAGGAGTTGTCTTCTTTGGGTCTCAGTTGAATTGATTCCATAGGTAAGGAGAAGTTCCTTAAGTACATTCTCTTTTGAATCGTATAACGACTTCTCTGATTCAGACATTGCTTCTCCTGTGACAAAACTTCTTGTAACAAGAAGAATTGTCACAAAAAAAGAGGAAGGCGTAAACCTTCCTCATCAAATTAGTAAAGCTTGTTGAGAATTCTTAGCTGTTAATAGCTGTAACAACAACGCGACGGTATGGATCATCGCCCTCAGAGTGTGTTGTAACTTCAAGATTATCTCGAAGCGCAATATGAATGATACGACGCTCATAGCCACTCATTGGAGCAAGAGAAACCTTACCAGTCTTCTTAGCACGAGCAGCAGCAGAGAGCGCCATCTCCTGAAGTTTATTGCGGCGGCGACTCTTGTAGCTTTCAACATCAACAGATACTGGATAGTGGAAGTGAAGCTTAGCGCTCATAAGAGAAGAGAGAACCATCTGAAGAGCCTCAAGCGTATTGCCGTGACGACCAATAAGAATTGCAAGATCTCCACCGGTTACATCAAGAATGAGTTCACCGTCTTCACCGTCGTACTCATCAATTGCACAGCTATTCTCGCCAAAGAACGAGAGAAGCTCTCTTAGATAGAAGACAGCAGTATCAGCAATCTTATTCATCTCAGCATCAGTAAGCTGAATTCCAGCTTCAAAGTGCTCTCGAATTGAAGCAAACTCGTCTTGTGAATCAACGACAGGAGACTCATTAAGAGCGTTTGGCTCAGAAACGAAAGTCTCATCCTCCATGTCGTCCTCCAGTCAATATAAAAAGTTTAACTAGTAATCTACTGTAACAAATTCTGTAAACAAAAGTTGTTTTGCTTAACACCAGCTCTTAGGCCTTTTTGTGAGGGCGTGGCTTCTTTTCTTTTCTAACCACGTCTACCTCGATTGGCTTATTAGCCATTTGAGCCTGTGCCTTGAGCTTCTCTTTTTCCATAATGCGCTTGGTAATAAGCTGCTGCTGGGCAAGCTGCCAAATACCAGAAGTTACGTAGTAGAGAAGAACGGCTGCTGGCACAGTCCAACCAAACCAGAGCATCATGAGGGTCATCATGCCGCCCATCATGTACTGCTGGGTACGCTGCTCACCGGAGCTTGTACGAGCGTTTACTGCCATGGAAAGGAAGGTAGTAAGGCCAAACAAAAGAACAAAAATCATGTAAGGGATAGCGGTAACAAAGCCATCTACAGCAAAAATGTCGGATGTTGCACGCGCAATAGAAGGAAGAATGTTGTAGAAGCGGGAGTCTACTGGAACCATCTTTGCAACGGTAAAGAGTGCAATAAAGATAGGGGACTGTAAAAGCAGTGGTAGACAACCACCAAGAGGATTGAAGTTGATCTCTGCGTAAAGTTTACGCATCTCTTCATTCTGCCTTACAGGATCATCGGCATAACGCTCCTGGATTTCTTTGAGCTTTGGCTGAACAACACTCATGCGAGCCATAGAGGCCGTCTGCTTGTTGGTCATTGGAACCAGGATAATACGGATGATGATGGTAAGCAGGATAACTGCCATACCCCAGTCTCCCGAGAATGATTGAAGTCCCGCTAAGACTGTGTATAGAAAGTTAACAATCCAATCCCACATATTTCCTCCGGTGCGTTCCTTTACGGAACGGGATCGTATCCTCCCTTATGAAAAGGGTGGCAGCGAGCAATACGCTTAAGAGCAAGCCAACTTCCCTTTTTAACACCGTACTTTTGTATAGCTTGAACTGCATATTCAGAGCAAGTAGGCCGGTAAATACAGTGCGGCTTAAAAAGGGGAGAGATATTTCTTTGATAGAAACGAATAGCACCTAGGAACAAGTTTGCGAGAAAAGAACCTTGTCTTTTCGCGCTCATTTGACCCCTGTCTTTCTTAACAGAGCATCCAAAGAAACGCTTATATCAGCAGGATTAGTGCTGTGTGTATCTTTAGTCGCAAAGAGAATAATGCCGTATCCCTCAACAGGTAAACCGCTCTTTCGAGCTGCTTCGCGTAAAACGCGTTTACACCTGTTTCTAAATACGGCGTTACCTAGTCTTTTTGGAGCTACAAAGGCTACCTCGGAAGGATGTGCCTCAGTGGATGGTGCTACTCGTATACGAAGAACAGAACTTTGAGCCCTCTTCCCCGCAGAGAAGACCCTTTCAAACTCTGAACGAGATTTAATGGTCTTCACAGAAACATTCCTTAGACGGTGAGGCGCTTACGGCCCTTAAGGCGACGACGAGCGAGAACGGCACGACCATTCTTAGTTGCCATACGTGCACGGAAACCGTGGGTAGTTGCGCGCTTGCGCTTATTTGGCTGGTAGGTACGCTTCATAGCTATTTCCTCCCGAACGGGTACAGTATCGATTAAAAAGCCTACAGATTGTACTCGCGTTTATGGGTACCTGTCAAATTTTCTACGCAAATACCTCAACTTTTTCTCTTTTTCATTCAAAAAACTTAGCGAGAAAACCATTCATCTTAAAAATTTCACTTGTGATACATGAAGAAATTTGTTGAAAGGAATATTTCTGTAAGCTGAAATATGTCCGTTAAATGCTACTATCATTCAGTACGTCTTTCACAAATATATAAAGTTATCTACAGATGTTTAACACTTGTTGAAAACTTTCATTCACTGTGAAAGAAAACGAAAAGTTTTCTTCATTTGTTTAACAATTGTTGAAAAGGAGGTGTCATGGCAAGAGATTTCTTTCCTTTTGTTGAGGAAAACACCAACCAGGATGAAAAAGATGCTGGTTCTGATAACTCTCTCACCGTCCGCTATGCTGCACGTATTGCAGTGTATGACGATAAAGCCGCAGCACCTCGCGTTGTTCTTGTAGAACCTAAAGATGTTCGTTCTTATCTTGACGAGATTGCAGCAACCGTTAACCAGCTTGCTCACGAGCAGGGTGGAAAAATTCCTTTTATGGTTATGCGTGAGATTGTGGAGAATTTCATTCATGCTCGCTTTGTAGCACCCACAATCTCAATTATGGACAACGGAAATACCATTAGGTTTTCAGATCAAGGACCTGGTATTAAAGAGAAAAACCGAGCTCTTGAGTTTGGTACCTCTTCTGCAACGGAAGAAATGAAATCGTTTATTAGAGGCGTTGGTTTTGGTCTTCCTTATGCTCAGCAATACATGGTTGAGAAGGGTGGAAGCCTTACCCTTGAAGACAATATCTCTGGCGGAACAATTGTTACTTTATCAACACGCCGCTCTAAAGATGCTCATATTCAGACACTTCCAACTCAAGAAGAAGCTGAAGAATTGCCTGTTAATCAGAATCAGCAGGTGGTTTCACATGCTCCACAAACAGTATCCCAACAGCCAGCTGCACAACCAGCTGCACAACTTCCTAATCTGGTATTAACAGATCGAGCAAAACAAGTTCTTCAGTATCTCTCTGAACATGAATGGGTTGGAGCAACAGAGCTCACTAGTGCCTTTGGCCTTTCTACACCAACCTGGTCAAGAGAATTAAAATCGCTGGTAAACATAGGAATAATTGGAAAAGTTGGGCAAAAATATAAGCTCACCACTATTGGAGAAACCCTCCTTTCATAGAGTTTCTCAACATTATTCGCTGAAAGTTATCAACATTCCTCTATACTAGGTGTCCCAATTTTCAACATTTTGATTGGACACGTATGGATGCATCAATTGATTCAGACGCAGTAGCTCTGTGGCAAGACGCAATTGACCTTTTGGTTGAAGAGAATCAGCCAGAGGCTTTTATCGCCATGTTGAGAACCTGCACTCCAATTAAAGTTGAAGATAATACGCTCTGTGCTGAGACTCCAATGCGCTTGGCATATAACCGTATCCTTAAAAATCTGCCAATTGTTGAGAGATGTCTCTCGGCTGCGGCTTTTGAAGACATTATCTTGAGCCTTACGCTTACAAAGTCTTCTACGCCTGTCACCACTACTTCTACGATGACTCCTCAGGAGTTCAACGCTTGGAAGCAGAAAACTGCTCCTATACAGGCTGTTGTTCCAGAACAGATTCAAGATTTTGAATCCCAGGAACAGAGCCTTGAAGAATTAAAACAACAGACGTTAAAGAGACGTAAGAGTAATCCTCTTTATGAGGAGACATCTTTTAATTCAAACCTCACGTTTGATCGCTTTGTTGTTGGTGACGAGAATGAGCTTGCTCATCAACATGCTTTAAATGTTGCAAACGACGCAAAAGGTAAGGCAAACCCACTCTTTATTTACGGTGCAAGTGGACTTGGAAAAACTCACCTTCTGCGAGCCGTTCAAAACTACATCAACGCTGAAGATATCGAGCGCGTTTGTGTTTACAAAGACGCAGATGCCTTTGTTGATGACTACGTAAATGCAGTTCGTAAAAATGCCTCAGGAAATGCTGCAACAGAGCTGAGTAATAACTACCAAAACATTGACGTTCTTATCATCGATGATGTCCAAAAACTTGCTGGTAAAGCGGGTACCATCAACTTCTTCTTCAATATTTTTAATTCACTTATTGATAGAGGCAAGCAGATTATTCTTGCAGCCGATAGAACACCTGCTCAGCTTGGTATGGGCTCTGACGGTTTTGATGATCGTATTACTTCTCGTATGAGTGGTGGCATTGTTATTGGCATTGAGTCTCCAAGTTACGAGATGAAGCTCAATCTTATTCACGTCTTCTGCGACCGCGCTTTTAAAGAGAGAAATTCTTCTCTTTCTGCTGATGATATGCCAGAAGACATCCGTCGCTATATGGCTGACAAAGCCGGACAAAGTATTAGAACGCTTGAAGGCTTCTGTAATCGTTGCGTCACCGGACAAATCAAAGCAAAAGAATCCGGTAAAAACATTAAGCAAGAAGAGATTGATAAGATTGCAGACACGCTTTGGCGTCGCGTTTCAAAGACCGTAAATATCGAGAAGGTCCAAGAAGTCGTAGAAAACGTCTATGGCATTAGCCATCGCGATATTGTTGGCAACAAAAGAAATAAAGAAATTGCAGAGCCGCGTCATGTTGCAATTTATCTTGCTCACGATCTTTGCCAATACACACTGGTAAATATTGGTAAGCATTTTGGCGGAAGAAAACACGCAACCATTTTGCACAGTATTGAGGTAATTGAAGAGAGAATCAAAGAAGATAAAAGCTTCTATGATCAAATTTCTCAACTCAAGAAGACTATCCTTGAACAAAGTTAGTGTTTAAAACCTGTTAGTAAGATGTCAATTGGTGAAGAGAAGTACTGGTTTGTTGTTGAGAGTTTAAGAGAGGAAGTTTTACTTTGTTTATGAATGTCAAAAATAAGCAAACAAATCTGACCTCTAGAAACATATTTCTACCTCTAGAAATGTAAAGCTTTCATCTTTTCAACATAGCTTATTATTACTACGATATTTTTATTCTTATCTAAGAAATAATAGAAAGGGTCGTCATGAAATTTACCGTAAGTCAATCCGCTCTCCAGACGGCGCTTGATATTGTTTCTAAGGGAATTGGTTCTAATACAACACTTCCAATTCTCTCTGGTATTTATCTCAAAGCTTTTAATGGCATGCTTGAGCTACAGTCCAGTGACTTAACTATCTCTATTAAGCATCAGATTGCAGCAAACGTAGAAGAAGAGGGAGAGACAGTTGTTTCTGGAAAGGTTATCCAGAACATTGTTAAAAATCTTCCTGATGCTGCAATTACTTTTGAAGGTGGAGAACGTACGCTTTCTGTAACATGTCAGCGTTCGTCTTTTAGACTTAATACTCTTTCTGCTCACGACTGGGCTCAATTTCCTGAGTTTGATCTTGAGAAGACCTGCGAGCTTCCAAGTCAACTTCTATCAACTATGGTTGATAAAGTTTATCGTGTAACTTCAAAGGAAGCTTCTCGTCCTATTCTTCAGGGAATTTCTCTCACCGTTGAGGACAATACTATTCGCCTTGTTGCAACTGACTCATTCCGTCTTGCTGTTTGTGATTCCAATACAGATACGCCAGCAGGTGAATCTTTTAGTGCAATTATTTCTGGTGAAGTTTTCCACGACGTTCTTTCCATGCGTAGCATGACTGAGAAGGTTTTAATTGGTACTACAGACAACCAGGTAGTCTTCCAGTTTGGAAATACCACTCACATTTCGCGAAAGATTGAAGGTCATTTCCCAGATTATAAGCAGCTACTTCCAACGTCTTGTACTGCATCTGTTGATATTAATGTTGAGGATTTCTCTGCAGCTCTCAAGCGTGTATCTGTTATTGCTCTGGCAAATCCATCAGTACGTTTTGATGTTGATGCTGATGGAAAAGAGGTTAAGCTTTCAGCCTCTTCACCAGATCAAGGTGAGTCTTCTGAGCACATTGAGGCCCAAATTGAAGGAGACTCTCTTTCAATCGCTTTGAACTACCACTACGTCTTTGATTGTGTAAACGCTGCTCCTTCTAAGGACCTTTTGCGTCTTGAACTCCAAGGTCCTTCTCAGCCAGCAATCTTTAAATCAAATGGTAAGGTCAACTATTTGTATCTTCTGATGCCTGTTCGCCTCTAATTTGATAGGGGTTGTGTGGGACTTAAAGTTGAACATGTTTCGCTGTATAACTTTCGTTGTTTTGCTTCGAAAGAAATAGATTTATCTGCGCAAACTACTATCTTTGTAGGAAAAAACGCCGCAGGTAAGACAAATACTGTCGAGGCATTACAACTCCTTACCGCTGGATACTCTTTTAGAAAACCAACACCATCACAGCTCCTTCTTACAGGTACTTCTGAGGCAAAGATAGAGATTTCGCTTACAGGAGATGGAAGAAAGCTAGAAAATACCTGTACCATCACAGAACGCCGTCGCCAATTTTCAAAGAACGGCAAGAAATGCCAGGCAGCAGATATTTCTGGTACGTTGATGTCGGTCCTTTTTAATCCTGATGATCTTTCAATGATTAAAGGTGGCGCATCATATCGCCGAGAAGAATTCGATGACTTTGGTCGCCAGGCAAATAAAAGCTACTTCAAGGTTTTCTCGGCATATACAAAAACAGTTGAGCAAAGAAATAAGTTGCTTAAATCTGATTGGCCTGACAATAATTTGCTTGATGCATGGGATCTTTCGCTTGCAAGGGGTGGAGCAACGCTTCTTCACGCGCGCATTCATTTATTTGAGCGCCTGGCAAAGAAAACATGCGAGATTTACCAGGAACTTTCTGGTGGAGAGCACCTGGAGATGAACTATATTTCTTCAATTGGAGAGGTTTCTCTTGAAGCCTCTAGAGAAGAAATTACTGATCAGTTTTTACAGGCTTTAAACGAAGCGCGCGCAGATGATATCCGTCGTCAGCAAAGCACTAAGGGTCCTCACCGAGATGATGTTGAGTTTTTGATTGAAGGTAAAGACGCTAGAAATTTTGGGTCTCAAGGCCAAATCAGAACGGTGGTCTTAGCACTTAAAATGGCAGAAGTTTTACTCTCAGAAGAAATACTTGGCGAGAAACCCCTGCTACTTTTAGACGATGTGATGAGTGAGTTGGATGAAGATCGCAGAAAAGCCATTATGGAGTTTGCATTCCACGACATCCAAACCGTAATTACAACTACCAACCTTGGTTATTTCTCTGAAGAGATTTTAGAGAAAGCGCAGATAGTTAGGTTTAGCGATGAATAATCAACAAGAAACACCTGCGCGTGGTGGTAATGAAAACGCAAAAGATTTAATGAGCGCTCTGCTTGGAACCTTCAGAGATTCTAAGAGTATGTCTAAAAATCGTCGCGCTTATCTTGCATGGGTTGAGTCAAATGGTGAAAGAGAAGTAGAACACACAACCGGCGTATTTGTTAGAGAAATTGCTGGTAGAGAATATCCTGTACTTACCGTTTATGTAGACAATCGTATGTGCATGATTGATTTTCTTGCACAAAGAGAAATCTATAGAGCAAGGTTGTCAGAGCATGGCCTGGAATTTTCAGATCTTGAGTTTAAGCTGGATAAATACAATAGACATACTGGTAAAGAAGACGGTTCCTCAAAAGAACAACCTCAGGGCCAAAAAGTAGAGAAGAAAGTTCTTCCAGAACTCACTACAGAAGAAAAATCACAAATTTCTGAGTTAGTTTCTGGTCTTTCTGAGCCACTCAAGTCAACGGCTTATAAAGCGATTGAAGCAAGTTTTAGACAAAAAAAGAGTCTTTAGTCTAATCTGTCACTAATCTGTCCTTAAATCTCTTTACAGAGCCTCTCAGATACACAATATTACTGTTTAAACAATGAAATTTCTCTGTGCCGAGTTGATTTTGGCGATTTCATAGTAAAATA
>OKVI01000180.1_pt1 | contig 71552 bp, 66 predicted proteins | sample 1607001 | NCBI WGS metagenome assembly OKVI01 (sample SAMN03281018, study PRJEB24777) | human gut metagenome | isolation source: fecal sample PR128 from 1 month old male Malay infant, vaginal delivered...
TCTTTTTTTTACTATAAGAAAATTTACTTACCCCCAGTGTAACTGGGGGTTTTATCATGCCTATTCGGCGCCAAAAAAAGACAACCACGCTTAAACCGCATGGTTGTCATGTTGGTGCGAGTGAAGGGACTTGAACCCTTACGTCGTAAGACGCTAGATCCTAAGTCTAGTGCGTCTGCCATTCCGCCACACTCGCAGGTACTCGTCCATTCTATCACGTTTGTAAGCCGTCGGTCAACTGAAAATTGGCCGTTTCAGGGAGATTTGTGCAAAAATTCACAATATTTGAAAATACTATTGTCAAGGTCTTCTCAGTGTGCTATACTACGCATGACACAAGGGCGGGTCCTTTTTTTACGTCGGATGGGTACCGGAATCGGACTGATACTGACGCAGACCGGCCGTGTTTTTATATGCGCGACTTGTATCTTGGGAAAGAACGAGAACGGGGGAGTATCATGGTACATCAAAAGGCACCGACGCAGCCGACGTTTTTGTCGATTCGTCAGTTGACCATTGCCGCTTTTTTATCGGCTATTACGATTTTTTTAGGGATTACCGGTTATGGATTCATTCCGCTGGTCATCATGAATGCGACGATTCTGCACATTCCTACGATTATTGGCAGCCTATCGGCAGGCCGTAAGGTCGGGATGATCGTCGGCTTTATGTTTGGGATTTTTTCCTTTATCCGTTCCCTACAGGCACCGAGTGCGCTGCTCTTGTTTGCCGTACAGTACAATGTCATGGCCGACGCCTTCATTTGTATCGTACCGCGCATTCTGATCGGCCTCATTGCTTATGAATTGTACCGTCATTTGAAGATCCGTGAAGTATGGCGCGTAGCCGTGACGGCTGTCGTGACGACGGTGATTCACACGGTTCTCTTCTTAGGTTCCTTTACGGCCCTCGTCGGCGTTCCCTATGCCGAGGCCCAAGGGATTCCCTTCATGAACGTCATCAATATCATGCTCGGCATTACGGCCGTCAATGGGGTTCCGGAAGCCATCGTTTCCGGCCTGATCGTTACGCCGATTATCATGGCGCTTCAGCGTGCCGGGTTAAAGGCGCAGTAACAGCAATTATATGGGTTATGGATACAACGGGGCTGTCCCCCAAAGGGCGGTCCCGTTTCTCTATTTTGATGGAAATTTGCTAATGCGAAAGTTTGCGCTATGTGGTAAAATAAGCAATGAATGGCTGTTTACGTATGGCAGCATATATGAAAGGAATAGAAGGGATTATGTGTTATGGCTTCGATTTTTTCTCCATTAACTAAAAATATAGGCATCGATTTAGGGACGTCTACGGTTCAGGTCTATGTGGAAGGCCGGGGCGTCGTCTTGTCTGAGCCGTCGGTTATGGCGACCGACGAGCGCAACAGTAAAATGATTGCCGTCGGCCGGTCGGCAGAGGACCTCTTGTCCCGCTCGCCGGAGACGGTAAAGCTCCATCGCCCCTTGGTCCACGGCGTCATCGCCGACTACAGCGTAACCCGGACGATGCTCGGTTATATCCTCAGCAAGTGCGTCCGAAGTGTTCAGCGGCTGCGCATCATGATCGGCGTGCCTTCGGCGGCTTCCAATGTTGAAAAACGAGCCGTTATGGAAGCGGTGTATCAGGCCGGTGCCAAAGAAGCCTTCGTCATTGAAACGGCGGCGGCTGCAGCGCTGGGCGTCAATTTGCCGGTCTATGATCCCGTAGGCAATATGGTCATCGACATCGGTGGCGGTACGACTAATGTGGCTATGCTGTCTCTCGGCGGCATCGTCGTCTCGAAGTCGCTTCATTTGGGCAGCCTTGATTTCAATGCGGCCATCCGCGATTATCTGCGCTACCAGTACGACGTCGTCACCGACGATACGACCATTGAAGAAATGAAGGTCACCAACGGTTCGGCCGTCCTGCCCCTGGAAGACCGGGGCTATTATTTCATGGCCCGCGGCCTCGATGACGGGCTCCAGCGCGAAGTAGCTGTGAAATCGAGTGAACTCTACCATGTCATCGGCAAGCCTTTGGTGAAGATCCTCGACGTCGTCAAAGACGTCCTTCGCGAGACCCCGCCGGAACTGGCTGCGGACATCATGGAACACGGCATTGTCCTGACTGGCGGCGGCGCCAAGCTAAAGGGGATGGATCAGTTCTTTACGCAGGAATTGGGCGTTCCCGTCCTGATGGCAGCCGACCCGGAACTGGCCGTTGCCAGGGGCACGGGCATTGCCATCAACGATCGTGATAAGTTATCGGCCCTCATTGAAGGGGCGCAGCGCATATATAGGAGGAGATTTTAAAATTGTTTTCGTTCGGTAAAAGAAGCGTCGTCTTCGTACTCGTCTTATTCATCATCATTGCTGTCGTAGGCTGGGCTTGGCGCCAGCGCGATTCCCTGCCTTTTATTACGAAGCCTTTGATGACGATTATGTCGCCTTTTGAATATGGGGCCAGCAGCATCATGGATGTCCTCGCCTCGAATATTCACATCGTCGACGTCAGTTTGAAGAACCGCATTGAATGGGAATCGCTGGAAAAAGAAAATGCCGACCTGAAAAGCCGGACCGTCGACTACGATGAAGTCGTCGCTGAAAATGACCGCCTGCGGGCGCTCCTCGACTTTAAATCGAGCCACAGCCAGTACCAACTCTTGGCCGGCTCGGTCATCTCCCGTGATTATGGAACCTGGACCAACACCATGATCATCGACGTCGGCAGTGGGGAAGGCGTAGAAAAGAATATGCCGGTCATCACCCCGGCTGGTGTCGTCGGCTTCATCAGCGACGTCTATCCGCATTCGTCGCGAGTACAGCTCATGACCGACCCCCGGACCAGTATCGGGGCCATCGTTCAGCGGCCGGAATCGCGGGTATCGTCTGTCGTCCGCGGCAACGGCAATGTGCCGACGGAACCGCAGTTCGTCAATATTGCGAAAGATGCTGATATCCTCGAAGGGGATACGCTGGTCACGTCGGGCTTCGGCTCCATTTATCCGAAGGGACTCTATATCGGCACCATCGTATCGATCCATCAGAATGAAAATGATTTCGTAAAATATGCCGTCATTCGTCCTGGCGTCGATTTCTCTAAATTAGAAGAAGTCTTCGTCATCTTGAAGTCGGCCGACACCGGCGCTTATGAAAAACCGGATGTTACGCCGAAACTCGTACCGCAGACGAATCGCGACAAGGTGGAAGGCATTAAAGGAGCCGCTGCGTTATGAAGAAAATGAACTGTATCATCACAGCCTTCATCGTCTTTATCCTGCAGGCTGCCGTCTTGCCTTTTATCTTTAACGGTGTAAGCCAGCCCAATCTCATCTTCGTCTTCGTCGTCCTCATGGGCCTCCATCACGGCCAGCGCGTCGGCATTGCGACGGCCCTCTTAGGCGGCTTTTGCCAGGATGTCATCATTGGCAACTTCTTTGGCCTGCACCTTTTGGTGTATCTCATTGTCACCCTTGTTTGCAGTTATCTCGGCCGCAATATCGATAAGGATCAGTGGATCTTGACCCTGCTCATCGTCCTCGGGGCGACGGAAGCCGGGCTTATCCTGACCTGCGGATTCCTGTTCCTGGCCGGCCAGTACATCAATGTGGCGGCGTACTTATTGGAATTCAGTATACCCGTACTCGTTTATCATGGAATCTTGGCCTTGCCCGTGGACCATGTCGTCTGGCGTCTGCGCCGGGCCGACACCTTTTATGGTTTTCCGGGTTATCGCTGGTAACTAAAGGAGACACAGATACATGCTCGAAGCGTTATTAAAAAAGAAGAATCAAGACGGCCGCTTCCGGTATCTCTACTGGGTGGTCATCGCGATTTTTATCATTCTCGTCAGCCGGCTCGTTTATTTACAGCTTTTTGCCGGTGAATATTATCACTCCCTGGCCGAAGGGAACCGCCTGCGGGCCATCCCCATTGCGGCCATGCGCGGCATCATGTATGACCGCAACGGTCAGATCCTGGTCGGCTCCCGACCGAGCTTCATGGCGACTTATGTACCGCCGAAGGGCGGCATGAGCGATGAGGAACTGACGAAATTGGCAGGCATCCTCAACGTGCCGGAAGATAAGTTGCGCGAGAAGATTCAAAAGGTAAAGAGTTCTTACGTGCCGACGGTCCTGGCCAATGACCTCACGCAGGATATCGTCACTAAGATTGAAGAACAGCGAAACGACCTGCCCGGCGTGTCCGTCGAAGTCCAGCCGATTCGCTACTATCCGTATAAAACGATGGCCGCTCAAGTCTTCGGTTACGTCGGCCAAATCGATGAAGAAGATGCCAAACGCCTGGAAGGCGTTGAAGGCGTCTCCAATATTACCCAAATCGGCCGAGCCGGTTTGGAAGCTTATTACGATGACCTCCTGCGCGGTCAGGACGGCGGCCGTCAGGTTGAAGTCGATGCTGCCGGCAGTCCGGTCACGGAAATGGAACGAAAAGAACCGGTGGCCGGCCACAATATGCACCTGACCCTGGATCTTAATCTGCAGGAAGCGACGGAACAGGCTATGGATCGCCAGATTGCCAACGGCGTCGGCACCCACGGTATCGCTGCCGTTGCCATCGACCCCAATACGGGGGCCGTCCTGGCCATGGCCAGCCGTCCGGCCTATGACCCCAACTGGTTCACCCGGGGCATTACGGAAAAGGAATGGGCCATGATCAACGATAACCCCAACCATCCGATGGAAAACAGGGTTATTGCCGGCGAATATCCGCCGGGCTCTACTTTTAAGCTCATCACCGGCTCGGCCGCTTTGGAACTCAAAAAAGTTACGCCTGATGAAATGATCTTCGACAGTGGGCGCCACTGGTTAGTCGACATGCGAAACGCCGGCGGTGAAGCCTTGGGCTGGATCAACTTCGTCGAAGCCCTGGCGAAATCGGATAACGTCTATTTCTATGAAATGGGCCGCCGCGTCGGCATCGATGAATTGGCGAAATACGCCGACATGTTCGGCATGGGCAAGAAGACCGGCATCGCCCTTCGCGGCGAAGCGACGGGTTTGGTTGCCAGTGAAGAATATAAAATGAAGACCTTCCACGAAGACTGGTACTTAGGGGATACGTTCAACTCCGCTATCGGCCAGGGCTTCCAGTTGGTTACGCCTCTTCAGGCGGCGATGATCGTCAGTGAAGTGGCCAACGGCGGTATCCAGTACCGGCCGTTTATCGTCAGCCGTATCGACAATCTCGACGGGACGCCGTATAAGCTCTTTGCGCCGGAACAGATAGGGACCCTGCCGGTCTCCAAATCGACGCTGGACCTCGTCCGCGAAGGGATGCGCAACGTTGCTGAAGAATCAGGGACTGCCGGTTCTTTGTTTGCCGGATTCCCCATTCAGGTCGCCGGTAAAACGGGGACAGCCGAAAACTTCGGCGGCACGGACCACGGTTGGTTCGTCGCCTATGCACCGTATGAACATCCGCGTATCGTCATTGCCGTCTTGGTAGAACAAGGCGGGTTCGGGTCCGTTTCGGCAGGCCCGATCGTCCGCTCTATGTTGGAAGAATTCTTCCACATCGGCACCTATGCCGACGGCGCAAAAAACACCAATGGTACGCCGGCAGCGTCTAACCAGGCTGATGCCAATAACGACCAAACGGCTGCTCAAAACAATAACTAAGGATACGTTAAGAAGGGTGGTAATTCCATGTCTCGACTCATCGCGATTGCTTCTGGTAAGGGAGGCGTCGGCAAAACTTTGATTACAGCTTCGCTTTCCGTGCTGCTCCAGCGCCGCGGCTATCGGGTGTTAGCCGCCGATGCGGACATGGGACTGCGCAACCTCGACTTGCTTTTCGGCATGGGCGATGCCGTCCGTTACGACGCCAGTCAGGCCGCCCGGGGAAAATGTCTGCCCCGGCAGGCTCTGGTGTCGGTCTGTCCTGGCCTCGATGTACTGCCGGCCAGTCAGAAACGGACCTGGGAAAAGGTCGATGTACCGTCCTTTCACTACGTCTTGGAATCCTTAGCCGGTGAATACGACTACGCTTTCGTCGACTGCCCGCCGGGCCGCGATGAGGCTTACCGGGCGGCGACGGCCTTGGCCGACCAGATTCTGTTCGTCGTCGAACCGTCGCCGTCGTCCCTGCACGATGCCGGACGGGTCATGCAGTATTGCACCAAGCAGAAGCGTTTTCACTACGACGTCATACTCAATAATTTTTATGCCGACGGCGTCATCTCGACGACGGCGGCAAAATCGGCGCTGGGCGTAGAGGCCGTCGCCGGGATCCTGCCTCACGACGAAGGCATCGATCAGGCGGCAAGTCAGGGCCTGATTCACGAAGCTTCAGATAACCTGCCCTTTATGAAGGCCTTGTCGGCGACAGCGGACTGGCTGGAAAAGGGGACGGCAGTGGACGAAGCCTGGCTGACCAGCCTTTTGCCGCGCCGTACGGCCGGTGACCCCGAGGAATCGGGCTTATCGGTGCGGCGCCGCCGGCAGGAATGCCGGAATTGGCGCCACTATCGTCGATAGGAGAGGGAAATGTTTATTAAACGTGAATGGAAGAATTTAGATAAAGTCATGCTCCTGGTGAGCTTTTTCATCGTCTGCATCAGCCTGGCTATCATTGGCAGTGCGACGCATATCAATAAAGGGGCGATCAACTATGATTTCGTCATTAAACAGGGCGTAGCCTTCGTCATCGACTTCATGATCGTCATCTTTTTCAGCCGCTTTGACTACACCAAGTTAAAGAAGTACGGCAAACCTTTATATGTCATTAATTTACTGATGCTGGTAGCCGTCATGTTCATCGGTACGTCGGCCCTCGGGGCCCAGCGCTGGATTCAGTTAGGGCCTATTACCCTGCAGCCGTCGGAGTTTTCGAAACTCATCATGATCATCTGCACGGCAGCGATCCTCAGCGACCGCGTCGGCCAGCTCAATAAGTGGCGGCAAGTCCTGCCCATCGGCCTCTACGTCGGGATTCCCTTTCTCCTGGTCTTAAAACAGCCTGACCTGGGGACCAGTCTCGTCTTTTTGGCCATTACCTTAGGCATGCTCTTTGTCGGCCGCATCAAAATGTCTCTCCTGCGCAACGTCTTTTTAGCCGGCGTCGTCCTGGCACCGGTAGGCTGGCATTTTCTGAAGGACTACCAGAAGTCCCGTATTACGGTATTCTTAAACCCTAATGCCGATCCCTTCGGGGCCGGCTACCACATCATCCAGTCTAAGATTGCCATCGGTTCGGGCATGCTCTTTGGCAAGGGCTTGTTCCAGGGGACACAGAGCCAATTGAACTTTTTGCCGGAAAACCACACGGACTTCATCTTTTCCGTCATCGGGGAAGAACTGGGCTTTCTCGGCTGTATTTTTCTCTTATTCCTCTATTTTATCCTCATCTACCGGGGCATCATGATCGCCAAAGAATGTAAGGATCCCTTCGGCATGATGCTGGCCACCGGTGTCGTATCCATGTGGGCCTTCCAGATTTTGGTCAATGTCGGCATGACCTGCGGCATTATGCCGGTCACGGGGATTCCGCTGCCCTTCATGAGTTACGGTGTCAGTGCCTTGACGACCAATATGATGGGCATGGGGATTTTATTAAGTATTTACATGCGTCAGCAGACGATGATCTTTTAGCGATTCCTGAAGGAGGAAACGAATTGTCACATCCTGTGGAGATAGATCCGATTTTATTGAGCAAAGTCAGTAAACCGGCCCGCTACGTCGGCGGGGAATGGAACAGCGTCGTAAAAGACCACGACCAGGTCAAACTGACCGTTGCTTACTGTTTTCCCGATGTTTATGAAGTGGCCATGAGCCATTTGGGCCTGCGCATCCTCTATGCTTTGCTCAACGAACGGCCCGATGTGGCTGCCGAACGAGTCTATGCGCCCTGGCCGGATATGGAAGACCTCATGCGGGCCAAGGGCTACCCGCTTTTTTCGTTGGAAACGAAGACGCCGGTCCGCGATTTTGACATGGTCGGTTTTACCCTTCAATATGAAATGAGTTTTACCAACATCCTCAATATGCTCGATCTGGCCGGAATGCCGATTTTTGCCAAAGACCGCGGCGACGATATGCCCTTAGTGGCCGCCGGCGGTCCTTGTGCGTATAATGCAGAACCGTTGGCCGATTACATCGACATCTTCTTCCTCGGCGAATCGGAAGAATCGACACAGCTTCTGGCCGATACGATCATCGCCTGGAAAGAAGCGGGGAAACCCGGCGGCAAGAAAGGCCTCTTGAAAGAGCTCGCGCAGCAGCCGGGGAACTACGTGCCGTCCTTCTACGATGCACAATATGATGAGGCAGGGAACTTCAAAGCCCTGGTGCCGACGGAACCGGAAGCCAAGGCTGAAATCGAAAAATGCGTCGTCGCCGACGTGGAACACGTCTTTTTCCCGACCAAACCGATTGTTCCCAACATCGATATCGTTCACAACCGGGCAGTCCTCGAACTGTTCCGTGGCTGCAGTCGAGGCTGCCGTTTCTGCCAGGCCGGCATGCTCTACCGTCCCATCCGGGAAAAGACGCCGGAACAGCTGGTAAAATTGGCCAAAGACATCGTGGCCAACTCCGGCTACGATGAAATTTCCCTCATGAGCCTGAGCTCGGCGGACTATTCCTGCCTGCCGGAACTGGTCGACCAGCTCCTCGATGCCTTCAAGGGGCAGAAAGTCAGTGTCAGCCTGCCGTCACTGCGCGTCGACAGCTTCTCCGTCGACATCGCCAAGAAGGTACAGCAGGTCCGAAAGAGCGGCCTGACCTTTGCGCCGGAAGCGGGGACCCAGCGCCTGCGCGACGTCATCAATAAGGGCGTCACCGAAGAAAACCTTTTGGCCGCCTGTGAAAATGCCTTCCATAACGGCTGGTCGACGGTAAAACTCTACTTCATGATGGGCCTTCCGACGGAAACCGATGAAGACTTGGCCGGCATTGCCGACCTGGCCTATAAAGTGTTGAACTTGTATCGCTCCGTAACCCATAAGAATAACGGCAAGGTGACGGTCTCCGTTTCGAGCTTCGTCCCCAAATCGCATACGTCCTTCCAGTGGTTCGGTCAGCTTCCCATCGAAGAAATCGAACGGAAACAGCAGTACATCAAGGGCCTCATTCGCGACAAACACATTTCCTACCACTACCACGACGCCAAGACCGGCCGACTGGAAGCGACCTTTGCCCGCGGTGACCGCCGCATGGGGAAGGTCCTCTACGAAGCCTGGAAACTGGGCTGTAAATTTGACGGCTGGACGGAAATGTTCGACTATGACCGTTGGATGAAGGTCTTTGAGTTAGCCGGCATCGATCCCGATTACTACGCGGCTAGAAACCGCAGCCTCGACGAGGCCCTGCCCTGGGATCACCTCACCAGCGGAGCTACAAAAAATTATTTGAAGCAGGAATGGAAACGGGCTGAACGGGCCGAACTGACCCATGACTGCCGCCGTCTGTCCTGTACGGGCTGCGGTGTCTGCCCCAATCTGGGCGTTTCGATCATCGACAGAAAGGCAGGCGTTGACCATGGCAAGAATACGTTTAGCTGTTAAAAAAGACGGGGCCCTGCAGTTTCTGTCACACCTCGACTTTGCCCGGGCCGTGCGCTACGTCATCATTCGGGCCAAACTTCCCATTTGTTATTCAGAAGGCTTCAATCCCCATATGAAGCTCAGCTTCGCCTCGGCCCTCGGCGTTGGCGTGTCGGCCGATATCGAATACATGGACATGGAACTTGCGGAAAAGATTCCCGTTTCCGACGTCATGGCCCGCATGAACGAAACGTCGCCTCAGGGGTTTACCGTCCTCGACGGCCGCTATGTCGACCCCAAGGCGCCGAAACTGATGGCCATTGCCAACTATGCCGTCTATACCCTGCGCGGTCCCTTGAAGGAAGACCTCAGTCAAGACGGCTTGAATGCGGTTTTACAGCGCTTCAACGAGGCCGAATCGGTCCTCTATGAAAAAGTCTCTCACAAGGGGAAACATCGCGTGCGGACCATTGAAGTTAAAAATCACGTCATCGAGGCCATTCATGGGAATGTCAAAGACGGCGACGTCTACCTCACGGTAGGCATCTATCAGACCGGGGAAGGGGCCATCAAGCCGATTCAGGTTTGGGAAGTCCTTGAAAAAGACTTCGGTCTGCCCGTCCATGCCGATATGATGCTGGCCCGGCGGACGGGGATTTTCGTGCGTAAAGACGACGGCAAGACGGCGTCTCTCTTTGAGGGCTATGATGAAAGGTAAGCTGTACTGCGTCGGCATCGGCCCGGGGGACCCGGAGCTGTTGACCGTAAAGGCGCTGAAAACGATCGGGGCCTGTCCCGTTCTGGCCGTTCCTAAGAGCGGCAGCGGCCCCTTGACGGCAAAGGATATTTTGCTCAAGGCCTTGGACGACTGTGATCTCACCTTGTCCGATAAGAAGGTCCTGACCTTAGACTTTCCCATGACCCGTAAGGACGAAGTCCTCGCCGGAGCCCATGAAAAAGCCGCCAAGGCCGTCATGGCTGACCTCGATGAAGGGCGCGACGTAGCCCTCATTACCCTCGGCTGCCCGACGGTCTATGCGACCAGTATTTACGTCCACCACCTCGTCCAGGAGGCGGGCTACGAAACGGCCATCGTCCCCGGTGTGCCCAGCTTCTGTGCCGTCGCTGCGAAATTGCAGCAGCCCCTGTGTGAAAAAGACGAAGCCTTACTGATCATCCCCGGCAACCATGAACAGCGCCGGCAGTTATTGGCCCTTCCGGGCAGTAAGGTCATTATGAAGCCGTCGGGGAAACTAAAGCCCATCCAAGATGAACTGAAAGACCTGGGCCTTCTCGAGCGGACATCCATGATCGAGCGCTGCGGACTGTCCGGCGAGAAAATATATGAACAGGCTGCCGATGCGGAAGAAACGGGTTATTTTGCCGTCTTATTGGTAAAATAATCGGTCTTGATAGAATCTTTCGTCAGCCATTGATAAGGAGGAGTGACACGATGAAAACGATCGTTGGTAATGTCATGCCCGAAGAAACGCGCATGGCTATCCTCGAAGATGGTCGTCTTCGTGATTTTGCGGTAGAACGCGACGATGACATGCACATCGTCAATCATATATATAAGGGGACGATCCAGAATATTCTGCCGTCGCTCCAGGCTGCTTTCGTCAACATCGGCCGGCGCAAGAACGCCTTTATTTATATGGGCGATATGTTTCCCCGGGCGGCGTCCAAAGAAGAAATCCAGCAGATGCACCTGTCCGTCGGTCAATCGGTCTTAGTCCAGATCATCAAGGACGAACAAGGGTCTAAGGGCCCGAAGGCGACGGCCAATATCAGTTTGGCCGGCCGCTATGCCGTCCTGATGCCGACCGTTGACTACATCGGCGTATCGAAAAAAATCCGCGATGAACAGGAACGGGACCGGCTACGCGACATCGTAGCTGAGATCAAGCCCGACGGCATGGGCCTTATCATCCGTACCGTCGCCAAAGGCGTCTCGCGGGAAGAACTCTTGAGTGACCTTCAGTATTTGCTGCGGACCTGGGACAGTATCCGCCAGCGCTACGCCCTGGCCAAGAAGCCGACCCTCTTGTACCGCGAGGCCGATTTGGTCATGCGCATGGTCCGCGACCATTTCACGGCCGACGTCAAACAAGTCGTCGTCGACAGCCGCGAAGCCTATGAACGCATCTGTCAGGTTTTCCCCGGTTCGCAGTGGCAGAGCCGCATCCGCCTCTATGAAGGGGACGAACCGATTTTTGAACACTATGGCCTCGAAGAAGGGCTCAAAGGCCTGATGTCGCGCATCGTACCCCTGCCGTCGGGCGGCAACCTGGTCATCGACCATACGGAAGCCTTGACCGTCATCGACGTCAACAGCAGCAAGTATACCGGCAACGGGACGACCCTGCAGGATACGATTTTTCATGTCAATAAAGAAGCAGCCATCGAAATCGCCCGTCAGCTGCGCCTGCGGGACATCGGCGGCATCATCATCATCGACTTCATCGACATGGCCCAGCCTTTGAAACGCGACGAAATTCTTCAGATTTTGATCCGTGAAACGGCCATGGATTGCACCAAGACCCGGGTTCTCGGCATGACGGCCCTGAACCTCGTTGAAATCACCCGCAAAAAAGCCCGACAAAGCCTGTACCAGGTTCAGTTCGATCCCTGCGACGTCTGCGGCGGTTCGGGCTACCTCTATTCGGCAGAAACGGTCGTCCTCCAGATTATCCGCCGCCTGCGCCATATGGCAGCGGCTCATCAGCTTCGCGGCGACGTCCTCATCGAAGCTCACCCTGACGTCCTGGCACTCTTAAAGGATAAGAAGCGCAAGGCCGAATGGGAGCGGGAATTGAAGCGGACCCTCTATTTTGAAGCGTCGGGACATCCCAATCGGGAAGTATTCTCTATCTTATCGTATGCGCCGTAATAGGCGGTAGGTTCGGTCGATGTAAAGGGGGAAGGCCTATGCTGGGGAAAAAAGTATTCATCTTGTCGCTTTGCTTGGTCATGACGGCCTTGTCGGCCTTGGCTTCATCGCCGAAGGAGGGCTATGACCAGGCCCGCCGAGAAGTCCTCTCCGCCTGGCTGTCCATGGCAGCTTATGACGATAAGCCCGGAGAAGCGGCTCGGCAGGAATTGACCCGCCGCGGTTGGGATATAGACAACCGAATTCAAAAAGATAATAAGTCAGAGACGAAATTTCGCCTGGCCCATAAAGGACAGGAAACGCTGGTCGCCGTCACGGGGACGGAAAGTTTAGCCGACGTCAAGTCCGATTTGAACCTCCACGCCGTCCCATATAAAGAAGGGGAGGCGAGCCAATCCCAGGTTCATGCCGGCTTTTCCTACTATACGACGACCCTCCTCGATACACCTTACGAGGGGACGACGCTGAAAGAAGTTTTAAAAGCCGATGCGGCCTCGCAGGACGTGACCTTGACCGGTCATAGCCTCGGCGGTGCCGTGGCCCTCTTGGCGGCAGCCCGCCTCTATGATGAGGGAGCATCGCAGATTCAGGTCGTCACTTTCGGCGCCCCAGCCGTGGGAAATGCGGCCTTTAATGCGGCTTATGAACCGCTCCTTCAGGTGGACCGCATCGTCATGGCCGGCGATCCCGTAAAGGGGATTTTGCAGACCGTCGACGGGACGTACAGTCAATTTTCCAAGGAAACGGTGTGGAACAGTGCCCCTTCGGTGCAGCGCTTTGCCCATGACATCGTCGGCTATGCCGATGCTGCCCTTCGCCGCTATTACGATGCCAAAGGGGCCTATGAGACGGCCTTGGGTCATCCCCTGACAGCCGATGTAGCCCAAGCCAAGGACCCTTCGGTTTGGGTCCTGCCGCTGACGGTCACCGTCGATCCAGCTCTTTCTGAAGATGTGCCTTATATGAAGCAGGCCGCTGACGATCAGCTGGCCTACCGCCTTCATCCGGTGTATGGTCCTTCGGAAAAATCCTTGGCCGAGAATTTGAAAGAGGCCCGTGATAAGGGCTGCAGTGCCGTCTTAGTCCGCCAGCTTACGGGCAAAAGGGCCAAGGACAAGGACTATGATTTTATCCTGACTTATGAAGAAGTGTGGTATGACGCACAGAGCGGTGCGGCTCGTTCTGCCTTTTCCATGACCATGAATACCGAAAAGATGACGCCCATTCTGTCACTCCTGGCCATGGCCGGCACGGCCTAAGCTGAACCGAGCACGGGAGCGGCGGCAGTTGCCGCTTCGTCTTTCGTCCGATTGTTAACGTGATTTTCATGAGGAGGTTTTTCCTTTGCGCATAGTTGTCGTAGGGGCCGGTAAGCTGGGCTACAGCATTGCCGAGCTGTTATCACATGAACAATTTGATATCGTCGTCGTCGACCATGATGAAGAACGATTGGAAGTCGTCCGCAATACCCTCGACGTCCTGACCATCCTGGCCAACGGGGCCAGCCCGGTTACGATGGACGACCCCGATATTCACGGAGCCGACCTCCTCGTCGCTTGTACGGCGACGGATGAAGTGAATCTGGTGACCTGTATTTTAGCCAAGAAACACGGTATCAAATACACGGCCGTCCGCATTCGCGACATGCAGTTTTTGACCGGGGCCAAGGACTATCTGAAAAAGAATTTTGATATCGACCTGGTCATCAATCCGGAAATGATCACGGCCCGCGAAATCAATCGGATTCTCCTGACGCCGGCGGCGCTCAACGTCGAAGATTTTGCCAACGGCAAGGTCCGTCTGTTTGAAACCAAAATCACCCGCCATTCGCCGCTGGTCAATGTGCCTTTTAAGAATATGAATATGCCGCCGTCGGTTTTGGTCGGTATGATTTTCCGCGACCAGCGCATGATCATCCCCCACGGCGACGACCGCCTCTATCCCCACGATAACGCCTATTTTATCGGCGATGCCAAGGCCATTGAAAAATTCAGTGAAAATTTTGTGCCCAGCAACATCGAAACCATCGAACGAGTCATCATCATCGGCGCCGGCCGGTCGGGCCGCTTTTTGGCGCCCATGCTGGATAAGGAAGGCTTTCAGGTCAAGGTCTTCGATAAAGACCACGAACGCTGTCTGCAAGTCGCTGAACTCATGGACGACGGCTTGGCCATCCACGGCGACGGGACCGATATCGACCTCTTGGAGCAGGAAGGGATTGCCGATGCCGATGTCGTCATTTGCCTGACCGACGACGACCGCCTGAATCTGATGCTGGCCTTAATTGCCAAGCACTTGGGGGCTAAAAAGACCATCGTCCGCGTATCGCGTATCGAATACGGCGGCCTGATGGAAAAAGTCGGCGTCGATATCGTCTTATCGACACGATTGCTGTCCGCCGGGGAAGTCCTGGCCTTTGCCCGTGGCGGCGTCGTATCGGTTTCGCTCCTCGAAGGGGCCAAGGCCGAAGCCGTCGAAGTCATCGTCCAAGAAGGGGCGCCGGTCATCGGCCAGCGCCTGATGGACCTAAGCCTGCCCAAGGAATGCCTGATCTGCGCCTATGTCCGCGGCGGTGAAGCCTACATTCCGAACGGTCAGTCGGTCCTCATGGAAGGCGACCGCATCATCCTCTTCAGTCAGACAGAACATTCGCAAAAGGTCATGCAGTACTTTAAAGGCAGGGAGTAGCATGGACAGACATATCTTGTTCTATCTCGTCGGCAGGCTCATCCTGGTCAACGGCCTGAGCTTGATCATTCCTTTGACCGCCGGTCTTATCTGGGGCGAACGGGGTATCTTGTACTTCGGACCGTCTTTGATCGCCGCCGTGGCCTTTTCGGCGTACTGCCTCTATCGGGGCCGCCATCATAAGCGCCAGGTCGGAGCCGGGGAAGGGGCCTGGTACATGGTCTTGGTATGGCTGATCCTGAGCTTGTTGGGGATGGTACCCTACGTCATGGCCGGAGTCTTTACGTCGCCGGCCGATGCTTTTTTTGAAAGCGTATCGGCTTTTACGACGACGGGGACGTCGGTCCTCGCGGACGGCGGTGCCAGCTTACCGGCGTCGCTCCTCTTATGGCACAGCCTCATGGGCTGGCTTGGCGGTTTGAACTTCATCCTCATGCTGGTTTCGGTCATGCCCTTGGTCAGCGGTTGTTTCGGCTTGACCTTATCGGTCCATCAAAGCGTGTCTTTCAGTCCCATGGTGGCCAGTATGCAGGACGCTGCCCGAAAGGTAGGCTGCATCTACTTGGCCATTACGACCTTTTCCGTGATCCTCTATTGGCTGGCCGGCCTTTCTCCGGAGGCAGCGGTCAATCAGGGGCTGGTGACCTTATCGACCAGCGGCGGCGATTCGCTGTTCGATTTTCTGCGCTACGACAGTCGGGCTCTCGAAGGGGCCGGCGCTCTTTCGATGCTCCTGGCCAGCGGCAACTTCCTCTTGTACTGGAAGAGCTGGGAACGGCGCAGTCTGAAAATCTTTCTGCACGATGCCGAGCTGCGGTATTTTTTGATGATGTTCGTCGGTGTCAGTGCCGTCGTATCCTTTCACCTGTGGCACTACGGCGTCTATGACGGCTGGGATAATCTGCGCTACGGCTTTTTCCAGGTCTTATCCTTTATCAGTACCAGCGGCTTTACGTCGACGTCCATGGCGGACTGGCCGGAATTTGATAAGTATGTCCTGTTTTTACTGGCCTTTATCGGCGGCTGTATCGGGTCGTCCACAGGGGGGCTCAAGGTCATGCGCTTTATGGTGCTGTTTAAAATGACGGCTCAAGAGCTGCGCCGGACCCTCCACCCGCGGATGGTCGTGTCCTTAAAAATCGACGGCGTTCCCGTCGATATGAACATCGTCAGCCGCGTCCTCAGCTACTTCTTTTTAGTCATCATGACTTTTTTCGCATCGATGCTGATCATTTCCTTAGCCGGTGTCACGCCGATTCAGTCCATGGCCATGGCCGTCGGCTGTCTTTCCAGTGTCGGTTCGACGATGGCCCTCTTTGGCGTCACCGATATAGCGTCGCTGCCGGCGTGGACGAAGGTATACTGCGGCTTTTTAATGATTTTAGGCCGCGTCGAAATTTTTCCTATCCTCCTCGTTATCCAGCACAGTGTCGGTTACGTCTGGCGCCGTTGGTAAGAACGGGTTGTGGATAACATAGCCTTCGTTAGAAAACAATTAAATCAAATTAAGGAATCTCCTTTTCATGCTATGCTGGCAGGGAAAGGAGATTTTTTTATGGATGTGAACGCCTTATTTCAACAAGCCGTCGCGGCCGGTGCCAGCGATATTCATATCGAACCTCTAGATGAATTCGTCCGCATCCGCTGGCGAAAAGACGGCGTCCTTCAGACGGCTGGGCGCGTTCCTCGCCAGCGCCTTGACAGCCTCGTCAGCCGCATCAAGGTCCTAGCCGGCCTCGACATTGCCAACCGGCGCCTGCCTCAGGACGGGCGCATCGTTTGGCACGATGGAAGGCGGCGGCTCGACCTTCGCATCAGTACCTTGCCGACGGTCCGCGGCGAGAAGATCGTCGTCCGCATCCTTGACGGCAAGCGAATGCCGCTGGCGCTATCAGCTCTCGGCATGGACGGTGAAGCCCAGGCCTGCTTAGAAAAACTGGTTCGCCGTCGGCAGGGGCTGATCTTGATTTGCGGTCCTACCGGGAGCGGTAAGACGACGACTCTCTACGCCGCTCTTCGGCATATTCAGGATGAATCTCTCAGTATCGCGACCTTAGAAGACCCGGTAGAAATTTTGATTGACGGCCTGTCTCAGAGCCAGGTGCAGCCCAAGGGCGGCATGGTCTTTCAAAACGGGCTGCGGGCCTTGCTGCGCCAGGATCCGGACGTTCTCGTCGTCGGTGAGATCCGCGATGGGGAAACGGCACAGATTGCCGTTCGGGCGGCCCTTACGGGACACGTCGTGTTCAGCACTCTTCATGCGCCGAGTGCCGTCGAAGCGGCTGTTCGCCTGAGCGATATGGGCGTTCCGGCCTACTTAGCTGCCGACGCCTTGACGGGCATCGTGTCCCAGCGCCTCGTTCGCCGTAAGACCGCTAACGGTGCTTATGAAGGTCGCTTTTGCCTCTGTGAAGTCGTCCCGGCCGGCCCCCGCTTTAAAGAGGCCCTTCGCCGCAGCGTCGACCTTCCCGAATTAACCGAGGCTGCCGTTTGCGACGGCGCCGTCTTGCTGCCGGCCGTCATCGAACGGGTCCTTGCCGACGGTCTGACCGATGAGGCCGAACTTCGCCGTGTCTGTGAGGGAGGACGGGCCTTATGGACATGACTGCCCTTATGGAACGGGCTATTGCCAATCGCGCTTCCGACCTCCATCTCCAAGAGGGACGGCCGCCCATGATGCGTGTTGCAGCGGGATTATCAGCGCTTCCTACGGCATCCTTAGACCGCTCTGGAATGCACCGAGCACTTAACATTATCGGCTGGTCCGGGGACGGTGACGGCGACGGGGCCTTTTCGTGGAATGCGTCCCTTCGCTGCCGCCTCCATGTATGCCGGGAAGAAGCCGGGCTGCACCTGGCCATTCGCTTCCTCTATCCCTTGGAAGACCTTCCCGAAGATCGGGATCAGCGGTTATTGACTCGTCTCGGCAAGTTGTCGAGCGGATTGGTTTTGGTTTCAGGGCCGACGGGGAGCGGCAAGACGACGGCCTTATGGCGGATTTTACACGGTATCAATGAGCAGCGGCGGTGCCATATCGTCACCTTGGAAGATCCCATCGAATACGTAGAAGCGGGGAAGAAGGCGCTCATTACCCAGCGGGAATTAGGCCGTCATTTTCCGTCCTTTCAGGAAGGTATTCGCCAGGCCCTGCGGCAGGATCCGGACGTCATCCTCATCGGCGAGATGCGCGATCGGGAGACGATGGATGCGGCCCTGACGGCAGCCGAGACGGGACACCTCGTCTTTTCAACCCTTCATACACCGTCGGCCGTCCACACCGTCAGCCGCATTGCCAGTGCCTATGGGGCTGATGGACAAGACGAAGTCCGGCACCGCCTGTCCATGGTGCTGCAGGCCGTCCTTTCGCAGCGGCTGGTCGTCTGCGGCGATGCCTTGGATGTGGCTAGGGAAATTCTGGTCCGCACACCAGCTGTTTCCCAACTCATTCGCAGCGGCAAGGAGCACCAGCTTCCGACGGTCATGCAGACTGGAGCGGCTCTTGGCATGCGGACCATGGATCAGGCCCTGATTCGATTTGCGAAAGGAGGCTGAACCATGTTTTCGTCATCGCCGCGCCTCGACGGCAAGAGCTTGGCTTTTTTTCTTTCGCCAACTGGGGACGCTCCTCGCTAGCGGTGTCCCTTTAGTCCAGGCTTGGAACCTCTTGACATCGGATATGAAGAAACCTCGCCGGAAGGCCCTGCAGATAGCGGCCCTTCACATGGAGCAAGGCGTCCGGCCGTCGCTGGCCATGACCCGTTGTCAGGCTTTTCCGGCTTTGGCCTGTCGCCTGATCGAGGCCGGGGAGCAGACGGGGAGTCTCGATACCCTCTGTCATGTCCTAGCTGATTTTTATACCCGGGCGGATAAAGATCGGCGCGCCTTTCTTGAAGCCTTAGCCTATCCGGCTTTTTTATTGGCCTGTCTCTTGCTCTTGATGACCGGTGCCGTGTTCTTTATCATCCCCGTCTTCGTCGACATGATGGCTCAGATGAACGTGACGATCCCTAAGGGGACGCAGTGGCTCCTTGCCGCCTGCGATTGGTTCCGCCGAAGGGGCATCTATATCCCGCTCATAATCAGTGTGACGACGTTCTTTCTCGTGCAGGCTTGGCGAGACGATAGGCATCGCTTGGCTATGGAAAAGACGATCGTTCGTCTTCCCGGCGTTCGCTCCTTGTTCCTGGTGTGGTCTTGGCAGCGTTTCAGCCGGATCTTAGCCGTCCAGTTGTCCGGCGGAATTCCCTTGTTGGAATGTCTGGACGGTGCCGGGGCTGTCGTACCGTCACGCTTGTTTCAAACCTACGTCGGTCACCTCCGTTTGCGCCTCGAACAGGGGCAGACCTTCAGCCAGGCCGTTCAGGGCAGTCCTTATGGCACCGCTTATATCGAGACTATGCTCACCGTCGGCGAGATGACCGGTAAGTATGACGATGCCTTAGGCGCTATTGCCGCTTATTATGATAGTCGTCTCCGTCGGTGGGCGGCCGGGATGCAGCGTTGGTTGGGGCCGATTGTCCTGCTCATCGTCGGCATCTTTATGGGCTTTTTGATGTTTTCCCTGCTCCTGCCGCTACTCGATATGGCCTCTTCCGTTGTTACTTCTTGAAAGGAGTTTTTTTATCATGACTATGCGAAACGGTTTTTCCATGTTAGAAATGCTGATCTGTGTCTCCATCATCCTGGTCTTTGCATCCTTTGCCGTACCCAAGTTCACGTCGGCGACCAAGACGGCCCAGGAAGCTAAGGTACAGGCTGATATCCGCACCATCAGCAATGCCGCCGCGCTGTATGAAATCGACCACGGAGAATTCCCGACGACGGTCGATGAACTGGTCAACGCCGACGACCAAGGACGACAGTACCTGCAGTTCAAACCCCTGACGCCGGATAAAGAAGAGTATCGGATCGAAAACGGCATCGTTTCGGCTGATTATAACGATAAGCATTATTCCTCTGATGCTGATGCCGGTTCGCCGTCCGGTCAGTAAATGATGAATCTTTCTGGTTTCTGTCTTTGGTATGGCGTCGCCTTGGGAGCTACGGCTGTCATTACCTATACCGATGTCAAAGCCTATTGGATTCCCGACGCTCCGGTCCTCGCCCTGGCTGTGATCAATATCCTGGCCTTGTGTTTTGGCTGGGTCCGTCCGTCGATTCTAGCCGTCAGTGCGACTGTCTTCTTTTTTCTCCTCCTTTACGGCCTTTGGCCGGACAGTATCGGCAGCGGTGACATTAAATTAGCCCTAGCCCTTTGCGTCGGCTGCCCGGCGGGAGGGGCCTGGCTGATGACCGTGGCGTCGTTTTTACTGGCGACGGCCATATCCCTCCTTTGTTGGGGGATCAAAGGCAAGACGATCCTTCCCTTCGGACCCTTTTTGCTGTTCGGCTGGTGGCTTTCGCAGGCGCTTCACTTTCACTGGCTGGGCATTGGTATGAGCTTATGAAAAGGACCAATGGATTTATCCAGTTAACAGGCCTGGCAGCGGCCTTATTCATGGTCGGAATCTATTTGGTTTTAGCCCTGAATCATAGTCAATCCCTGGGCCATCATCAAGCCGTTGACAGCCTCGTTCGGGACTTGGTCCTCGACATGGAAGTGGTCCGTCAGCACAGCGTCGGTAATTCCTTTGGCAAAGACTACTGTAAACTGATCCTGAAGGAGGACTTCTATGTGCTGCAGCATCTCTATTTTGTAAAGAAAAAAAGGCCCTATCCGCCGGGCCTGCGCGTGACGAAAGGAATGGTACAGTTCGATGTTTACGGTCGTCCGAAATATAAGATGGTGGTCGTCGTTTCGTCAGAGCGTGAGCGCTACGAGCGTCGCATCGTCGTGGCGGCGCAGACTGGGCGTATCCGCATCGAGTAGGGGCAACGGATTTTTCTTCATGGCCGACGGCATGGCCGCCTTATGTATCGCTGCCGGGCTGCTCCTTGCTGCAGGGACACTGGCTGTCCAGTCGATGGAACTGCATCAACGAGCCGTGTCTCGGTATCAGGCGGCGATGGTCGGCCGTCAGGCCATGGAGAGGTGGAAGGCCGGGCTGCCCTTGTCGGACGAGGTAGAATTGGCCGGAGATCGTTACGGGATCCGCTATCGGCAGTATGACGAGTCGACGGCCTATGTTATATGGGAAGTCGAGGTGAGTGATGGAGGTGACACCCCATTTTCCTGTCGGCGCCTGGTACCGATCCCGCCGAAAGAACGGCTGGATGATGATGGATCTGCTGTTGGCCATGACACTGGTCGTCCTGACTTTGACAGCCTTCCTGCCCCTGGTCAGTCAGACCGTACGTCTCGATAGAAAGGCTCATATTCAAGAGACCTTACTGCGTCAAGCAGTCAGTATCGAAGCGACCTTATTCCAAAATTTGGCCTATGGGTATGATATTACGGCGACATCTGACAGCCTTCAATTTAAAACGCCGCTGGGACGAAAGAAAGGCTTCATCATACATCGAGAAACGCTTTTTGTCAGACTGAGTGATGGGTCGCTTCAACCGCTGACGGGCGGCATCGGTACGGTCAAGGGCTGTCGGATCTTGATTCGTCCTTACGGAGGTCAGCCCTTCTTTTCTCACCAAGGCCGGGCTATCGCCGTATCGCTACTCCTGGTAGAGGCAGACAGTGGATTATCTTTGCCGGTCACACTTATGGTGACATCGCTAAATGAGGGAATTTGATGAAGGCGCGAAATGGATTTTTTTCTTTTTCTATGATGATGCTGGCCGTCCTGACCTTGTCCTTGATCATGACGACAACCTTGTTAGCCTTAAACTGTCTGAGTCTGGCTACGATCTATGAAAAGAAGGTCCGCCTGCACTACTTGGCGGAAAGTGCCGTCCTTGAAGGGTGGCAGGTGGTACAGCAAAATCCGGCCCCTTATTTGGAAGGTCAATCAGTGAGGGTCCCGCTGTCGACCGGGCTTACCGAGGCGGGGGAGACGGTTCGCGTTGAAGCTCGTTTTGACTACGGTTATTTAATGGGGCTGGCCGTTGATGAAGCAACATCGTTGGAGCAAACATGTTGCATTTTCTTTGAATTGGCGCCTCAAGAAGAGGGACAATATGAGCTGCACCTGATTCAGTATCAGGAATGAGAGGTGAGGGTATGTGGCAGCGCAGAAATGCCTATCTGTGGTTAGTTGGACGGACGATTCGCGTCTTAAAGCAAACGCGCAAATGGTATGGTCCCGTCGCCTTTTGCCAAGGCCATACCGAACGGGAAGGGCAATGGAAGAAGGATTGGCTCAGCTCGCCTCAAGATATAAGGGCGAAAGTGCCCTTGTTACTCGATCGCTACGGTCTCGCCGGCTGGCGGATCCATGTCGTCATCGGCGGACCGGATATGATCTGGAAGACCCTTCCTTTGGCGACGGAAGATGCGGCAGACGCCCGGGAACTCATTACCGGTGCCGATTTGCTCGACGAAGAGGGACGGGCCTATGGCTTTGACCTCGCCTGTCCGGAAAAGAATCGAGACGGTCTCTATGATTGGGTCGTCGGCGCTTATCCGGCCGACTGTATCGAAGCCTTGTGCCGATCCGTCGTCGATGCCGGTGCCGTCATGGCTTCCCTGGATTTGCTGCCGGCTTTTTTGGGACGGCTCCAACCAGAAGGTGAAGGCATCCTTTCCTTCCAAGAGGGAAGGGCCATCCATCGAGTCCACCTGCAAAAGGGCCGCCCCAAGGCATATGAACTTCACGAAGGGGAGCCTCTGTCAGAAGGGACTTCAGCCTTTAGCTGGCAGGAAGAGGCCGCTGTTGAAGGTCGCCCCCTGCCGCCGACAGAGGCTGTTTCTCAGGTCATGGAACGATACGGACTGTCGCAGGCGACGGCGTCTTTGATTCTGCTGTAAGGGGGGGGAGCGCGCGTGAAATGCAACTTGATACCGCCTGAATACCGGGAATCCCGATTTCGTTGGGGAAAGCCCCTTGCACTGGGATTTTTGGGATTGGCCCTGTTTTTTTTAGCCGGTGGAACGTTTTTTCAATATCAGATCGGCCAGGAGAAACGGTATTATGAAAGGGTCCTGCAGCCGGTTCAGGAGAGAATCAAAGATCATAACGACCGGATCCGACAGGGGCAGGCCTTGGCCGAAGGACAGGCCAAAGAGCGGCAGAAGACGCCTTTTTCCTGGCCCATCCTGTTGGTGGAGCTGGCCCTTTCTAAGCCCGATACGGTCGTTGTTACCAAGGTCAGCGGCCGCGATAAGGGCGCCGTCGTCGAAGGATTGACGGCGACGCCCGACGGAGCCCGTAAATGGCAGAACTATCTCCAGTCTGGCGGGCGCTATCAAGCGGCCGTGACCCGGATGCAGCCCAAGGGCGGCGAAGATATCCCTTTTTCCCTAGAAGTGAGTTGTCATGAAGAAACATCTAAACCGTGAAACATGGGGGCCGTCGTGGGTTATGGCGGCCTTTGTTTTAGCCGTACTCGCCCTTGGCTATGCCTGGGTATCACACCAATCTCTGGCGGAGTGGAAAAGTCTTCGCAGCCAGCTTGCGGTCTATGCCGGTAAAGATTTTTCGGCGCCCGGACCGGTGACGGCCGAAGTTTCCGATGAGATGGAAGGCGCCGTTTCAAACCTGATCGATACCCATGGGCTGACCCTGTTGTCGTGGCATCAGGCCCGTCAAGGCGACGGTCAGACCTTGATGATGGAAGGAAGCTTTTCTTCGATACTGTCGTGGCTCAATGACTGGCAGAAAGCCTGTCCCCATGGCTCGGTGAAAGTCATCGAATGGGTGCCGGCAGGCGAATCGACAGTCCTTACGGTCGAAGTATACGGCGCCCCGGGAACATCGGTAAAAGGTAAAAAAGGCGCCAAGGACGGCTCTTAGCGAAGGCCGTGTATTGTCTGTCTACCCTCATGGCGTCAGAGATGGCTTGACAGATGCTTTGTTGGTAACTCGTCGGAAGGGGTCAAATCTTTGATGAGGGCGCAGCCTAAAATACCCCGGATAGATTGAATGAATCAGTCTATCCGGGGTATTTTGTCGTAAAAAATGAGAAGTCGGATTTTAGTTATATCAATGAGACGCTGTCCAGATGCATCGGGGACGGCACGTCGTCAGTCGCCCCAATCGATCATATCGTCGATGAAAGCGTCAATCCGGTCGCGGTGCCGCTCTTCCGGAGTCTTTTCCCGCGGAGCTGCATAGCAGGGGCCATGGTGATGGTAAGCGCTGCGCCGATCATGTTGACGATAGTGGGGATAGAAGGGCAGCGTATCCTGATGGAAGAAGGTCTCTTCATTGTACGTGCGGACGGCCCGGTTGTAGCGGTCGACGGCGTCTCTTCGCCGGGCCAGGAGTTCGCTGATCTCTTTATCGACATCGCTTACATAGGCATCGACATCTTTCCGGTAGGCCTCCATCTCGGCACGGCTGGCCATGTCCGGCGAGAAGGGTTCATGGCTGCTGGAAAAGCGGCCTTTGGCCCCGGCTGCCAAGGGCAGGGAGATTGCCAGGGAGGCTAGGATGGCAATGAATATCGTTCTTTTTAACATTGTGTATAGTCTCCTTTTCGTAAAATACATGATTATTATACCTTATTTTACAAATAAATCTCAAGAGAGCCGTGAATTTCTCCCTTATGATGTGGATTTGGACTCCTGTGAGGTGCTCCGAATATGCTAACCGTGAGTCTGGCTGCCTTATGGGAGTCTTTGGAGGGCATAGCGGCAGGTTAAAATAAGTTTTTCATAAGATAAACGTTTCTTTTAGAAAAAGTTTTCAAAAAAGCCTTGACCGGTAGTTAATACCGAATGCTAAGATGAGGGTGTATTCGGGAGGTAAGGATCAAAAACCGCACCGCTTGAGTTTTTATACCGGCCTTGTTTAAGGCAGGTCATTTGCGTTTAGAACAGTGTCATTGCTGTTGTCCATAGATTTGATAGGAGACGATGAGATGGAAAACTTTATTTTTGAAAATAGTACCAAAGCGTATTTTGGAAAAGGCTGTGTCAGTCAATATTTGCCGAATCTTTTGTCCCAATATGGGAAAACCGTCATGGTGGCCTATGGCGGCGGGTCCATTAAGCGGACCGGGATTTACGATGAAATCATGGAGATCCTGACCAAAGCCGGTAAGGATGTCGTCGAATTTACGGGTATCATGGCCAATCCGACCTATGCCAAGGTTCTCGAAGGGGCTAAGCTTGCCAAAGAACATGACGTCGATCTCATTCTGGCTGTCGGCGGCGGCTCGGTCATGGACTGCTGCAAGGCCGTGTCCCTGGCTGCCGTCTATGACGGCGACGTGTGGAACGATTTTTGGGCCAAGGCCGGGACTATTGAAGTACAGCCACTTCCCTTGGGCATCATCATGACCGTATCGGGAACGGGCAGTGAAATGAATGGCGGTGCCGTCATTACCAATGAAGACGTGAAGGTCAAGACCGGCCGCGATTACATGGAACTCAATGCCCGCTTTGCCCTCCTCGACCCGCTCTATACCTACACCGTGCCTAAGCTGCAGATGGTTTCCGGCGCCTTCGATTCCTTTACGCACATGATGGAAACGTATTTCAGCGCTCCCGATGCGGACAATGTATCGGACAGCATCAATGAAGCCCTGATGAAAAGCGTCGTCCGCAACCTTCGCAAGGCCATAGAAAATCCCGAAGACTACGAAGCCCGCAGCAACTTGGTCTGGCTTTCGACGATGGCTGAAAACCGCATCCTCAAACTAGGTAAGAAAGGCGATTTCCAGGGCCATATCTTAGAACATTCCCTGGGCGCCTTTACGAACTGCAATCACGGCTGCGGCCTAGCTGTCCTGCTGCCGGTTTACTATCGCCATATTAAAGTAGCCGGGGCCGAAAAGTTCGCCCGCTTTGCCAGCGAAGTCTGGGGCATCTCCCCGGAAGGGAAGACGACGGCGGAACTTGCCAACGACGGCGTCGAAGCTTTGGCTTCTTTTGTAAAGGAAATCGGCCTGCCGACGACCCTGCGGGAACTGGGCATGACCGACGACCAAAGGGAATGGCTTCCCCAGATTGCCGCCGGCTGCGTCGTCTCTCCGGGCAGTTATAAACACCTCGAAGGCGATGAAATCCTGGCCATCTTTGAAGAAGCCTGGTAAGGAGTGTCGTATCCATGCTCATTTTACAACAGATGATCATCTTCGTCTTGCTCATGGCTGCCGGTGCTTTGGCCCGGCGCTATGAGATCCTGACGCCGGCCAATCAGCCCCAGATTACAAAATTGGTCGTCAACATCGCCTACCCGGCCATCATCTTATCGGGCGTTACCGGAAAGGGGCCGCGCATCGAAGGGGCCGAACTTGCCTATGCCTTCGGCGTCATCCTGATCATGCTGGTGCTGCTCATGATCTCGGCCTGGCTCTTACCGCGGATTCTTCGGTATCCCAAGGAACATTACGGCATCATCAACGTCATGGTCATCTTTACCAATATCGGCTTCATGGGCGTTCCCATGATCGACGGCATTTACGGCAAAGATGCCCTCATTTATATGACCGTCCTCTTGATTCCTTTTAATATCCTCTTTTTCTCCTATGTCATCCAGACCATCAAGGGACATTCCGACAAGAAAGAACCCTTTCGCTGGCAAAATTTGGCCAATACCGGCATGGGAGCCTGCATTTTGGCCATCGTCCTCTACCTGAGCGGCATCGAGCTGCCCTATGTACTGGCTCAGTCGATTACCATGCTGGGCAGCATGACGGCGCCCTTAGCCATGATGCTCCTGGGCTCGTTCTTGGCCGATACGGAATGGAAGGGCATGATAAACGGCCGGATCATCGCCTTTACGATCATCAAGATGCTGGTCATTCCCATCGTCCTTACCTTACTTCTCGGCCGTTTCGTCGACAATACGTATTTACTGGCCGTCTGCATGGCAGCCTTGGCGACACCGTCGGGCAATATTATTCCCCTCTTGGCAGCCGTTTACCATAAAGAAGCGTATCCCGTTTCCGTTCAGGGCATCGCCTTGACGACAGCCGCTGCCGTCGTGACCATGCCGCTCGTCGCCCTGGCTACCGGATTGGGTTGATACAGAATCGTTTTATCTTTATAGAGAAAGGAAGCATATTATGAAAACTCGTACCTTAGGAAAAGATTTTACCGTTTCGGCCGTCGGCTTAGGCTGCATGGGCATGAGCCACGGTTACGGCCAGCCGAAAGACCGGCATGAAATGACGGAAGTACTAGCTAAGGCCGTCGATGCCGGCTATACTTTTTTCGACACGGCCGAAGTCTATGGGACGCCGGACGATCCCCACGCTAACGAAACGCTGTTGGGCGAAGCCCTGAAGCCTTTCCGGGACCGTATCCAGATCGGCACTAAATTTGGCATCCACTTCGACATGACGTCGTCGGCGCCGAATAAGCCGATCGTTCCCGATGCCCGGCCAGAGGTCATCCGCAAGTCCGTGGAAGAATCCTTGAAGCGCCTTCAGACTGACCATATCGACATTTATTACCAGCATCGCCAGGATCCCAAGGTTCCCGTCGAAGACGTAGCCGCCGTCATGGCCGACCTCATCCAGGAAGGGAAAATCCTTCACTGGGGGCTCTCTGAAGTCGATGCCGACACCCTGCGCCGGGCCCATGCCGTCTGCCCGGTAACGGCCGTACAGAACCGTTATTCCATGATGGCCCGTTGGTATGAAGAAATGTTCCCGGTCCTCGAAGAGCTGAACGTCGGCTTAGTTGCCTTTTCTCCCATGGCCAACGGTTTCTTGACGGCCCGCTACGAGAACGGGATTCAATTTAACGGCGACGGCGATTACCGCAAGATCATGCCGCAGTTCCAGGCCGATGCCATCGAAGAAAATAAGGCCCTTTTGCAGTGGATTCAGGACCTCGCCGCCTCCAAGAATGCCACACCGGCCCAGTTCTCCTTAGCCTGGATGCTCTCGAAAAAGCCGTGGATCGTGCCCATTCCGGGGACGACTAATCCGGGACGGCTCGTAGAAAATGGCAAAGCCGCTGACATTGTCCTAACGGCAGACGAAGTAAAACAGATTGATGACGCTTTGGACAAAATCCAGATGTCGGCCGTCTTTGGCGGTACGGCCGTAAAAGGCTGATTTCTTTTGCTGTGATGAGCCGGCTGTCTTTTGGCAGTCGGCTTTTTTACAAAAGTTGCAAATTACGAATAATCCCTTGACTTAGACTTGAAACTAAGGTGTATTATAGAACAATAGTGAGCATTAGTCAGGAAATGATGAAAAGAGGATGATATGATGAAAGTCTTATTGGTAAATGGTTCGCCCCATAAAAATGGCTGTACCTATACGGCCCTGCAGGAAGTCGTCAGCCTGCCCGATATCGGCATCAAAGGGAATACGCATTTCATGATGGCCGACCTCAATAATCGGGACGTCGCCGACGCCATTGCAGCCTGGCTCCATAAACAGGGCTTAGATAAATAGATGTATTTTGTGATGAGGAGGAATCTCTATGTGGAAAAAAATCATGAGCGGTTTATTGATGGCCGTGGCACTGGTTACGCTTACGGCCTGCGGCAGTACGGGGACGACGGCGTCTCAGCCGGCATCGGACGGGGCTAAGGCCGCTGCTTCTCCAGGAAAAGTGTTAGTCGTCTATTTCTCGGCGACAGGCAATACCAAGCGCGTAGCAGAAACGATTGCCAATCACGAAAATGCGACGATCTTTGAAATTCAGCCGACCGAGCCCTATTCGGACAGCGATCTCAACTATCGTGACGACAACAGCCGCGTCGTTCGCGAACACGCCCAGCCTCAGCTGCGGCCGACCTATCAGGGCGACGTCGCCGATTGGGATTCCTATGATACGGTCTATATCGGCTATCCCCTGTGGTGGCAGCAGGCGCCGCACGTCGTCTACACCTTCGTGGAAAGCCACAACTTTAACGGCAAGAAAGTTATTCCCTTCTGCACGTCCATGTCGAGTTCTCTTGGCGACAGCGGCCAGAACCTGGCCAAGGCTGCCGGTACCGGCGATTGGCAGACCGGCGTCCGCTTTAGCGGCGGTGCCAGTGACAATGACGTCCTCAATTGGCTGCAGCAGCAGTAAGCCCTTAGCCGATAAGGGTGACATAAAAAATAGATTTTTTGTTCCGAGTAACCTTACGAGGCGGCTCGGAATTTTTTTGCGGTTTTTCGGTGACGTTTCCCTACGTACCGGGAGCGGCTTCCGATGTATGCCAGTATATAAAAGACCCCATATATGGTATAATGTGTTTGGTTTTTAAGAACGCCGAGGCGTATTTTTTAGAAGGGAGGGTGTCATGAAGGCCGTCGTTTTTTCCTTTACCCAGAAAGGGACCTTTCTCGCTCAGGAAGTGGCCGACTGGCTTCGAAATGAGGGCTGGGACGTTCGTCAGACGTCGCTGAGAAAATTTGCTTCTTCGCCGGTAGTCCCTTTTGAACCGTCTTTAGAAGGGGAGACCCAGCGTGCCTTTCAATCGGCACGGCTCCTCCTTTTCATCGGCGCAGCCGGCATTGCCGTGCGGTCTATTGCGCCCTTTATCCGTAAAAAGGATCAGGATCCGGCTGTCGTCGTCATCGATGAAGGCGGGCAGTTCGTCATTCCCATCTTATCGGGGCACATTGGCCGGGCTAACGAATGGGCCCGCCAGTTGGCAGCCGCCATCAAAGGCCAGGCCGTCATCACGACGGCAACGGATGTCAACGCCCTCTTTGCCGTCGATGAGTGGGCTGCTCGCAAGGGCCTTCGCCTGTCGTCTTTGAAGGACGCCAAGAACTTCGCCGCCGGACTTCTCTCGGCAGGGAAAGCCGGCCTGTACAGTGATTTTCCCATCGAAGGGCCTTTGCCGCCAGGCTTGGTCGCAGCAACGGATGGTCCGACGGGCTTAGTCGTGACGACAAAAGACAGGATGGCCCTTTTTGAAGTGTCGGTCCTTGTAAGGCCGGTCATCCTCCACGTCGGTATCGGCTGCCGCCGCGGCACTTCAGCATCGACCATAGAAGACGCCGTCTTATCGGTCTTTGAAGAAGCCAACCTCTCGCTTCAAGCTGTGGCCGACGTCAGCTCCATCGATGTCAAAGGGGACGAGGAAGGGCTGTTGGCCTTTGCTAGAATGCACTCCTGGCCCATTCGCTTCTTTTCGGCAGATGAACTCAATGCCGTGCCGGGAACCTTTACGGCGTCGGACTTTGTCCGACAGACCGTCGGCACGGATAATGTCTGTGAACGATCTGCCGTGAGGGCCAGCCATGGCGGCGACCTCGTCGTTTCCAAAAAGGCCGGTCAGGGCATCACCGTGGCTGTGGCCTGCGAATCGTATAGCCTCTGTTTTTCAAACGTTTAGAAGGATGTGATTGCATGAAACCGCATATTTACGTCGTCGGCATCGGTCCCGGCTCCCTGCAGGGCATGACCCTTGAAGCCAAGGCTGTCCTTGAAGGCTGTGACTGCATCGTCGGCTACCATACATATATCGACTTGATTCGCGACTATTTTCCCGATAAGGAATTTGTCGTCACCGGCATGACCCAGGAAGTGGCCCGCTGCCGCCTGGTCTTAGAACGAGCCCTTCAAGGCCAGAACGTGGCCATTGTCTCCAGCGGCGACGCCGGCATCTACGGCATGGCCGGCATCATGCACGAAGTGGCTGCCGACACGCCGGACGTTGAAATCGACGTCATTCCCGGCGTGACCGCTGCCAGTGCCGGTGCAGCTCTCTTGGGGGCGCCCCTCATTGCCGACACCTGCCTCATTTCTCTCAGCGATCTCTTGACGCCGTGGGACAAAATTGCCAACCGCCTGGACTGCGCCGCTGCCGGTGACTTCGTTATCTGCCTCTATAATCCGGCCAGCAAGAAGCGCTCCGATTACTTGGAAAAGGCCTGCGACATCATTTTGCGCCACCAGTCGGCCCATACGCCGGCGGGCATCGTCCGCAACATCGGCCGCGATGGGGAAGAAGTCACCATCCTCACGTTGGGCGAACTGCGGACGCAGCACCTCGATATGTTCTGCACGGTCTTTATCGGCAACAGCCAGACGAAAGTCTTGAAGGGCAAACTGGTGACGCCTCGGGGATACCGCTTATGATCGGCCCGGTGTGGATTGCCGGCGGGACGACGGAAGGGCGGAAACTGGCCGGCTATGCAGCCCGGTTCCAGATCAAAGCCTACGTTTCGGTGGCCACGACTTACGGCGCTTCTTTACTGCCCGTCAGCCCCTACATCACGGTCCTCGAAGGTAGGATGGACCGGGGCGAGATGGAAGAATTTCTCCGGGAAAAAGGGATTACCCTGGCCATCGACGCTACCCATCCCTATGCTACGGCCGTGACCGATAATATCAAAGGTGCCTGCCAAAAGGCGGGCGTCCCGTATCGCCGCATCAACCGCAGGGCCGGCACGTACCGGACGGACGGCCGCACCATCGCCGTTCGCACCGTCGACGAAGCCGTCGAAGTCCTGAGCCATACCGTGGGACCTGTCTTTTTGACGACGGGCAGTAAAAATTTAGATGCCTTCGCCAAGATTCCCGATTATGAAAACAGGGTCTACGCCCGAATTTTGCCGGTCAAGGCCTCCCTCGAACGGGCCCTTGATCTCGGCTATCCGCCGTCGCGCATCATTGGCATGCAGGGCCCTTTTTCGGAACAACTCAATGAGGCCATGTTCAAGGAAACGAAAGCCCGGTACGTCGTCACCAAAAATTCAGGCCATACCGGCGGTTTTCAGGAAAAACTGAAGGCTGCCGAACGGGCCGGGGCGACGGTCATCATCATTGAACGCTGACGCGGGAAAACCGCTTTCGTCAGGGAAAGGACGCGCTATGCACATCTATCTTATCGGCACCGGTCCGGGCAATCCGGATCTCTTGACCGTACAAGCTAAAGAAGCCATCGAGGCCTCGACCCTCCTCGTCGGCGATAAACGGATGCTGGAACCCTTTGTCGACTCGGGAAAACAGTTGGTCGCCACGTATCGCCGCGATGAAATCTGCCGCCTGGCTGCGTCGCGGACCGATGAAGACGGTCCCATGGCCGTTTTGGTATCGGGCGACGTCGGCTTTTTCAGCCTGGCCGCCTTATTGAAGAACATCCCCGACTGTACTGTGACCCGGATCGCCGGCATCAGCAGTCTGGTCTATTTTGCAGCAGCCCTGGAAACGTCATGGAACGACGTCTTCATCGTCAGCCGCCATGGCCGGCAGGAACCGCTCATCCCGGCTGTACGCCAGCACGCCAAGGTCTTCGTCCTGACCGGCGGCCGTGAATCGCCGGCAGCCCTCTGCCGCAGTCTCTGTGAAGCCGGCCTGGGGAATGTAAAGGTCGCCATCGGCTGCAACCTCTCTTATGACGACGAAGTCATCCTTCGCGGTACCGCCGCTGACTTTACCGAAAGGGGCGACGACGCCCTGGCCGTCATGATGATCGAAAACGACGATGCCCGTTCCTGGCAGCGGCCCGTCCACGGCCTTCCGGACGGCGCCTTTTTACGAGGCAAGGCGCCCATGACCAAACAGGAAGTCCGCAGCGTCGCCTTGTCGAAATTGGCACCCTCTGCCGACGCCGTCGTCTACGACATCGGGGCCGGGACCGGTTCCTGTACGGTGGAACTGGCCCTGCAGGCTCCGTTTGGAAAGGTCTATGCCTTTGAAATAAACGGCGATGCCCTTCATATCCTGCAGCAGAATATTGCCCATTTTGATCTGGCCAATGTCACCGTCGTTTCCGGCGATGCCAAAGAGCGGCTGAAGGATATCGAAACGCCGCCGGACTACGTCTTCATCGGCGGGACCAAGGGGCGATTATCCGCCATCCTCGACGAGGTCTACCGGAAAAATGAGGCCTGCGCCGTCGTCGTCACGGCCATTACCATCGAGACCCTGGCGGCTCTTACGGCCTATTACAGCGCTCGTCGGGACTATGACCTCGATATCACCCAGGTCAGTACGGCCCGCAGTCAAAAAGTTGGTGCCAGCCACCTCATGATGGCCCAGAATCCGATCTTTATCGTGACCATCGTCCGCCGTTCCGACGCTTCGTGACGATCTTACAAAGGAGGCTCTTATGACGCCAGCATCTACCATTCCGCGGCTCTTAGTGGCGGCTCCTAACAGCGGCAGCGGCAAGACGACTGTCGTCTGTGCCCTGCTGGCAGCTTTAAAAAAACGGGGCTTGTCCCTGACGGCCTTTAAATCCGGGCCCGACTATATCGATCCCATGTTCCACCGCCGCGTCCTCGACACGCCGTCGTATAATCTCGACCTCTTTCTCTTCGGCCGCGGCGAAAAAGGGGCTAAAGCGGCACGGCAGCTTCTCGTAGACCATGGAGAAAGGTCCGATCTGGTCCTTCTAGAAGGGGCCATGGGCTATTATGACGGCGTCGGAACGGGCCATGAAGCCAGTGCCTACGACGTCGCCGCAGCTACCGATACGCCCGTCGTCCTGGTCGTCGACGGCCGCGGGGCCGGTCTCACCTTAGGCGCCGGCTTAAAGGGCCTGGCCGATTTTTATAAAGACAGCCGCGTCGCAGGCTTTATCGTCAACCGCGTCAAACCCATGGTATACGCCCACTTTAAGGCCGCTTGGGAAACGGCATCGGGCCTTAAAGCCCTCGGAGCCCTTCCCGATATGCCGGACTGCGCCTTTACCAGCCGCCACTTAGGTTTGGTGACGGCCGGAGAAATCACGAATTTACAGGCCATCATGGAGCGTTTGTCGGAAGCGGCGGAACAGCATATCGACCTTGACGGCTTACTTTCCCTGGCCCGGAGTGCCTCGCCCCTTACGGAAAGAAAGCTTTCGAAAGAGGGGGCAGGGACGTCCGAACAAAAGGCGGTCATCGCCGTGGCTCGTGACGAGACTTTTTGCTTTTACTATGAAGACAGCCTTGACGTCCTCCGCCGCTGCGGTGCCGAATTGGTTTTTTTCAGCCCCCTGCATGATAGGGCGCTGCCGCCTTGTGACGGCCTTTATTTGGGCGGCGGCTATCCTGAACTCTATGCCAAAGACCTCGAAACCAACGGCGGCCTGCGCAGTCAGATCAGACAGGCCCTGCAAGGAGGACTTCCCTGCTTTGCCGAATGTGGCGGCTTCATGTACCTCCATCAAGCTTTTCGCGGCGACGACGGAACGCGCTATGCCTGGGTCGGTGCCGTTCCTGGCGAGACTTTCATGACGACGTCCCTTCAGCACTTCGGCTACGTGACCTTACAGGCCGAACGGGACAACCTCTTATGCGAGGCCGGCGGCACCATACCGGCCCATGAATTTCATTATTCTAAAAGTTCGTCAGAAGGGGACGCCTTTACGGCCTATAAAGCGGGGAGTCAGCGCTCCTGGTCTGGCGGCATAGCCAGCGAAAACCTGGCCGCCAGTTATCTCCACCTCCATTTTCTCGGGAATCCGGCTTGGGCCCGGCGTTTCGTCCGTGCCTGCCAGGCCTATTCTCAGAGCGTACATCGTGATACATTCGGAAAGGATTGATTCCATGAAGATAGAACATATTTTACCGGCCGACATCGAACGCCGCAGTATGGAAATTATTGAAGCCGAACTGGGGCCGATTCAGCTGCCGCCTGATGAAAAGGACATCATCAAGCGCGTCGTCCACACCAGTGCCGACTTCGATTACGTCCGCAACCTGCGTTTTAGCGAGGGTGCCGTTGGTAAGGCCTTGGAAGCCCTGCAAAAGGGCTGCACCATTGTGACCGATACCAACATGGCCTGCATGGGCATCAGTCAGCCGGGCCTTACCAAACTGGGCTGCCATAAGGTCTGCTTCATGGCCGATGACGATGTAGCCGCTGCCGCCCGCGAAAAGGGAACGACGAGGGCCCAGGCCTCGATGGATAAGGCAGCCGGCCTTACGGGGCCGCTCATCATTGCCGTCGGCAATGCGCCGACAGCCCTCTTGCGCCTGAAAGAACTCATCGAAGCAGGGCAAATCGCACCGGCCCTCATCATCGGCGTCCCCGTCGGCTTCGTCAACGTAGAATACGCCAAAGAAGTCATTATGGAAGCCGGCGTTCCTTACATCGTCGCCAAAGGCCGCAAGGGGGGAAGCACCATTGCCGCTGCTATTTGCAATGCCTTGATCTATAAATTGACTCGCTGAAGGAGACAAACGCATCTTACAGAAACCTTACTGGAAAGGCGCCGTGATGAGTAGTATAATAAGGGCGATAACCAACAAGAGAGGGAGTGTAGTGTATGGAAACATGGCTTGATTTGCACATGCATACAAAATACAGCATGGACGGTCAGTTTGAGCCGGACGATTTGATGCGCCAGTGTGCCGACGCTAAGGTACAGGCTGTGGCCGTCACCGACCACGATTCCACTCGAGCCATTCCCGAAGCGCGGGAAGAAGCAGCCCGTTTGGGACTGCGGCTCATACCGGGCATTGAAATCAGTTGTCAGCATGAGGGGAAGAACTTCCACCTCTTAGGCTATGGGATTCATCCCGATGCGCCTGTCTTCGCAGCCATTGAAAAAGATGTCTACGGTCAGCGAAAAGTCGTGTCCGACAAGGTTCTCGACGCCGTCGAAGCCTTGGGCATCGTCCTCGACCGCGATGCCATTTGGAAACTTTGTACCAGCGGTGTCGTGGCTTCGGTCCACATCGCCCGCGTGGCCCTTTCGGATCCGCGCAATGCCGACTGCCCTGTCCTCGAACCGTATCGACCGGGCGGCAGCCGCAGCGATGCGCCGTACGTCAACTTCGGTTGGGATATCTGCGGCCAAGGGGGACCGGCCTTCATCCCCATGACCTTCATGGACTTTTCCAAGGCTGTCGACATCATTCACGACCAGGGCGGCGCTGCCGTGTTGGCCCATCCCGGTGCCAATATGAAGCAGAACCGGCCCCTGACGGAAACCCTCATCGACCTCGGCCTCGACGGCATCGAAGCCTACTGTAGCTATCACGATGATGCGACGACGGCCTTTTACCGTCAGATTGCCGATGAACACGGCCTGATGGCGACCATCGGCAGCGACTACCACGGCCGGGCCAAGCCTCATATTGCCCTCGGTACCTATGGGCATCCTGAACCGCAGGCTTTGTGGGACAACCTGGTCGCACATATTCAAAATCATCATGGGGAAGTGTACTAAGCATGAAACAAAGCAAGACCCTGTCAGCCCTGGCCGTTGCGCTGTGGCTGGCTTTTGGTTTTTCAAGCCTTTCGCTGGCGGCTTCGCCGTCGGATACGACCGCAGCCTATACGGTCGGCACCGTTTCAGAGAACAGTAAGGCTGTAACGAAAGAGAAGCCGAAGAAAGAAAAGACTTCTGACAAGAAGAAAACGACCGATAAGAAAGGGGGCGCTGCCAAGGGGCAGACGGAAAAATCCGATAAAACCGGCGAAGCTGCTGCAGAAGGAGTGTCGACGACGGCCTCCATCGCTACGGGCAGCGTTCCGCGGACGGCCAAACCGGCCGGAGCCCGCGGCGTCTTAAAGACCTACAATCCGGCCACCGATGCCGCTCCGGCGGAACCGATGGCCATCAGGGAAACGAATTTCCGCTTCAATGAACCCTTATTGCTGCGGCCGAAAACGGACATGATCGTCATCCATCACGTCGGCATTCCCGACGGCGATACGTCGGCAGCGGCCATTCACCGGGCCCACTTGGCCAATGGCTGGGCAGGAATTGGCTACCATTACGTCATCCGTAAAGATGGTACCATCGAACGGGGCCGTCCCCTGGCAACGGTCGGTGCCCATGCCGAAGGGCAGAATTACCACACCGTCGGCATCAACGTCACGGGGAATTTCGATAAAGAAATCCCGACGCCGGCACAGATTCACGCCCTGGAAGGCCTCGTCGCCTGGCTGTGCAAAATCTACGACATCACGCCCGGCGCTTCGACCATCGTCGGCCACCGCGACGTCAACAGCACGGACTGCCCGGGCCAGCACCTCTACGACATGCTGCCTCAGATTCGCCGCGATGTAGAAAAACGGATGGAAACCATGGGCGATGCCGCCCCGTCTTACGAAGATACCCTGAAAGGGAAGAGCCTCCTCAAGATGAGCCGTAAAGAAAGGGAAGCCTTTATCATGCAGGGCGCGGCGGGACGATAATGTGCCTAGTCGGGACGAATGAACTATGATATAATAAAAACCACGCAAGTATGATGATAACTATCGAGGGCTTTGGGCAACTAAAGCCCCCTTTGTCATGAGGTAAAAAAGCATGAAGCAATTCTTTCAATGGATGAATCAAGATGAAAATATCCGGTCCGCCGGGGACGCCTTTTTAAAACCCGGCTGTCACAGCATCTACGGCCTCAGCGGCTCGGTCAAGAGCGCCCTGGTCGCCAAGGTGCTGCACGAAGGGCCTCGTCAGGTCGTCCTCGTCGTCCCGTCGCGGGAACAAGCCGCGGCCTGGCAGGCAGACCTGGCCTTTTTGGTGCCTAACGTCAAGATCCTCGACTTTCCCGTCGTCGACAAGGCCGTCTTTACGACGACGGCGAAAAGCCTCGACCGGATGGCTCGCCAGATGGAAGCCTTGGGGCGTCTGCGTCAGGGAGATCCGGTTCTCGTCTTGGCTGCGCCGGAAGAAGCGGCACAGTACGTCATGGCTCCGCAGCGCATCGACGATGCGGCTATCGACGTAGAAATCCAAGGAGAATACGACCGCGATGACTTATTGCAGCACCTCGTAAATGCCGGTTATGAACGGGTCGACATGGTCGAACGACGGGGCCATTTTTCCGTTCGCGGCGACATCGTCGACGTCTTTGCCGTCAATGAACCCCAGCCCTTGCGGCTGGCTTTCTTTGGCGACGAACTGGAAAGCATCCGTTCCTTCGATGTCGATACCCAAAAATCCTTGAACGATGCCGACAGGGCGCGGATCCTGCCGGTTTCTTTAACGACGGCAGACGATGAAAAATATACCCTCCTCGATTATGTCGAAGAGGGGACCATCATCTGGGATGAACCCAATCGGGTCCGCGAAGGCCTTAAAAAGATCCTCAAAGAATCGGACGATTACAAGGGCGTCCTGGCGTCGTGGAAAAATATGGTCTCGCCGGAACGAGCCGTGCCGCAGGTCGTCTTGTCGCTCATGGCCCAGTCCGTGCCCGATATGTTCATCGACCAGTCCTTCAGCTTTGCCGCTAAGATGATGGCCAGCTTCCAAAAACAGTTCAACCTCCTGGAAGAAGAAGTGGGCCACTGGCGAAGCTTAGGCAACACCATCGTCTTTGTCATCAACAGCAAAGAGCGTATCGCCTCGCTCAAAGCCTGGATGAAACAGCACGACCTTGCCATTTCTGATTATGACGATGAAAAGAGCAAGTCCGGCGGCATGTACATCGTCGAAGGGGAAATCCACGACGGTTTTGAACTGCCCTATGCCAAGGTCGTCGCCGTCGCCGAACGGGACGTCTTCGGCACTCAGAAAAAACGCCTGCGCCACCGCGTAGCTAAAGGCCAGGAAATCAGCGTCTTTACCAGCCTGAAGTCCGGCGATTACGTCGTCCATGAAGTCCATGGCATCGGCCGCTACATGGGCATCAAGACCATTGAAATGGACGGCGTCCATAAGGATTACCTCGAAATCCACTACGCCGGCAAAGACATCCTCTACGTGCCGACGGACCAGTTGTCCTTGCTCCAGCGCTACATCGGCAACGAAGGCGATACGCCGAAACTGCAGAAGATGGGCGGCTCGGATTGGCAGAAGATACGTTCCAAGGCTCAGAAATCGATTACCGATTTGGCCGAAAAACTCGTCGCCCTCTACGCCAAACGTGAAGTCGTCCCGGGCTATGCCTTCCCGCCGGATACGCCCTTCCAGAAAGAATTTGAAGAAGCCTTTCCTTATGAAGAAACGGAAGATCAGTTAAAGGCCGTCAGTGAAATCAAGGGCAGTATGGAAAAACCGACGCCCATGGACCGCTTAGTCTGCGGCGACGTCGGCTTTGGTAAGACGGAAGTCGCCATGCGGGCCATTTTTAAGGCCGTCACGGCCGGCAAGCAGGTTGCCGTCTTGGTACCGACGACGGTCTTATCCCAGCAGCACTTCCAGACTTTTATGGAACGCTTCGGCCCCTTCGGCGTCCACGTCGAAGTCCTCAACCGCTTCCGTTCCTATAAAGAAAAGAAATCCATTCTGGCCCGGACCCTGACCGGGGACATCGACGTCCTCATCGGGACTCACAGCCTGCTCAATAAAAACGTAAAATTCAAGTCCCTGGGCCTCCTCGTCGTCGACGAAGAACAGCGCTTCGGCGTCGCTCAAAAGGAAAAATGGAAGGCCTGGGCGGCCCATATCGACGTCTTGTCCCTCAGCGCCACGCCGATTCCGCGGACCCTCCACATGTCCTTGGTCAACCTGCGGGAAATGTCGGTCATCGAATCGCCGCCGACAGACCGCTTCCCGGTCCAGACCTACGTGGCCGAATACGACGCCCGCATCGTCAGCGATGCCATCATGCGTGAAAAGCGGCGGGGCGGCCAGGTCTTCTTCGTCTATAACCGCGTCGCTTCCATCGAGCGCATGAAAGACGAACTCCAGGCCCTCCTGCCCGATATTACCATCGGCATCGCCCACGGTCAGATGGCCGGTACCATGCTCGAGTCGATGATGTTCGATTTCTATGAAGGAAAGTACGACGTCCTCCTCTGCTCGAGTCTCGTTGAAAACGGCCTCGACGTGGCCAACGCCAATACGATCATCATTTACGATGCCGACCACTTCGGCCTGTCCCAGCTCTACCAGATGCGGGGCCGCGTCGGCCGAAGCCACCGCATGGCCTATGCCTACTTCCTGTATCGTCGGGACAAGGTCTTGTCGGAAGTCGCTGAAAAACGACTTCAGGCCATCAAAGAATTTACGGAACTCGGTTCCGGTTTTAAAATCGCTATGCGCGACCTTGAAATTCGCGGTGCCGGCAACCTCCTTGGCAGGGAACAGCACGGCAACATCGCCAGCGTCGGCTTTGCCATGTACTGCCATATGCTGGAAGAAGCCATTGCCAAGGCCCAGACCGGGAAAGAGGTGGAACCGCCGCCGCCGGAAACGGTCATGGAAATCCACGTCGACGCTTTTATCGACAACGAATACATCCAAAACGGCGGTCAGAAAATAGACATGTATCAGCGGTTGGCCGTCGTCTCGTCGAAAGAAGAGCTGGATGAACTGCGCCGCGAACTGGAAGACCGCTACGGTCGGCCCAGTCCCTATGTCGAAAAGCTGCTGCAGGTCACGGAAACCCGCCTCGAAGCTAAGGCTCAAGGGATGGTCCTCATCGCTCAGAAGAAGGACATCCTTGAAATCAAATGGCGGCGCGTCTCCGACATGCCCGACTTATCGAAACTCGAAAAGCCTTTGCGCAGCCGATTCCGCCTCATTCCCAGCATCCCGGTCATGGTCCGCGTGTCCCTGGCCGGCGTCTCCGACATCCTCGATTTTATCCAGACCTTGCTGACGGCCTTTTCCTCCTTGCGAAAGGGGGATTCCCGTGACTAACTTTTTACGCGGTGCCATGGTCCTCACCGTGGCCGGCATCGTCGTCAAGATCTTAGGCGGCCTGAACCGAATCTTCTTATCGCGCCTCTTAGGCGGCGAGGGGATCGGCCTCTATCAGATGGCCTATCCGGTCTATATCCTTTTACTCAGCATCATCGGCGCCGGCATTCCCATTGCCGTATCGATCATGATTGCTGAACAGGCGGCCCGGGGCCATTACAGCGGCGTCCGCCGCATCTTTCACGTGACCCTGGCCTTTATGACCGTCGTCGCCGTCCTCTGCGGCCTGGCCCTGCCTTTTGGGGCCCAGGCCATGATTGAGTTCGGCATCGTCCGCGACGGTCGGGCTTTGCCGGCCTTGGCCGTGTTGGCGCCGGCCTTGAGCTTATCGGTCATCGTCTGCTGCTTCCGCGGTTACTTCCAAGGTCTGCAGCTCATGACGCCGACGGCCTTGTCCCAGATGGCCGACCAATTTGTTCGGGTCTGCACGATGCTCGTATTGGCCTGGATTTTCCTGCCGAAAGGCCTGGAATGGGCTGCTGCCGGTGCGTCTTTCGGGGCCGTTCCCGGGGCGGCAGCCGGGCTCATCCTCATCGCCTTCTTATACTACCGTCACCAACGGACGCCGCTTCCTGATGACGACGGTGTCTTCGTCATCCAATCGTCGCGGCACATCATCCGCCGCCTCGTCGTCTTAGCCGTTCCCGTAGCTGCCGCCAATATGCTCCTGCCGGCTGTAGCCAGTATCGACCTCTTTATCGTGCCTTTGCGGCTGGAAGCAGCCGGGTACACCACCCATCAGGCGACGGCCCTCTATGGCTACCTGACGGGCATGGCCAACGGCCTGGTCCAACTGCCGGCGATCTTGACGATTTCCCTGGCGACGAGCTTAGTGCCCGCCGTTTCAGCAGCCTTTTCCCAGGGGAAGCGGGACGTCGTCTTGTCCCGGACCCATACGGCCATGCGTATTGCCAACCTCATTACCGTGCCGGCCTGCTTGGGCCTGGCCGTCTTGGCCGTGCCTATTTCGCGTCTCTTATACGCTACGCCGGCGGCAGGGCCTGCCATCTGCGTCCTGTCCATTTCGGTCTTTCTCGTCGGCCTCCAGCAGATTACCAGCGGCCTTTTGCAGGGCATGGGGCGGACGGCCGTGCCTTTGTACAACATGGCTGCCGCTGCCGTCGTCAAGATTTTCTTGAGCTGGCATTTGACGGCCATTCCCTGGCTCGGTGAAGTCGGGGCAGCGTGGGCGACCAACGCCGATTTAGCCGTGGCGACGGCTTTGAACCTCTATTTTGCCCGCCGCTTCGTCGGCTACGGCGTCCAGTGGGGCTATGTCGGCCGCCTGTTCCTGTCCGGAGCTGCCATGGCCGGTACGGCCTGGATCCTCCATCACAGCCTGCTCAACTTACTGGGCAATACCTTGGCGACGATCATCGCCATGAGTGCCGCAGTCACGGTCTATCTCATCGGTATCTTTGCCTTTCGGGCCATTGCCGTGACGGATTTAGAAAAACTGCCCGTCATCGGGCCTAAATTAGCCTCAATTGCTGAAAAATTAGGAAAATAATGAACGCTAAAAGGGGATTGCCTTATCGGGCATCCTCTTTTTTTCTTGCTTTTGGCACATCTCTTTGCTATACTGTAACTAAACGGTTGATTTAATCAACTAATAAAGGAGGACTCACTGTGAATTATTTGCATGCCGGCCACGATTTTGGCATTATCAACATGCGGTCCCAGGCCTACATTACCGAAGCCTGTCAGCCTTGGAACCTGTCCTATTCGGAATACGTGGCCCTCATGAACCTCTATGACCTCGACGGCTGCAGCCAAAGTGAGCTCTGTAAAGAAATGAAGGCCGATAAGGCCCTCGTCGCTCGCAGCCTGAAGACCTTGGAAGAAAAGGGCTACGTCTGCCGTCGCCAAAAGGACGGAGATCGGCGCTTTAAATTTATCTACCTGACACCTAAGGCCAGAGGCATCCAAGGGGAGTTGGAAGGCCTGTTAGAGACATGGATCACCTATCTCGTAGAGGGCTTTGAAGAAGCTAAGCGCGACGAGATGTTTGCCATGATGCACGCCGTTGCCGAGCGGGCTTCCAACGTGAGTATGAGTGATGTGAAGAATGAGGGGGAGATGAAACGATGAAAGGGCGGTATATGAAGTACATCGTCGTCGCAGCGGCCATGGCGGCCGCTATGAGTGTCGCCGGTTGCGGCAATGATCAGACGGCGGCTGAACCGGATCAATTGGTAAAGACGATGGAAGTGGGGAAGGCGACGGACAGTACGGCCGGTACTTATTCGGGAACGGTGAAGGGGCGCTATGAGAGTAAGCTCTCCTTCCAGGCCGGCGGGCGGATTACGACGCGAAACGTCCAGCTCGGAACGCGGGTCAAGGCCGGTGACGTCTTGATGACCGTCGACCCGAAAGACATCGTGCAGGCCGTCCACCAATCCCAGGCCCAGGTCGATGCCGCAGCGGCTCAGCTCCAGCTGGCGGCGGCCAATTTAAAGCGCTATAAGGAACTCTATAGCGCCGATGCCGTCAGTGCTGCCGACCTCGACCAGTTCCAGACGGCCTATGACCGGGCTGCGGCTCAGTACAATCAGGCCCAGGCCGGCCAACAGGCTCAGGATAATCAACTGTCCTATACGCAGCTGACGGCTGACGCTGACGGCGTCATCTCGGCGGTCAGTGCCGAAGTAGGCCAGGTCGTCCCGGCCGGTCAGCCCGTCGTCACCTTGGTCCATGACGGGGACTTAGAAGTCACCATCAACGTACCGGAAAATAAATTGGCCGACTTTCCCGTCGGAAAAGCCGTGACCGTCTCCTTCTGGGCCCTTCAGAACCAGACCGTTTCTGGCGTCGTCCGCGAAGTGGCCCCTATGGCCGATGCCGTATCGCGGACCTATGAAGTCAATATCACATTGCAGAATCCGCCCCAAGGCGTGCAGCTGGGCATGACGGCCTCAGTGGCCAATGCCGGCGAAGAACAGGCCGCCGCCGATACGGTCATCCTGCCGCTCTCGGCCATCTATCAGACCGGCAGCACGCCCCAGGTCTGGGTCGTCGGCAAGGATAAGACCTTGTCCCTGCAAAATGTATCCGTCGAAACCTTTGGCGACAACACGGTCAAGGTCACGGGACTTCATAAGGGCGACCGGGTCGTCACGGCCGGCGTCCATAAACTGCGGGCCGGTGAAAAAGTCCGCATCGAGGGGGCCGATTCATGAGAAACTTATCGGAAGTATCCCTCCATAACCGGGTCTTAGTCTGGTATTTCATCATCCTCGTGGCCATTGCCGGCGTCTTTTCCTATATCAAGCTGGGCCGGATGGAAGACCCGACGTATACCGTGCGGACCATGGTCGTTTCCGTGGCCTGGCCGGGAGCGACAGCAGAACAGATGGAAGAACAGGTGACCGACAAGATCGAAAAGAAACTCCAAGATACGCCGCACCTCGATTACCTCAAGAGTTATTCTCGGCCGGGCCAGTCGGTCATTTACGTCAACTTGGACGATAAGGCGCCCCAGAGTTCCATCCGCGACACGTGGCATGAAGTCCGAAACTTGACGGAAGACGTGAAACGAGACCTGCCGGACGGCGTCTACGGCCCGTACTATGACGACCGCTTCGACGACGTCTTCGGCTCTATCTACGCCTTGACCGGCGACGGGTATTCCTATGAAGAACTGCGGCAAAAAGCCGAAAAGATACGCCGCATGATGATGAACGTCGACGACGTCAGCAAAGTCGAATTGGTCGGCGAACAGTCGGAAAAAATCTATATCGAAGTGGCCAATGCCAAATTGGCTGAGTTGGGCATTCCGCCGACGGTCATCGCCAACGCCGTCAAAGGCCAGAATGAGATGACGCCGGCCGGGATGATAAGTACCGAGTCAGATAACGTCTACCTGCGCCTGTCCGGCGTCTTTAAGGACGTCGAAGGCATCCGCAACCTGCCCATCAGCGCCAACGGCCGCGTCTTCCGCCTCGGCGACATCGCCACCGTAGAACGGCGTTACAGCGAACCGGCTGATCCTAAGATGTTCTATAACGGCAAGCCCGCCGTCGGCATCGCCCTGTCCATGAAGAGCGGCGGCAACAATCTGAAGCTCGGCGAAAACCTGAAGAAACTTCAGGACAGCGTCAAAGCCGACCTTCCGGCCGGGATGGAAATGAACCAGGTCTCGGACCAGCCGCAGATCGTCAAAGAGTCCATCAGTGACTTTACAGAAACGTTGTGGGAAGCCATCGCCATCGTCCTCGTCGTCAGTTTCATCACCTTGGGGCTGCGGACGGGACTGGTCGTCGCCTTCTGCATTCCTTTGGTCCTGACCGGCGTCTTCTGCGTCATGGAAATCGCCGGCATCGACCTTCATAAGGTCTCCTTAGGAGCCCTCATCATCGCCTTGGGACTCCTCGTCGACGATGCCATCATCGCCGTCGAAATGATGACCGTCCAGCTTGAGAAGGGGCTAAATCGTATCGATGCGGCCTGCTACGCCTTTCGGGCTACGGCCAAACCGATGCTGACCGGGACCCTCATCACCTGTGCCGGCTTCATTCCCGTCGCCTTTTCCGACGGGGCGGCGGCTGAATTTTGTAAGGCTCTGTTTCCGGTCATCACGGCGGCCCTGGTCTTGTCGTGGATCGTATCGGTCATGGTAGCGCCGCTCTTTGGCTATTACCTCATCAAGCCTAAAAAGAAAGAGCGTGGGGAAGAAGAAAAGCTGTACACCAGCCGCTTCTACGTCTTTTTCCGAAAGGTCCTGACCTGGTGCCTGACCCACCGCGTCATCGTCATCGGCGGGACGGCTGCGGCCTTCGTCCTTTCCGCCGGCCTGACGTATTTCATTCCCAAGGAATTTTTCCCGCCGTCACTGCGGCCGGAACTCATCGTTGAAATGACCCTGCCCGAAGGCTCGTCCATGGAGGCGACCCAGAAAGAAGCGTCCCGCCTGGCGCAGTACCTCGACGGCCAACAGGATAAACTAAAGAATTACTCTTACCATGTCGGACAAGGGGCGCCGCGCTTCGTCCTGACCGTCGACCCCGTTCTTCCGGCAGATAATTACGCCCAGTTCGTCGTCGTCGCTAAGGATACGGAATCGCGGGAAGAATTGGCGGCTTCCTTGAAGACGGAACTTTCCGATAAGTTCCCCAACGTCCGCAGCAATATTAAGCATATTTCCTTAGGGCCTCCGTCGGACTATCCCATCATGCTGCGCGTGTCGGGCTACGACAAGGACAAGGTCAAAGCCTATGCCCAAGAGATCGCCGCCCGCATCGCCAAAGACCCCAATACGGAAAATGTCTTCCTCAACTGGGATCAGAAGGATAAGACCATGCACGTCGAGCTCGATCAGGATAAACTGCGGGCCATGGGCATTTCTGGTCAGGACATTGCCCAGACCTTGTATACGGAACTGTCCGGGGCGACGGTGGCGCAGTACTATGCACCCGATAAGACCGTCGATATTCAGCTTCGCCTCGACGATAAAGACCGAAAAGATCTGTCGGCCATCAAGAGCCTGCCGGTCTACGTCGGTCAAGCCGGCTACGTGCCTTTGGAACAGATCGCCCGCATTTCCTACCAGGGCGAAGACGGCCTCATCTGGCGCCGTGATTTAAAACCGACCGTCACCATAAACGGCGGCATCAAGTCGGGAACGGCTGACGATGCGACTCAGAAGGCCTACGATGCCATCGCCGACATCCGTGAAAATATGCCCTTTGGCTACACCGTCGAAGTCGGCGGCTCCCTGGAAAACAGCCAAAAATCCCTGAAGTACCTCATGGGCCCCGTGCCGGTCATGGTCATCCTCATCATGACCTTGCTCATGTTCCAGCTGCGGAGCTTGTCCCTCATGGCCCTGACCCTGATTACGGCGCCCATGGGACTCATCGGCGTCTCCCTGGGAATGCTCCTCTTTAGAGAGTCCCTGGGCTTTGTCGCCTACCTCGGCATCCTGGCCTTAGGCGGCATCATCATCCGCAACTCGATCATCCTCCTCGATCAGATACAGAAACATATGGCTGCCGGCGAAGACCCGTGGCACGCCGTCATCGATTCGGCGGTCCTGCGCTTCCGGCCCATCATGCTGACGGCAGCGGCGGCCATATTGGGCATGGTGCCTTTGATGACCAGCGTCTTCTGGGGTCCCATGGCCGTAGCCATTGCCAGCGGCCTCTTGGTGGCAACGGTCTTGACCCTCTTGGTCCTGCCGACGATGTACGCCGCCTGGTTCAAAGTCAAAAAATCATAATTTCTCTTTAGGTCTGCATCGCCTTGATGCAGGCCTTTTTGGCACAGGAGAATCGTGAATGGCACAGTCTGTTGTTTTACAAGGGAAACTTCCTATCGTATAATATAAAGTATAGATACGATATTAGATGAGAGGAGATTCCTCTATGATAAAACGTGCTTCCGTCCTCGTGGGGACCCTTATAGTAACGCTCCTTCTGTCGGCCTGTGCCAGAGGCCCGGCACGGACTGATAACGATACCCACCGCGAAACTTTGGCTCAGAACGAAAAGAAGCCCGTCTCGACGGAGGTCGTTCGTAACGGCCAGGGAAATCCCCGCCGCGTTCTGATCACTTATTTTACTTATCCTGACAACACCGATGCCCAGGCCATTCATTCCAAGGAATATGACGTCATGGCCTCGGCCAGCCTTAATGTAAAAGATGGGCAAATCATCGGAAACGATGCCATGATTGCCAATGAAATCGCCAGGGAGACCGGTGGCGACGTCTTTTCCATCTTGGCGGAAAAGCCGTACTCCGCCGATTACGACGCCATGATCCGCGATGAAAAGGCCGCGCCCCGCAATGAAAAGCGGGAGCTGAAAAGCCACGTCGGCGATATGAGCGGCTATGATACGGTCGTTCTGGTCTATCCCATTTGGTGGGATGCCCTGCCGGCACCGGTCACGGCCTTCCTGACGGAAAACGATTTCTCCGGCAAGGCCCTCTATGCCGTCGCGTCGTCCGGTGACAGCGACTTTGTCGATACTGTCGAAGACATTGCCGAGCTCGAGCCCGATGCCAACGTCTATGAAGGCTTCGTCCTCCGTCATGATGAGATGGATGAAACGTCCGATGCCGTTCGCCAGTGGCTTCGAACGGCGAATTTCATGAAATAAAAAAATCTCCAGATACACCGCTTTGCGATGCAGCTGGAGATTTTTTTCTAAATGGAACGATTCTTAGGAACGACGGTTGTAGAGGATGAGGCCGCCTTTTTTGCGGTGCCCCGTATTCCACAGGCCGTCGAAGTCGAGCCAGCGCCAGGAACCGTAGGTGACGGCTTTGACCATGAAGTCGCCGTCGAATTCGGTGTAGCCCGTCAGTAAGAACCAATGCCAGTCGTAGAATTTGAAGTTCGGGTTGTTGTGATGCAGCACCAGGTGGGGGATGGGCCAGCCGGCGTCAATCTGGGCCTTGATGACGTCTTTCGTTTCATCGGCTGTCTTGTCGCCAGACCAGGGATCCATGGTGATGTCGTCATCGCCGCGGTCAGAAAGAAACTGGCCCATGCCGTCGATATACATATCGAGGCGGTCGATGCCGCCCCAACGCGGACGCAGATAGGGCTTCATGACGTTGGTAAAGGCGATGTAGTCCTTTTTAGCCACGTCTTCGGTCTCGTAGGGATAGAGGCCTTGGGCGTCTTTATAGCGCGTAAAGTAAATGGAAGAATCGCAGGCCGTCACGGCAGCGCAGCCGCCGAGATTCATCATGCGGTCGGTCAGCCAATCCTGATTGCCGCCGTAAGCCGAACCAATATAGAAGTAAGGGAGTTCATGTTTCATTAAAGGCATATCCTTTCGTAATAATACTTAATCTTCAGCATCGTGTATGATGTCGGGTTCGGCTTTTTGGGTAAAGCCGATGACCCGGCGGGGTTTTTGGATGTCATCCTGTCGGGGGACAGCAACCAAGAGCAGATTGAGCTGGGACAGGTGCTGGACCAGTTCGACGGCCGAGCCATCCGAGAGTTCTCCGTAAAAGACGATCATATTCGGGTCCCAGTAGCCGATATCCTGAATGCTGAAGGTAATGTCGCCGGCTGAGACCAGGCGGCCGCCGGCCTGCATCGTATCGGGAAGCTCCGATTCGAAGTTGTTGATCAGGGCGACGATGCGCTGATACATATCCGATGCCAAATAAGGGGCTTCCGGGTCGTCCGTTTCCGGCGTCGGGGCGTTCTGGCAAAGGGCCATGTCTTTCACTTCATCGGTATACAATTCTCCCGGTACGAGGACCGTTTTCTTTTCGCTATTCATGGATATCACTCCTTCTTGACTGCTTCCTAATACTATTCGAGATGAAGGGGGCAAATTCCTGCTGAAAATGATGACTAATTTTATCTATTTTGAATAGAATGATTGAGTAAAAAGCAAGGAGCAGGAGACTGCCGTCACACTCGCTTTGGGGGCGGGACTGGCTAGGGGTGGACAGATGTTGTATAATAAGGATTGGATTTGTAGAGAAAGGATAGAATCAATTATGATCAGAGACAATCAAATTATTCACTATACATCAGATGAGGCTATCCGCGTGTCCATCGCCTTTACGGCAGGCATCGTGGAAAAAGCCCGTCAAAGCCACAACTTATCGCCCGTGGCCTGCGCCGCCCTCGGTCGGACCATGACCGGCGCGGCCCTTCTGGCCGGAGACTATAAGAACCACGAAGGCGTATCTATTAAGATTGCCGGCGACGGTCCCTTAGGTGCCGTCCATGCCGACTGCTTCGATACCAACAAACTTCGCGGCTACGTCGATAATCCGACTATCGACCTGCCCTTGAAGCCCAACGGCAAACTCGACGTCTCGGCTGCCGTCGGCCGCAACGGACAGCTGACCGTAACCCGCTTTACGCCGAAGACGACGACCTATACCAGCCAGGCTGACCTGGTGTCCGGTGAAATCGCCGAAGACATTGCCTATTATCTCTATACGTCGGAACAGGTACCGTCGACGATCAACTTAGGCGTCCTCGTCGACCGGGACTATACCATTGCCGCTGCCGGCGGCTTCTTGGTCCAGGCCTTGCCCGGTGCCAAAGATGAAGATCTGGCCCGCGTCGAAGCCAACATCACCCAGGTCGGCGCCCTGACGACGTACTTGAAAGACCATCCCAAGGGAGAAGGCCTGATCGACATCATCCTCGGCGGCATGCACTACAAAGAATTGTACCGTCAGCACCTCTACTGGCGCTGCACCTGCTCGCGCCAGCGTTTTGAAAGCGCCTTGTTATCCCTGCGCCCGGAAGATAAAGAATCCCTTTTGAAGGATCCCCAGGTCGAAATGACCTGCCATTACTGCGGCGCGAAATATACCCTGTCCCGCGACGAATTAGCGGCCTTATACGAAAAGGCCGGGGCAGACCAGCATTGATCGTCATTTCTTAAAAGGGAGGTTTTATCATGGGACTTATTGCCATTATCGGCGGTACCGGCGTCTGTGACCCGAAGATTTTGTCCAATGTCCGTGAAGGGTACCTGGATACCTATTACGGATCCATTCGCTATTGGAAGGGGACCTATAACGATCGGGACCTCATCTTTTTAGCCCGTCACGGCCGGATGCACTCCATTCCGCCGCACCTCATCAACTACCGGGCCAACATCCTGGGACTGAAACGCCTGGGCGTCACGGCCATCTTGGCGACGACGGCGGTAGGATCCATGAATCCGGAATACAAACCCGGTGACTTCGTCCTGCCCGACCAGTTCATCGACTTTACAAAAAGCCGCCACACGTCCTTTTTCGACGGCGGAACTAACGGTGTCGTCCACGTCGATATGACCGAGCCCTACTGCCCGACCCTGCGCCGTAACGTCATTCAAGCCGCTGCCGAACTCGGCGACTGCCGGCTTCACGATAAGGGAACCTATGTCTGCACGGAAGGGCCGCGCTTTGAAACGCCGGCTGAAATCCGGATGTTCCAAAAACTCGGCGGCGATATCGTCGGCATGACCAACGTGCCCGAAGTCTGCCTGGCCCGGGAAGCGGAAATCTGCTATGCCACGGTGTCCATGGTCACCAACTTTGCCGCCGGCATTTCCGATAAGCCCTTGACCCATGAAGAAGTCGTCGACGCCATGGCCAAGAGCTCCCTGCGCCTGCGCCAGCTCATCTTAAAGAGCATCGAAAATTATCCCGTCGATGAAGACTGCGCCTGCCATCACACGCTCCAGGCTTACGGAGGGTTTACGGTATAATGGAAACTTTGCGCTGGGAAAAAGGGACCCTCTATCTCCTCGACCAGACGGTCCTGCCCTTTACCGAGAACTACCTTGCCTGCACGACCTGGCAGGATGTCCATAAGGCTATTTCTGTCCTGGCCGTCCGCGGTGCCCCGGCCATCGGCGTCGCCGCGGCTTATGGCGTCGTCTTAGGCGCCCGCTCCATCCTTGACGGGGCCGGTGGTAAGCCCTTTTTGACGGCCGTGCAGGAGATCTGCACGAATCTTGACGGCGCCCGCCCGACGGCGGTCAACCTCCACTGGGCTTTGGAACAGATGATGGATTGCGCTAAGGAATACGGTAATGAAAGCCCGTCGGCCATCGTCGACGCCTTAGAAGAAAAGGCCAAAGCCATCCATGCCGACGACGTGGCCATCAACACGGCCATGGCCCGCTGCGGTGCCGATGAAGTCGGCAAGGGGGACCGCCCCCTGACCCTGCTCACGCACTGCAATGCCGGCGCCTTGGCGACGGCCGGCGTCGGTACGGCCCTCGGCGTCATCACTGAGCTTCACCGCCGGAAAAAGGTCACCATGGTCTATGCCGACGAAACGCGGCCCCTCCTGCAGGGAGCACGTCTTACGGCCTTTGAGCTCATGACCGGCGGCGTGCCGGTTACCCTCATTACCGATAACATGGCCGCCTGGACGATGAAGGAAAAGGGCGTTGACGCCATCATCGTCGGTGCCGACCGCATTGCCGCCAACGGCGATACGGCCAACAAAATCGGGACCTACGGCCTGTCCCTGATGGCCAGGGCCTTGGGCATTCCCCTGTACATTGCAGCGCCTTTATCGACCTTTGACCGGTCCCTTGCCGACGGCAGTCAGATTCCTATTGAAGAGCGGAATCACGACGAAGTCCGCTCCTTTAGAGGCGCTGCCACGGCCCTTTCCGATACGCCGGTCTACAACCCGGCCTTCGATGTGACGCCCCATGAAAACATCCGGGCCATCATTACCGAAAAGGGCATCATCAGCCACCCCGACACGGTGGCCGTAACAGCATTTTTTGACAAGCATTTATTATAGAAGAAAGAGGTATGAACTGTATGGAATCAATTATTCGCGACATCACATTAGCTAAGAGCGGCCATGAAAAAATCAACTGGGTCGACCGTCACATGCCGGCCCTCAATGCCATTGGCGACAAATTGAAAGCCGAACAGACCTTTAAAGGCAAGACCATCTGCGTCAGCGTCCATCTCGAAGCCAAGACGGCATATTTGGCCGAAGTCCTTCACCGGGCCGGCGCCAAAGTCATCGTTACCGGCAGCAACCCCTTGTCGACCCAGGATGACGTCGCAGCCGCTCTCGTCGAAGACGGCCTTACGGTCTATGCTTGGTACGGTGCGACCGACGAAGAATACTTCGACTTCCTCAATAAATCCCTCGACCACCATCCGGACATCATCATCGATGACGGCGGCGACCAGGTCCACCTCCTGCACACGACGCGGACCGACGCTATGGAAAACCTCCTCGGTGGCACGGAAGAAACGACGACCGGTGTCAATCGCCTCCACGGCCTCGACAAAGCCGGCCAGTTGAAATTACCCATGATTGCAGCCAACGATTCGTACTGCAAATATCTCTTCGATAACCGCTACGGCACGGGCCAGTCGACATGGGACGGCATCATGCGCACGACCAACCTGACCGTCGTCGGCAAGAAAGTCGTCGTCGCCGGTTACGGTTGGTGCGGTAAAGGCTGCGCTATGCGTGCCAAAGGCCTCGGTGCTCACGTCATCGTCACCGAAGTCGACCCGATTAAAGCCATCGAAGCCGTCTTTGACGGTTTTGAAGTCATGCCCATGGCCGAAGCTGCCAAAGTCGGCGATATCTTCGTCACCTTGACCGGCGACAAAGACGTCATCCGCGGCGAACACATGAAGAACATGAAAGACGGTGTCGTCTTGGCCAATGCCGGTCACTTCGATGTCGAAATCAACCGTCCCGAACTGGAAGCGCTCTCCGTCCGCCATTTTGAAGCCCGTCACAATATCGAAGGCTATGAACTCCCCAACGGCCACGTCATCAACCTCTTGGCCGAAGGCCGCCTGGTCAACCTGGCTGCCGGCGACGGCCATCCGGCTGAAATCATGGACCTGTCCTTTGCCGTTCAGGCCCTGGCTGCCAAATACATTCTCGATCATCATACGGAACTTGAAAACCACGTCTACGTCCTGCCTCATGAAATCGACGACGACATCGCCAAGATCAAACTGGCTTCCATGGGCTACGCTATCGACACCCTCAGCGAAGAACAGCGCAAATACTTGAATCTCGACTAAGAGGAGAGGGATACCGATGAAAAAACTGATTCAGGACGTCGCCCTCTACCGGGACCACGACGTCACGGAACATCAAAATATCGCCATCGACGGCACGAAGATCACGGGCTTTCCCGAAAATCCTGTTCTTTCCGACTACGATGAAGTCATCGACGGCCAGCAGATGTTGGCCCTGCCGGGCTTCGTCAATACCCACAACCACATCGCCATGACCGTCTTCCGCAGCTATGCCGACGACATGCAGCTCATGGACTGGCTCCAGAAGAAAATCTGGCCGGCTGAAGACAAACTCGACGGCGACGTCGTCTATGCCCAGACCATGCTCGGCATTGCCGAAATGATCCGCTGCGGCACGACGTCCTTTGCCGATATGTACTTCTTCATGGATGACGTAGCCCGCGCCGTCGATGCCTCGGGTATCCGGGCCTGCCTGAGCCGGGGCATGACGGGGATTACGCCCAGTGCCGAAACGGCTCTTAAAGAAAATAAACAGCTCTTTTTAGACTGGCATAAAAAAGGGGACGGCCGCATTACGGTCATGCTCGGACCCCATGCGCCGTACACCAATACGCCGGAGTATCTCTCCCGCGTCGTCGATTTGGCCCATGAATTAGGGGCTGAAATCCACACTCACCTGTCGGAAACGAAGGGCGAAGTGGAAAACATCAAGAAGCAGTACGGCAAGTCGCCTATCGCCTGGTTCAACGACCTGGGCATCTTTGACGTAGGCTGCCTGGCTGCGCACTGCGTCTGGGTCGATGACGACGACCTCGACATCATGCTCCAAAAACACGTCCGCGTCGCCCACAACCCTGGCAGCAACCTGAAACTGGCCAGTGGCTTTGCGCCCATCGCCAAGATGCTGAAAAAGGGCATCACCGTCGGTCTCGGCACAGACGGTGCCTCGAGCAACAACAACCTCGACATCGTCGAAGAAATGCATTTGGCAGCCCTGGTCCACAAGGCCAACACCCTCGATCCGACGGTCATCCCGGCTGAAACGGCCATCAACATGCTGACCGAAGGCGGTGCCAAGTGCCTGGGCTACACCGATATTGGCAAGCTTGAAGCCGGCTATAAAGCCGACATCACCTTAGTCGACCGCAGCGGCCTCCATTGGTATCCGAAACACGATTCTCTCAGCCTCATGGCTTACAGCGCCAACAGCATGGACGTCGACACCGTCCTGGTAAACGGTGAAGTCCTCTTGCGGCACAAAGAGTTTACCAAACTCGACATCGAAAAGATCAAGGCTGAAGCCGAACGGACCAAGGAAAAACTCTTTGCCCAAATTTAACCTTTATTCACTCGGTCTCGGTGCGCCTTCTTGAGTACTGCTTGTTTTATTCCCGAAAAGCGTGTATAATTAAATTCACTTTAAGGCTTTTTATGTACGTTTACAGGGAGATGCATCGATTTATGAATAAAACGCTCGTCACGGCTGCCTTCGTCGTCTTGGCTCTGCTCTTGTCGACACATTGGGATTTGCTGGCCATTAAGATTCTCTTGACCGGCTGCCTTATGGGCTGGTTGGCCCGGTCCGTCGTCGCCAACGTCAAGGAAAAGTCGCGGAAGGTCGAAGTCCGGCGCAATAAACGCCTCCGCCGCATGGCCGCCGAACACGCGGCTCGAGAAGAAAGCCGTGCTAGTGTAAACGAACACTAAAAGGCAATGACACGTTGGTAAAGAAAATCTATACGAACCTTTGAGGTACTCCTCTTTAAGCAGATTGAGAAACACTAAAATCTCAGACTGCTTGAAGGGGAGTACTTTTCATGTGTGTGTCTGGATGTCAACATTGAACTTTGACGATAGGGAAGGGTTTTGCGCATAAGAAAAAGCGCTGCCCTAGAGGGTGACTGGTTCGATAAGGGGCCATATGGTATAATAAAATGAAATTATTATACGGTATGTTACAGGAGGTTTGCCTTATGTATGATTATCTGATTGTTGGCAGCGGTTTGTTTGGAGCGGTCTTTGCCCGGGAGATGACGAATGCCGGGAAGTCCTGCCTCGTTTTAGAACGGCGCGACTGTGTCGGCGGTAATGTGTACTGTGAGGAGAAAGACGGGATTCACATCCACAAGTACGGCGCTCACATCTTCCATACGTCGAACAAGGTCGTGTGGGACTATGTCAATCAGTTTGCCGAGTTCAATCACTATGTCAATTCGCCGATTGCCAATTATAAGGGTGAATTGTATAACCTTCCGTTTAACATGAATACCTTCACCAAGATGTGGGGCGTTACGACGCCGAAAGAAGCGGCGGCCAAGATTGCCCAACAGCGGGAAGAAGCGGGGATTACGGATCCTAAGAATCTCGAAGAACAGGCTATTTCCCTCATCGGGACGGACATTTATACGAAATTGATCAAAGGCTACACAGAAAAGCAGTGGGGCCGGCCCTGCACGGAAATTCCGTCCTTTATCATCAAACGATTGCCCGTGCGCTATACCTTTGACAACAACTATTTTAATGACCGCTATCAGGGGATTCCCATCGGCGGCTATAATGTCCTCATCAAGGGTTTATTGGAAGGCATCGAAGTTCGTACCGGCGTCGATTATAATGCCTCTCGCAGCGACTATGAAGGCCTTGCTAAAAACATCGTCTATACGGGACCGATCGACGAATACTTCGGCTATCAGCTCGGCCGGTTGGAATACCGCGGCCTTCGCTTTGAAACAGAGCGCCTGGAAGAAGAAAATCACCAAGGCGTGGCCGTCATGAATTATACCGATGCCGAAACGCCGTATACGCGCATTCTGGAACACAAGCACTTTGAATTCGGGACTCAGCCCGTAACCTATGTGACTAAAGAATATCCGGCTGACTGGGAACCCGGCCAGGAAGCCTACTATCCCATCAATGATGCACCCAATCAGGCCCTCTATGCAAAGTATGCCGCTCTTGCCGAAAAAGAACAGCACGTCATCTTTGGCGGCCGTCTGGCAGAGTACAAGTATTACGATATGGATGACACCGTCGAAAGTGCCTTGAAGATGGCCGATAAGGTCTTGGGACGCTGATTCGTGTTATAGATTTTTATTAAGGGAAAAGCGAGTTCTATGCAATCGATAGGACTCGTTTTTTACCGGAATGTTGGCGAAGCGAAGGTTTCGTTCAGGAAAGGACGCTATATACGTGGCTGAGGAAATAGCGAACGTCGAGAGACGACAGGGAAAGCAACTGATTTCGATCTTAGTACCTTGTTACAATGAAGAAGCCGTGCTGCGCGAGTTTTACCGTCGCACGAGTGCTGTCATCGATGGGATTCCATCCTATGATTTTCAGTTTATGTTTGTCAATGACGGAAGCCGAGATGGGACTCTTTCGATTATGCACGAGTTGCGGGAGAAAGATCGTCGCGTGTCCTACGTCAATTTGTCCCGTAATTTTGGCAAGGAAATCGCCATGACAGCCGGCATCGATTATTTGACTGGTGATGCGGCCATCATCATGGATGCCGATTTGCAGGATCCGCCGGAACTCATTCCCGAGATGATAAGCTGGTGGGAACAGGGCTATCAGGACGTCAGTGCCAAACGGCGCAGCCGGGCCGGGGAAACTTTTTTCAAGAAGTGGTCGTCCCATGCCTTTTATACCATCTTGCAGAAGCTGTCTAACGCGCCCATGCAGCGCGACGTCGGTGATTTTCGCCTCCTCGACCGCTAGTGCTTGAATGCCCTGCGGATGATGCGCGAATCCCAGCGATACAACAAAGGCCTTTTCAGTTGGATCGGATTTGAAAAGAAAGAAATCCTCTTTGACCGCGATGCCCGAGCTGCCGGCAAGACCAAGTGGAACTATTGGAAACTCCTCAACTTGGCCATTGAAGGCATTACCAGCTTCACCATTGCGCCCTTGCGGGCTGCGGCTTACGTCGGGGTCTTCCTGGCTTTTATTGCTATTCTCTTCATGTTGTTCATCATCGTTCGGACCCTGGTTTACGGCGACGATGTGCCGGGATACCCGTCCCTCATTTGCGCCATCCTCTTCATCGGCGGCGTCCAACTCTCCTTCCTGGGAATCATTGGCGAATATTTAGGACGGGTCTTCAATGAAAGCAAATTCAGGCCCCTTTATTTAGTGCAGGACGTCAATGGTGATCGGATCATGAATCAAGATAAGGTTAAGGAAGTCTGCAAATACAGAAAGTAGTCTTTAGACCTCTCGATACGGCCTGTTAAAACGATGAATGAACAATATCATATGGCTGTCCCTACATTGGGACGGAACAGAAAGAGACTTGCCTTTGAGAGAGGCAGGTCTTTTTTTGCAGCGGGGAAAGGGAGCATGGCTTGTTGAATAAGGGAAAAGAAATTTAGATAAGGACAACATAATTTTGTGAATCATGACAGATTCTGTCGTGGCCATCCTGTATAATAGGTATCAAGGTAGTGAATCGAAGGGCAAAAGGAGGAGCGGTTGAAAACGGGATAAAGCGTGGCAGAACCGGTTATCATCGAGGCCCTATCACAAGCAAGGGAACTCTAGCTCTTCGGCTGAACGGGGAAGACTTCGGTTGTCGTGTTACGGATGGATTTTTATTTTTCTTGTGAAGAAATTGAAATTATTGTAGAATAAATACAAATAATATGATTATTACTCATTAGTTATTTGTATAATTTGCAGATACTGTATGTTGAGGGGACAGAGGTGATTAGCATGGAAGAAAAAGATAAGAGTCATATTCCGGTAGATGAGAATGACGAGAAACAGCGTGATATTGTGACTACCTTTGCCGCAGGAGAGGCTGCCAAAGCCGCTGCCGATGGGATTGAGGATCAGTATTATAAACCACAGGAGTACGATCGAGGCAACTATGATGATGGCCCGGCTAAATATAGGGCTAAACAAAAGGCCGTTGAGAAGGGAAAAGGCGTCGTAAGGGATCCTTATACCAATAAAAAATTGGAACTGAAAATGAAAGATGCCAAACTGAAGTACGGAAAGGACTATGACGCTCATATGGGCGAAATTGACCATCTTGTTCCTTTAAAATTAATGCACGAAAAACTTAAAAATAGTCCCTTTATTGCGCCGGAGGACGCAAAGAACATTGCCAATGATGAGGATAATCTTCTTCTTACCAGCCGACGGGTCAATAATGCCAAACGAGCCAAGACGAATGCCGAATTTGCTGAAGATTCGGATTTTTTAAAAAAGAAGGGCCTTCCTGTTTCTAAAAAAATGAAAGACAACTTGCGCTGGGAAGGGACAAAGGCCGAGATAAAGGCAGACATTAATATCGGAGTAACGACCGTGCAAAATGTGGCCAAGACCTTTAATGACGTCGGCCTAGAGGCCGGTATGTCAGCCGGAACGATGGTAGGGGTCATGTCGTCGATCAACAATATAGGCCAGGTCTTGTCGGGAGACAAAGAGGCCGGCGAAGCCTTTTGCGACGCGGCAAAAGCTACGGGCAAAGCCGCCATCAATGGTTATTTGCGCTCCGGCGGGATTGCTACGGCAACGCAAATCATGCGTAGTTCGACGAATAACTTGATCAAAGTACTGGGAAAAATGAATGCCCCAGCTGAGATCCTGTCTGCCGTTGCCGTAGCCGGCAGTGCCCTGAGCCGCTATTGTTCCGGCTAGATTACGTTAGAAGACTGTGTGGTAGAATTACATAAAAATGCCGCGACATTGGCAGCTTCCACTACTGGTATGGCAGTGGGAGAGGCCGTTTTCACGGGTCTCGCAGCCGGTACTCTTTTTGCGGGCCCCATGGCGGTGTTGGGGGCCGCTGTAGGGGCCATGGCGGCGATGGCCGTCGTCGGTTTTGTAGAAGATGTCGTGTTGGCTCCCTATTATAATGCTAAAGCCGCTCGGAAGCTCGAAGATCGGCGTACGGCAGCCTTTAACCGCGTGAGTGCTGCCATGGAAGCAGCCTTAGCGGCCCAGGGAAAACGGCTCGATGCGATGTATGAAGCCGAAAAAGGTCGTCAATATGAAGCCTTCTATTTGGGCTTTGAACGAATGATGGATTCGGCCTTAGAAAACGATGTCGATAATATTACCGGCGGGTTGAACCAAATCTTATCGTACTTCGGTGAGGAATGTTACTTTAAAGATCGAGAAGAATTTAATCAATTTTTTGATTCGAAGGATAGAAAGCCCTTTGTCCTTTAGAATAGATATACTATACATAGGAGGTGGCGGAAATGTGGCCCTTGATAGTCGCAGGCGTAGCAGCCGGGAAATTTCTTTCTGACCTTTCTGACTTGAATAAGGCGTGCAATATGGATGAAGATTCAAGAAAACGCATGAAGAAGGCCTTTCAACGAGAAACCGATGCCCGACTGTTAGTGAAACAGAAGTCTCAGGAATTCGAGTCTGCCTTAGGACGAATCATTCAACGAAAACGAGGCACTATTTCCAATTTTCGCCGGTTTGTAGATCTGTATCAAAAGATCATTGAAATCGATTTCCAAGCCGAGAAACGAGAAGATTTATTAGCATTGGTTCCTTTGAAACAAGAAGACATTGCCTATTTGCATCAGATGGTCATCGTTCCCAAGCGAGAATTTACCGATTCGGAGGTTCTCATGTCGCTGCTAAAAGGCGGGCTGGGTCGGTCGATGTTAGATGACTCGAAGCAGGCCCAGTCGGAGTCATTTAAACAATTACGGGCAGCGCGCGTTGTCTATGCGCAGGCCGAAAATATCGCCAAAGGGATCGATATCATGGTCGATCAATGCTCGGTAATTTCCGAGGTCATTGCTCGCCTGAATCTGCTACTGGCGAAAAGCATTCAGCATTCTCAGGACTTGATTGAAGCAAGGGGCAGTGATCCGAGAAATTACAGCCAGGCCGATCGCGATGTGCTGATGACCTGTATGAACTTAGTCGATGCCTTGAAAAAAATTGTCGATGCGCCGGTGGTTACCGATAACGGGGCGCTGACGCAAGAAATCATGGCTACCATCCAAATGGGGAAGGAATACGCCGACGCGATTAAAAAAATTGGTTAGGAGATGATTTTCATGAAAAGTTTAAAAATCGATGCTGCAAAATGTACGGGATGCGGGACTTGTCTTGCCTTTTCGGAGTATATCGCAGAAGGTTCGGACGGTAAGGCTCGCGTAAAAAATAACGGAAAGATCGAAGCCCAAGAGGTGATCGCAGCGGCTCAAGAAATGGTCGATCTCTGTCCGGAACAGGCCATTCAGCTCAGTGATATTCAGGCCAAGGCCTTGAGCACTGCGGAAAAGCAGCAGATTATCGCACAATTGAAAGCCAAGCTGTCGAGTATCAAAATCCCCAATATACAGCGTTCGGACTATGATTTTGATCGGGAAAAATATCCCTTCGACATCGACTATAATTACTTAGACGGGACTCATAATTATAAATATAAAAGCAGCTCGGACGCCCGTGATGCCGGATGGAAAGATTTTAAACGGAGAAACTATGCCCGCATTGAACAGTATGCCATGGAAGTGCTCAGCCAGTATGGGACCGATAAAATTGCGCCCTTCTTCGATGCTTCGGAACAAGGGGTGTATACCAAGTGGAATAAAAAATTCGAGGCTATTTTGCAGGAAACGGTTGACTCCGTCGTCAATTCCTTGAATGGCAGTCCCTTACCGGACGATTTTTGCACCTGGGCCGTATTCCCGACGCAGTATATCGATAATTTTAAAGACTATAATCCTATTAAATGGGGCGCCAAGGTAGAAAGAGAAATGAGAAGTGACTCCTATTCCAGTGAATCTTGGTATAAAGATTGCGTCGATACCGATGATATGGACTTCGACGAACCGGGCCGAATCTTCAAAGGCACGACTCGGACGGTAACGAAGTATTGCTATAAATACGATAAAGGTATGGGGAAAGACTTTAAACAGGATATCCTGAATACGATCTATAACAGCGATATCGATGAATATTATGAAGAAATCCTTGGCTGGCTTATCGACGATTATAGAAGCAACATTGAAAAGACGATTGAGGCTAAATGCAAGGTATTAGAAGAAGCTCTCGGCTAAAAGAGACGCCTAACAGCGTAAGCCCGATGGGGCAGATCTAAAAATAGAGTAGTAGCTTATAAAAGTTACTACTCTATTTTTTATCGAAAGCGGTAAGGCGGGTTCCGATTTAACGGTAGAGAATCGTTTGAAGGTTGACGGTCTGGGGAGAACCTGTCTTGGTAAGGGATTGGAGAGGGGATATTTTGGGATTTCCAGATCTCAAGCAATCGAAGCTCATGTCCATAAACCCCCCTTTTGGAGAGCGCTTAAAAAAGGTATTTCATAGCGGCGTTGTCGGAAAGTACTATGATATCCGCCAAAGAATTTCAAACATATGGTATAATATAAATAGATTTACGGATTTTATACCATTCTGCCCCCGATGGGATGAAACTGCGGCTGATGGGGATTTTTGAAAGAAACTTTCAGCGAAAAAGCAGAAAACAGCCGAAACATAAAATCCGCCCCGCAAATGTCCTTTTCAATGGCGTAACGAAGCCATTTGTAAGGGGTGCTGTTTAGAACCTTAATCCCCGTAAGGGGACGGAAACAATTAATACTTGTTCAACCATGTCAAACCGAACTTCGTTGCTGTTTAGAACCTTAATCCCCGTAAGGGGACGGAAACAGGGTAGTCTTTCCCTCGATAGCAAAAAGTTCCGAGTTTAGAACCTTAATCCCCGTAAGGGGACGGAAACTTAATGTCGCTAAAATTGGGCTCTTCGGCCTGAGTTTAGAACCTAAATCCCCGCAAGGGGACGGGAAGCTTTCTGCTTTGAAGCGTAAATCTGAAGTTGGAATGAGAAAAGCCGCTGCGGGCATCTGTTTGTGATGTCTTGCGGCGGCTTTTTGCCATGTAGGAGTACTTGGTTGGGTGAAGGGGTACGAAATGATCGTATTGTAGCTTTTACGTAGAGGGACGATGGAGTTCGGAGTATGATGCAGGATGTCCTTTTTAGAGCGACGTTATCATTAGATCCATGCTATAATAGAACTAAAAAAGTGCGGAAAAAGGCATTCTTCAAAGCACGAGATAGGCGGTATAAGAATATGTCTCACGAAGAAAAACGGGTATGGGGGATTCATACCACAGATGATAATTTATTTTTGCAGCAGGCTGTCATCGCCATTGGTTGGAAGGCTATGGGCGATTTGAGCCGGATCGAAGCCAATCGGGAGGCTTTCAAGGAAAAGTACGCTGCCGTTTATCCTGATGCCAAGAAGGGCCGTGTTTCCAATCATGTTGGCATGCTTTATCGCTTTGTCCACGAGGTCGAAATCGGTGATTACGTAGTATTTCCTTCCAAAATCGACCGACAGATTAATATCGGCATCATTGAAGGCGGATATGAGTATCATCCGGAACCCGTCGAATATGCACAGCAGCGCAGGGTGAAATGGTTGAAGCATCTTTCCAGGACCTCCTTCTCGCAAGGGGCGCTGTATGAAATCGGTTCAGCTCTGACCTTCTTTTCCGTGAAAAGTTATGCCGATGAGTACCTGTCTGCCCTCGATAAGGACTTTAAAAAAGAAAGGGCCATCACAGAAACAGAAGAAGATGAAAGCGTAGGCGCTACGGCAGAAGAAATCGTAGAGACAACGAGAGATTTCATTTTGAAAGCACTTAGCAAGCATCTCAAAGGATACGATTTAGAATACTTTGTAGCCGACCTCTTACGGGCCATGGGATATCGTACGACCGTGTCGCCCCACGGCGGAGATAGCGGCATCGATATTACGGCTTACAAAGATGAGCTGCCGCCGCGCATTCTGGTACAGGTAAAGAGTCAGGACGGCGACATCAAGGAAGCGGCGATCCAGTCTTTGAAAGGTGCCATGCGGGAAGGCGATTACGGCCTGTTTGTAACCTTATCCAACTATACCAAGAATGCTCAAAAGTATCTGGCCAATACGCCCATCATCCGCGGCATCAATGGATACGAACTGGTAGAGTTGATTTTGAAATACTATCCTGATTTGAACGATAAGTATAAACAGATGATTCCCTTAGAACGAGTGTATATTCCCGTTGTGAAAGAAGATTCGCAGCCCTAAGCACATCATTTTTCTATCTGATCATAAAGAGACATATCGATCCGCCTTTTGGTCCTCGGCAACAGCGAGGCTGAAAGACAGGGAAGATATGTCTTTTTTTGTGCCGCAAATCCGGTGAGGAAGAAGGATTTTTATGGCAATGATTCTATTGCTAAGGCTACATCCTGCATACTGGTTCTGGCATCGGCTGTCAGGAGAATAGATTAATCATTGTTTTGTATAAAACGATATAACAAAATTAACTTATTTTTGTTATAATGAGGTTAGCTATCAATCGAACGGATATTAAAAAAGAAGAGAGAATCTATTGTGACCGGAAAAGACGATGAAGGAAGAAAAACGTCGGAAGTATAGGGACTTTTGAAAATGACTTCTATGAATAGAGACAATTTCTGTCACGATGGCTTTGTATAATAGAAATTAAAGCAGCGAATCAGACTTGTTAAGGAGGTTTCCGCCATGATAACGAGTTATAATAATGTAAAGAATGAAGTACTGAAGTACTATGAGGAGTTTTTAGATGCTTTTCATAAAATGGGGATATCAGAAAACGATACTTCTTTACAAGCTCTGAAGCTGAAGGCGGAGAGAATTAAGGACGACCGGTTCTGCTTGATGATCACCGGAGAAGCAAGAGGTGATACATTTACCTTTATCAATGCCTATCTAGGTTCGGAAATTCTGCCCATGAATATCTATCAGTGTACGGGTACTGTCGTCGAGGTTACCTATGGCGAAAAGTTTGTTTTGCATGCCGTCTATGCCGATGGGCAGAAGAAAGACGTATCAGGGGAAGAAAATATCAAAAATTTTTTGATTGCCCATGTCGCCTTAGCTGATAAATATCGAGATATCCCCGTCGCCCTTATTGATCGTGACATTATTGTTAAATACCGGGATAAGAAAGCCAATCAGGCGGTCATCGAAGCCTTCTTAAAAGACGTAGCGTGTGAAAATATACATGGCCTTTCCAGCGGAAAATACAACGGAAAGATCAAAAACTACATAAAGGAAAAGCAGTACCGATGGAGAAACGTCGTCATAAAGATGATTATTGAATACCCTTTTAAAGATGAAGCGATGCATGGGATTCGCATCATTGATTCTCCCGATGTAAAGGCTGACGGCAGCATGGCCGATGTTACGTCTGAAGATATCGAATCTGCCGATGCCATTCTTTTTTTGCAGCCCTTTGAGGATTCGGTTGAGTCCAACCGTTTTAAATCCTTTTTAGAATCGAAGCATGTTGACAAGTATAAAAATGCTCTGTTCTTGATTTTAAACCGTACTGCTGCACAACCGGAGACAGAAACAAAAAAGACATTCGAGAAATTTGTGAATCTGTTTGCCCGTCAGGAAGATGGCAGCAGACAAGGCATCGGAAAAGATCAGATTATTCTTATCAATACTAAGGCTAAACTTTATTATAATACTTTTCAACACCTGATCACCGAGAACATTAAGGCTGAACTGAAAGAGATGGGGCGCAAGAAAGCTATTGAGCCTTTTCTTAAAGATGCCTGGCAGGGTAGTGATGGAAAAAAAGATGCGTTCCTCAGGGAATTGAATCGACTGTCCCATTTTGATGGCGTGAATCAGTCGTTGAATTTCTTCAGAAGGAAGATTGATTTTATGGCGCTGAGTGAACTACTCGATCATCTGTTGAAGGTTTATGCGCAAAAAAGAAGTTACCTTGATGAACTGGTTGCAAATTATACATTAAAAGTCGAAGACCTGAGCAAATGTGCTGTAAAAATAGAAGAGGAACTTGAGAATATCAAAATTCGAATGAATGAAAACGTAGAGAAAATAGGAGAAAAATACACGGGTGAAAAGGGCCTGATTGCACGACGTGCCGAAGTAATACTGGATGATTATAAAGAAACGATGGAGGTTGTAGATGACTACGATGATGATTATCTTTATAACCTTGGACTGTTGGAAACGTTTGCGTTTCGCCGAGTAGGTTTTTTTATCGAATTTGAGCAAAAAATACGGGATAAGGTAGTTACCGAGTGTAATGACCTCTTAGGTGTGGCCCTCAGTAATAAGATTCCCGTTCCATATGTATTGCCGGAACCGACCTTTTCTCCAGAAATGGTGGATGCGATCAAAGAAGAGATGAGAAGAAAAGCCAACGAAACATTTAACGACAATTATGATTCATTCAGGACACACTATGAATCTGAGAAAAAGGATGCATTTTCACAGTCAGCGGCTTATAAGTTGGTTAAAGATAGTTTCATTGATGGACTTGATCGTATCAAGAATCAGGCAATCAAGGATCTTCAGTTGTTTGTTCAACAGACGCTTACTGCCTATACACCCGAATTAATAAGGAAACATACTGAGGATAAAGAGAGAGCGCTGCATAAGGTCGAGGATGATAAGAAAAATACCGAAAAAATATTGGAAGATATTACAAATTTAAAGGTTCAGGCAGCAGCTCTTGAAGCGAAGATAAAACCAATCACAGCACTGAAGGGCGGCATTGACAGCTATCTGCAATAAGGTAACAGCACCTGATATTGCGGTGTGATGACAGTCAGAATGGCTGCATATTTATTGCCACGAAACCGGGTAACCGAAGCAGTGCATTGTTTTTACAATTAAGTTCACACGATTTATAAGGGTTCGTTCTCTTGTCAGAAGGGAGCATCGCTATGACGAATAAGGTTGAATCAAATGTTTCGGATCAGACGGAAAAGCGTTTATCACCAGAAGTTTCTGAGCAGTTCCAGCAGGATACCCGCGTTGTGGCAAAGCAAGCGGCTGAATTTATAGAGGAGATACACCCTGCGCGTCTGCTTCAGACAAAACAAGAGATTATGGATCTGTCCTATGCAAAATCTGATGAATTATTGGACTCATTTGCTTTCTTCAGGATCGTAAGTTGTACGACCGATGAAGTCGATGATATGTTCGACTTTCTTAATGAAAAGATGGACAAGTTTTACACGGCCTTATATGCTGTCGGGAAGCCCGTCGTGTATGGTATTGTTTCCTATGGGGAAACGACAAATTTGGTCGTTGGCTTACTGGATACAGAGGATAACTCGGACTTGTTAAAAAGCATCATGGAAGGGTTGCTCGATGGAATCGAACTCCTGCCCTATAAGACGAATTTTGCGGCGAGAACTGCCTGTGAGAAAGAAGTGGGGTTGATCTCGGCCATACCGTCCGTCAAAATTGAAGAGGAAAAGCAAATCTTCTCCTTGGCCCCGCTGATGAAAAGCTTGAATGGACAAGATTACACCGTTTTGTTTATTTCACGCCCGCTGTCACAAGACATTATTTCGAAAAAACGCAGGGCGTTAATACAGATCAAAGATCAGTGTTTTGCTGTCAGTAAGCGAAATATCTCGAGGCAGCAGGGAATCTCGAGATCGAAAGGAAATACGGAAGGTCGTACAGACACGATTACGAAGAGTACGTCCAATACAATAAGTGAAAGTTTTGGATGGGCTCTTGGTTTTACTTTCAGTGAATCCTACAGCGAAACGACAAGCGAAAGTTCTTCGGCCTCCGAAAATTACAGCCAGACTATCACCGACGCTATCAATCAAAGTGAGGGCATTTCTGCAGAGGTACAAAATGGCGTTGCCCTTGAATTGATGGACTATACAGATAAAGCTATTGAAAGATTGCGACAAGGTAGGAGCAATGGCATGTGGGAAACGGTCATTTCTTATTCGACTGATTCAAAATTGGCGGCTGGAATTATACGGGCCTGCATTTCCGGAGAATTTGCTAAGCCCAATCCGGTCATTTTGCCTCAAGTTGTTCACTCTTTTCATTTGGATAAGACGGAGGCTGAGGGAAAGTCTCTCTTAGTGCCTGAAATCCTCGATGCTGAACCGGAATTGTCGCCGCTGTGTACGGTAGTTACTTCTGAAGAGTTGGGGTTTATGTGTACCCTGCCCGATGTTCCGGTGCCGAACTTCGAGTTAAAAAAGGGAAAAACATATCCCTTGATTACTGATAATGCTGTTGGCGTCGAGGTGGGACATATTTGTGAAGGTCGCAGAATCTTGGAAAATATGCCTTTTTCATTGACCCATAAAGATCTGGCCCGCCATACGTTTGTGTGCGGCATTACGGGCAGCGGAAAAACGACGACCGTGAAAGGGATATTGAAAGAAGCCGACACTCCATTTTTAGTCATTGAGTCGGCGAAAAAAGAATATAGAAACATCAATCTTAAAGATAAAAAAAGGCCTCAAATCTATACACTGGGAAAACCTGAGATAAATTGTTTGCGATTTAATCCCTTTTATATTCAGTGCGGTGTTTCTCCACAGATGCATATCGATTTTTTGAAGGATTTGTTCAATGCATCTTTTTCTTTCTACGGCCCGATGCCGTATATTTTAGAAAAATGTTTGCAGAATGTATATAAGAAAAAGGGCTGGAATTTGACCTTGGGGTTCCATCCCTATCTGGTAAATACGGCAAACTCTGCCAAATTCTTTGATGCAGACTATATGCAGAAAAAATATGCGTCAGCGGCGCATAAGTATCTCTTTCCGACGATGCAGGACTTGAAATTGGAAATCGAGCGCTATATCAAAACAGAGATGGACTATGAAGGTGAGGTTGCCGGAAATATAAAAACGGCAATCATGGCCAGATTAGAAAGTTTGTGTTCAGGATCCAAGGGCTATATGTTTAATACGTATGAATATGCCGATATGAATGCGTTGTTGAACCATAATACGATTTTTGAACTGGAAGGCTTAGCCGATGATTCGGATAAGGCCTTTTGTGTAGGATTATTGATTATCTTCATCAATGAATATCGGCAGATAAGCCAGGAAATGTTGGATATGAACAGAACGCTATCGCATATTTTGGTTATTGAAGAAGCACACCGACTTTTGAAAAATGTAAGCACGGAAAAATCGTCGGAAGATCTGGGCAATCCCAAGGGAAAGGCCGTAGAACACTTTGCGAATATGCTGGCTGAAATGCGCTCCTATGGGCAAGGGGTTATCGTGGCGGAACAGATTCCCAGTAAACTGGCGCCAGATGTCATAAAAAATTCATCCAACAAAATCATTCAGCGGTTGGTGTCTGCTGACGATCAAGCGGTAATGGCCAATACGATCGGCTTAACCGGTGAAGAAGGGCTGGATTTAGGCAGCCTTAAGACGGGAACAGCCTTGTGTCATAAGGAGGGAATGAGTCTTCCCGTTCGTGTGCAGATTGCGATGGTTGATGACATCAAGGTGACAGACGACTTGTTGTATGGCAAAGATATAAAGAAACGACTGTATCAAATCAATGTCAGCCTGGCAAAAGAAGTACTGGCAGATTCCCTGCCTCTTATGGGGATGAAGATGCTGAATACTATTTTGGTTCAGGATTGCAATCATGTCAGCCATGCTGTTACGGTCTGCCGACAATCGTTTAGATCGTCTTTGAAGAAAAATAATGTTACCCTAGTCATGTGTGACAATGAAAATGAAATTTATGCCGAACTATTGTATGAAGGTGTTCTTCGATATTTACTAAATGGCTGTTATATCCTAAAACAGATGATACCGGATGAACTTTGCAGCGACATATATCAATTGATGTTGTCCCCCGATAACGACAAATTGGTCTTGGTAAAAGAACAATTGCAAGCGGAATATGAAGAGAATCTTGAAGACCAAGGCTGTTTTATCGTGGCGCAATTGATATACAAAAACGCCTTTGAAAGAACTGATATTGTTCAAACCATAAAGAATTACTTCTTTGAAATATCTGACGAGGACATTTTGAAGATAAAAGCTGAGTGGAGGGGAAGTGATTGAATGATTGGAGGTCTTTCCGCACTTACCGGAGCTGTGAAAGAGGGCATGACAAAAATTGTCGAGAAGGGGGCTGCCTTAAAGAACAATGTTGAAAAACTGGGGATGACTGAGTTTAAAGAGAAAGCAGAATTACAAAAAATGGTTGCCCAAGAAGCGGATACGGAAACAGCGATGAACTCTTCTTTAGAATCGGTCATCGAAGCTAATAAGGAGAAGCTGGAAGCACAAGAAAATAAAGTAAGGGAATCGAATGAGAGCAAAGAAGGCCTGACGGCGGAGGAGAAAAAAGAAATTCAAGAAGAAACCGGGTGGTCTTCTGAAATTCTGGAGCAGATCGGCTCTCGGAAAGAAGCTGAAATATATATGAAGGCCGGTTTGAAAGAAGTCGAAATCAATGGTAAGAAATGTTTGATCAAAGAGGATATTGACTTAGATCAAAAAGATGAAGATGGCCTCACTAACAGAGAGCGAATGGAAAGAGGAAGACCGCCCCTTACAAAAGATGGCGAGGAAATTGAACTTCATCATATCGGACAGAAACCGGAAAATCCTCTTGCGGAACTGACCTTGAAAGAACATCGAGGTATCGGCAATGACACCATTCTGCATGATAAAACGAAAGAAACGGAAATTAACCGGATCGAATTTGCCAAAGAACGGCGGGAGCATTGGCAAGGACGCATTAAGGATATGGAGGGAGTATAAATGTCTAAAGTCATTGAGATCATAAAGAATCTTAACAATTTGATATCATTAAAACCTGCGACGATGGACGAGGTAGAAGACGTAGAAATCGATTTGGCACTGCCCTTGGCAGAAGATTATAAAGAGTATTTACTCACATTTGGCGCGATTATAGCCGATGATGTGGAGCTCACGGGGGTTGCAAAATCCAAGAACAGAAATGTGGTTCAAGTTACCAAAAGAGAGTGGGCTGTAAATGATCAAATCGGGCATAAATTATACGTCATAGAAAATGTGGGCATTGACGGTATCATCATTTGGCAGGATGGTAGTGGTACGGTATATGAATCAAGACCCAATCATAGCGCCACAAAGATTGCTGAAAGTTTAGCAGACTATCTTGAATCAAAACGGCAATAGCTTGATGTAACGATTGTATGTGATAAAGGTTGTTCAAGCGATGCCTCTACGCTTTTAAGAGGAACCGTTTCAGTATATGTTTAGAATTTTATTTGTACAAAGGAGATGAGGTTTGTGAAACAGTTGTGGAAGGCGTTATTGATTTGTTGTGTGGGATGTATGTGTTTCTTTGCCGGCGCAGGTCCTTCTAAGGCCGCCGACGTTTGGGTCGATCGTTGGGCCTCGGAAAATGTGGATCTCTATGTCATGGATGATACGTTGACCTCGGGACGAGATTCGTACGGGCCTTGGTTTTCGGTAGCTGTAAAACGGGTCCAAAACGGCAGTCTTGAAAAAGTGGTGACCTGGCGGTTCTTTAAGCCCGAGCGCATATGGCAATATGCTACGAGTACCATGGCCAGCGGCCGTCGTGCCGGCGTCATAGTGCCCAACAAGATCTTTGAATACGGCATGAATCAATTAGGCTGGTCCTATTCTAATGACGGCATGCATTACTATTAAGGATCTGCTGAATGTACGATTCACAGGACCTTCCGATTCATAAAGGAGTTGAAATAGTGAGAAAGTACGGAAAGATCTTGATAATTTTTGTGCTGATATATCTGATCCTGTATGCCTGCTCCGGTCCTTCGAAGGCTGCCGACGTATGGGTCGATCATCGGGCCTCGGAAAATGTCGACTTGTATGTCATAGAGGATACCTTAGCCTCGGGAAGGGAAGCCTACGGGCCGTGGTTTTCGGTAGATGTGAAACGGGTTCAAAACGGCAGCTTGGAGAACGTCGTGACCTGGCGGTTCTTTAAGGCCGAATCCGTGTGGCAATATGCAACGAATACCATGGCTAGCGGTCGTCGGGCCGGCGTCCTGGCACCGGACAGGATCTTTGAATATGGCATGAAGCAGTTGGACTGGTCCTATTCGAGTGACGGCATGCATTATTATTAAGGCGCGGCTATGTATGACGTATAATTCATTTATTTTATAAAAGGAGATGAGCTTTGTGAAGATGTTGTGGAAGGCGTTGTTGATTTGTTGTGTAGGATGTATGTGCTTCTTTGCCGGCACCGGTCCTGCCAGAGCTACCGACGTCTGGGTCAGCCATATGGCAGCGGAGAATGTAGATGTCTACGTCATGGACGATACCTTTGCCTATGGGACGAGCGCGACCGGGAAGTGGTTTTCTATCTCTGTAAAACGGGTCCAAAATGGCCGCTTGGATCAAGTGATGACTTGGCGCTTTTCTCAGTACAAGAGCGATATGTGGCGGTATCGGACCAATACCATGTCGGGAAATCAGACTTCTATTGTCAGGGCTCCCAATAAGATCTTTGAATACGGCATGAATCGGTTAGGCTGGTCCTATAGCCTGAACGGGACGTATTATTATTAAACAGCATTATCAGATTAACCGTCAGAAAAAGCGATTGAAACCATTCTTTTAAATAGGGTATGAAAGCCGCAGGTCGGAGGACTTGCGGCTTTTTCTTTTTGGCGCCGAATAGGCATGATAAAACCCCCAGTTACACTGGGGGTAAGTAAATTTTCTTATAGTAAAAAAAAGA
>OKVI01000183.1_pt1 | contig 70565 bp, 66 predicted proteins | sample 1607001 | NCBI WGS metagenome assembly OKVI01 (sample SAMN03281018, study PRJEB24777) | human gut metagenome | isolation source: fecal sample PR128 from 1 month old male Malay infant, vaginal delivered...
GTGTCCATTAAAAATGATGGACATTATTTTTGTAGAGCCGGAGGAAACAGACCAGACGGTTTAAATGAGCCGGTTACATACCGGACAAGCGGAAAAGACCAGAAACGCAGGACTCACACCCATTCCTGAAAAACGTTCAGGAATGCCCCCGGAACATCTGCGGTTTGCCACGGGGTTTCCATCGCAACCGAAGATTGCCGGTCCCAGAGAAAAGCCGATGCGCACCGTGCATCCGGATAAAATCTACCGTGAAATTATATGGTTCTGCTCCAGTTACCTGCTGAAATCCGGACCAGAGGCTACGAGGACGATTATCAACTCAGTATTCTCTGAATGGGCCAGCATAAACAATGATTACCCCTCCCCCTTTTCGTGGGTGGACAGCAGGGACAGTGAACAGTGTGACTGGTTATGGAACGCCATGCAGGTCCGGTGTGTGGGAACCCCGCTGAATCCCCTTACCCCGGAGCAGAAATACTGGTTTGCCTGCGCCACGTTTGATAACTGGGAGGGCTGGAATGAGCAACAGGTACAGTTTTTACTGGAAAGTAATCCCAGACGGAACAGAGCGAAGTTTACGCAGGTCTCCTTCCAGGCCCCCAGGATTCAGCATAAAGCGATTCTTCTTGATGAGCTGAAAAGTGCCCGGGAGCAACAAAAAAGGCGTGATGAACGTGCTGATGGTTCCGTCCCTCTGAAACTGTCCGGAAAAATCCACAAACAGCTTGAAAGTATTGCCCGAAGTCGTGGTGTCCTCCCAAAAAAACTGCTGAATGAAATGATTGAGCAGGCGTACCATGATTTGGTGGCAACCAGGCAGAACAGCCAAATCGATTCCAGATAATTTCAGACAGATATTATTTCCGTGAATCCCCCGCCACCTTTCCGGTGCGCGGGGTTTTGTCTTTTTTCACCGGGAATACATGTATGAATCCGTCTGATGCCATTGAGGCAATTGAAAAACCGCTCTCCTCCCTGCCTTACTCACTTTCCCGTCACATCCTGGAACATCTGCGCAAACTCACCAGTCACGAACCCGTGATTGGCATTATGGGTAAAAGCGGGGCCGGTAAATCCTCACTCTGTAATGCGCTGTTTCAGGGGGAGGTCACACCGGTCAGTGATGTTCACGCCGGCACCCGAGAAGTGCAGCGCTTCCGTCTGAGTGGCCACGGTCACAGCATGATTATCACTGACCTGCCCGGGGTGGGCGAGAGCCGGGACAGGGATGCAGAGTATGAAGCCCTGTACCGTGACATTCTGCCTGAACTGGACCTGGTACTGTGGCTGATTAAAGCCGATGACCGTGCCCTGTCTGTGGATGAGTATTTCTGGCGACACATCCTGCACCGGGGACATCAGCGGGTACTGTTTGTGGTGATGCAGGCCGATAAAACGGAGCCCTGCCATGAATGGGATATGGCCGGTATTCAGCCTTCTCCCGCAGAGGCACAGAACATTCGCGAAAAAACGGAGGCGGTATTCCGTCTGTTCCGGCCCGTACATCGGGTTGTTGCCGTATCGGCCCGCACCGGCTGGGAACTGGATACGCTGGTCAGTGCGCTCATGACAGCACTTCCCGACCATGCCGCCAGTCCCCTGATGACCCGCCTGCAGGACGAGCTGCGCACGGAGTCTGTCCGGTCTCAGGCCCGTGAACAGTTTACCGGTGCGGTGGACCGGATATTTGACACGGCGGAGAGCGTCTGCATTGCCTCTGTTGCACGCACGGTTCTGCGCGCCGTCCGTGACTCGGTGGTCTCTGTTGCCCGCGCGGTATGGAACTGGATTTTCTTCTGAACCCGGTGGTGATGTACCAGGCTGTTGTTACAGATTTTTAACTCCATGAAAACACTATGCAAACGCAGCCATACCCGGGTTGTCCCCTTGCGTTGTGTTTCTCAAGTTAATAGAATACATCGATCGTTACTATCATATCGATCGTTATAAACGATCGTTTGTAGTAAATGACCTCCTCCGTGGTTGTCATGAAAATGCGTCTTAGGAAGGTTAAATAATGCACGAAAAGAACATCGCCCTGCTTTGTGATGAAGCCGACCGACTTTTGCAACTGAACATTAATCTGCTCCGGCAAATGGTTGAGGAGCCAGATGTGTTATCTGACAGTAAGAACGAAAACAGACTGCTTTTTGATAAACAGAACGCACTGAAAAGAATTGAGGAGCTGGAGGGCGAACAAATCAAAACCGCCCGCAGGGAGATGGTGCTGGCTGTTGTCGGCACGATGAAAGCAGGCAAATCAACCACCATCAACGCCATTGTGGGGCAGGAAATTCTGCCTAACCGTAACCGCCCCATGACCTCTGTACCGACGCTCATCCGCCACGTTCCCGGAAAAACTGAGCCGGTTCTCCATCTGGAACATATTCAGCCTGTCCGCAATTTATTAATCACACTGCAGGAAAAACTCGCCACCCCGGCAGGACAGCAGGTCGCACAGACCCTGCAGCAAACCGGGGATACCCGCGAACTGCTGGATATTCTGACGGATGATGGCTGGCTCAAAAATGAATACCACGGGGAGGAGGAAATCTTTACCGGACTGGCATCGTTAAACGATCTGGTTCGTCTTGCTGCGGCAATGGGGACTGAATTTCCTTTTGATGAATACGCAGAAGTGCAGAAACTGCCGGTGATCGACGTGGAATTCAGCCATCTGGTGGGGATGGATGCATGCCAGGGAACACTCACACTGCTGGATACCCCCGGCCCTAATGAGGCCGGACAACCGCAGATGGAAGTGATGATGCGGGATCAACTGCAGAAAGCCTCTGCGGTTCTGGCTGTGATGGATTACACCCAGATGAACTCAAAAGCGGATGAAGACGTCCGTAAAGAGCTTAATGCCATTGCTGACGTATCAGCCGGCCGCCTGTTTGTACTGGTCAATAAATTTGATGAGAAAGACCGCAATGGCGATGGGGCAGATGCCGTACGCCAGAAAGTTCCGGCAATGCTGAACAGCGATGTGCTGCCCGCCTCCCGTGTTTATCCCGGATCCTCACGCCAGGCATACCTGGCTAACCGTGCGCTTCATGAGTTACGGAAAAACGGAACCCTTCCTGTTGATGAAGCCTGGGTCGATGATTTTATCAGAGGTGCCTTCGGTTGCATGAAAAAAGAATACGTCTGTAAAGACAGTGAACTGGCAACTGAAGGGGCGACAGACCTGTGGGAAGGCTCACTTATCGATCAACTGATAACGGAAGTCATACAGAGCTCACATTCCAGAGCTGCGGCACTGGCGGTTGACTCTGCCGCCGCAAAACTGATGCAGAATGCAGAAAATATCAGTGAATACCTGTTGTTACGCCATCAGGGGCTACAGCAAAGCATTCAGTCACTGCAGTCGCATATCACCAGCCTGCTTGCGGATATCCGGGAAATCGCGGACTGTCAGGAGCAGATGACCACTGATGTCAGAATGGCCATGGAGGAGATCGATACTAAAACCCGGGAATTACTGACGGGGGTCTGCACCTCACTGGAAGAGGAGCTGAATGACTATTTCAGAAGCGGTAAACGCAAAGAACAGCAAATGCTGGAGGAAGAAGACGCAGAACAACGAAGGTCTCAGTCCGGATTATGGGGGAAAATTTCTCAATGGTCCGGTATCAACAACCAGGGCCGGGAGGATTACAGGAAACGAGATTTTGCCCCGGACAGCCCCGAAATAAAATTCAGTGATCGCAGGGAAGCCCTTGAACTGATGACGCAAATCGAATCGACCGTGACCAGCCTGCACCGTGAGGCTGAAGCACAGTTCCGGCCTGAGCTGGAGAAAATCGTCAGCGGGATTGAAACAGGTTTTCGTGGCACGGCCCTGTACGCCACAGAAAACATTGCCGGTCGCATCAATGCCCGCCTGGAGGATGAGGGCTTTACCGTAAAAATCAGTTTTCCGGCAGTCAGCCAGTTACAGACCCGGCTCGCGGTAAAAATAAATCTGAGTGCGCTTATGGAGGAAAGAACGGAGACCGTCACCCGTCGCCGTCGGCAGAGTGGCGTATGGGGAACCGTTTGTCGATGGTTTGGCACCAGTGACCTGGGCTGGGAAAACTATGACGAGGATGTGAGTCGCAGCGTGATCAATATCAACAAGGTCAGAGAGGAAGTTATGTCACTGACCCGGGCATATTTCGGGGAGCTGCAGGCATCCATTGAGCAGGATATTAACCAGCCCGTCCGCCAGGAAATCGATGCCTTTTTCTGCGCATTCAGGGAGAAAGTTGAACAACTGCGTAACACGCTGATTCAGAGCTCTGAAGATCATAAACGCGATCAGCAGGCGCAGGAACGGCTTACCGGGCGACTTCAGGCATTAAATGAAAGGGTTCCTGAGCTCATTACTGACAGTAAGGCGCTGAGGGAAGAGCTGGAGACAATGCTGTGACTTCACCATTTATTCAACAAATTGCTGATAACCGGGTATGTCAGGTACTCACCTGTCTTCCTGAAAAATTTGTGGTTGATTTCGCAAACGGAATCGATGTTGCACAGGAGCATATCCGCACGGCCGGAGAGCGCACGTTCTTCCGGCGTTTAAAAGAGGGGCTGACCGGCGAAGGCGCTGCACGGCAGAATGCCATCAATGCGTCGCTTGCACAGGGCGTTGAGGCGTCCCTGCGCTGGCTGACGGAGATGACAACGTCACTTGCCACCACAAACTACGCGATTACCCGGGTAAACGACAGGGTCAGTTCACTGGTCAGTGATACAGCCAGGCTGGCGCATTATTCCGCAGATACGCGGGAGCAGTTACTCACCCTGGCCGATCAGGTTCACCATAAACTGAATCATCTTGAAGAAAAACTCCACCGTGTTGACCAGGTTCAGCGGGCGCAGTTACATCTTGAGCAGATATTCTCATGGTGGAGCGCCGGGCGATATGCGTCATTTTCCCCTGCCGGACGTTGTTATGTGGCACTTGAAGAGCTTCGCTGGGGCGCGTTTGGTGATGTGATACGTCAGAGCGAAACAGGCCAGGTTAACCAGCTACTGGATATTCTCAGACATAAAGCATTAACGCAGATGGCACAGGAGAGTGGCGGTAGTGCAACCGTGCGTCTGAACACTCTGGACTGGCTTGGTGGTCAGGGCCGGGAGCAGGCAGATAACGAGTGGCATGACGCGATTAACTGGCTGGGAGACTGGTGCAGTGAAGAGCAGCATCCGGTGATCTGGTCAACCACGCAGGCTGCAGAACACTTACCGGTTCGCATGCCTCGCCTCTGCTCTGCAGAACGCCTCTCTGAAAGTATGGTCGATGAAATATTTCAGAAGGGGGCTGCATGAGTACAGAAATGAAAACGGGGCTGGTGCTGTCCGGTGGCGGGGCGGTGGGCGCTTATCAGGCGGGAGTGGTTAAGGCACTGGCAGAGTGTGGTACACAGATCAGCATGGTTTCAGGGGCCAGCATTGGCGCATTCAATGGTGCCATTATCGCGGCCTCTCCCGATCTGTCAGAAGCTGCCGTACGCCTGGAGGCGCTCTGGGATCATCTGGGGAATAATCAGGTGCTGTCGGTAAACAGATTGGTTTACTTTTCATTGCTGAAAAAATTGTTCCAGGCAATGAACCTCTGCCAGATCCCCGGACGTGCAGGAGCACTGCTTACGACGCTTCTTCGCCATATATCGACAATCAACGGGTTTGACAATCTGATGGCTCAGCCGTTGTTGTCAGATGAGCCCCTGACAGCGCTGATGGATCATTATCTTGATACTGATGCTCTGGCAGACGGGCTACCGCTGTATGTGTCGCTGTACCCCACAGAAGGGGGCATGCAGGATATTATTGACTGCATTCGTGCTGAACTGGGTGTCGGAACCACGAAAAACGCCGTTTTTCAGCATATCCAGAGCCTGCCCCGCGGACAGCAGAAAGAGGCTCTGCTTGCGTCAGCCGCGCTGCCCCTGCTGTTCCGTCCCCGTGAGGTTCAGGGGACAATGTTCGGTGATGGTGGTATGGGAGGATGGCGAAATATGCAGGGAAATACCCCTGTGACGCCTCTGGTCGATGCCGGATGCAATATGGTGATTGTGACGCATCTGAGTGACGGTTCTTTATGGGATCGCCAGGCTTTTCCGGACACCACAATCCTTGAGATCCGTCCCCGGAAAAGGCTGAAATATGCAGGTGATGGTGGCAACAGCGGCGGTCTGCTCAGTTTTACATCGGCACATACCGACGCCTGGCGTCAGCAGGGCTATGAAGACACGATGCTGGCGATGGAGCATATCCGGAAACCGCTGGCAGCACGTCAGGCACTGACCCGGTCAGAGGCGGTATTGCAGAAAAGCCTGGATATAACGGAAGAGGCAGATTTGGCACTGAGAAACGCGATGGCCCGGATTAAATAAAGACGCCCCAAAGAAACGCCACCGCCTGTGGTGGTGTTTTTCCTGTCTGGTGTTATTGAAAATATTTTCAGATATATATTACCTGAGAGAAAGTTTTACCCCTCACCTGTCAATTCACTCACTGGAAATTTAATTATGAAATTACCTGTAAAGTTATTAATGAGCCTTATATCTCTGGTCAGCGTTATTGCACGTGCCGGGGAATATAAAAATTACAGCCGGGATGAAATAAAATACTGGCGATATACATCATACAAGGGGGGGAAACTTCCGGAAGGTTTCACTGATGAGAAATTTTCCAGCGCCATTTACAACGGAAGAATATTTACAATGAAACGTTTACATACCCTTATGTTATTTCTGGCGGTTCTGTTCACGGGCTTTAACTTTAACGCAGAAGCGGCTACCGTAAAACAAGCTCTTAGTTGTAACCCAGAAGCCTGGGCTGAACAACCTGGAGCGTGTCCATCAACGTACGAGTTGTACGAAGGTGACGCTACCTACAAAGCCGCTATCGACAAAGCATTAAAACCGGTCGGACTGAGCGGCATGTTCGGTAAAGGCGGCTATATGGATGGCCCTGGTGGAGGTATCACGCCAGTAAACATTAACGGTACAGTCTGGTTCCAGGGCGACGGTTGCAAAGCCAATACCTGCGGCTGGGACTTTATCGTAACACTCTATAACCCAAAAACCCATGAAGTTGTTGGCTACCGTTACTTTGGTTTAGATGACCCGGCCTACCTGGTTTGGTTCGGTGAAATTGGCGTGCATGAATTCGCGTATCTGGTGAAAAACTACGTAGCTGCGGTTAACTAATTTAAGGAGTCTATCATGAAAACTTTTATCAAAACTTTACTCGTTGCTGTAACTATTCTGTTCTCTGTCTTCGCTACTGCGAAACAAGTAAAACTGCCAAATAACATCAAATACGTTAATACTACAGAAGCGTTTTCCTGTACCGAAATTGACGGTATGAATTGCCAGACAAAGAATCAGTTCAACTATAAAGATAACAGCTATGTTTTCGTGCTTGAACGTGGTGGTGCCTGGTGCTACGACTACACTGTCTCGGTAGTTAACCTGAAAACCGGGAAAGCACAAATGATTGAATACGGGGACAATCAACTGTGCTCAGGTAGCAACAAACCGTTCTTCGAAATCAAAAATGGCGTACCGACGGTAGGAGTCATCGACACATCCGGAAAACCTGTCGTTGTAGCCCAGGACAAACTTAAAATCTAAGGAGTAAACCATGCGTTTCTCTGCACATTATTAATATCAAAGGTAAATACAGCCCCAGCCATTGTTACCGGAAAGCCGCTTAATGCGTGGCTCGCCAGTGAAAGGCCTCTCAGACAATAAACCTTATTCATTTCACCCGTCAGGCCGCGTCTTCTCCGGGAGACGCGGCTTTTTTCATTTATTGCACCAGTAAATCTTAACCACCGATAAGGAGCAAAGTATGCGATTAGCAAGTCGTTTTGGTTATGCTGCAAACCAGATACGCCGTGACCGTCCGCTGACACATGAAGAACTGATACGCCATGTACCCAGTATTTTTGGGGAAGACCGGCACACCTCCCGCAGTGAACGGTATGCGTACATTCCCACCATTACCGTCCTGGAAAATCTGCAGCGGGAAGGCTTTCAGCCGTTCTTCGCCTGCCAGACCCGTGTGCGCGACCAGAGCCGCCGGGAATATACCAAACACATGCTGCGTCTGCGGCGGGCCGGAGAGATAAACGGAGAACATGTCCCTGAAATTATTCTGCTCAACTCTCATGACGGTACCTCCAGCTACCAGATGCTGCCGGGTTACTTCAGGTTCGTCTGCCAGAACGGGTGCGTCTGTGGCCAGTCTCTGGGGGAAGTGCGTGTTCCACACCGGGGAAATGTAGTGGAGAAAGTTATCGAAGGGGCTTACGAGGTGGTGGGCGTGTTTGACCGGATAGAGGAGAAGCGTGATGCCATGCAGTCGCTGGTCCTGCCGCCACCGGCACGCCAGGCGCTGGCACAGACGGCACTGACTTACCGTTATGGTGACGAACATCAGCCCGTCACCACCGCCGACATTCTGACGCCGCGACGCCGGGAGGATTACGGTAAGGACCTGTGGAGCGCATATCAGACCATCCAGGAGAATATGCTGAAAGGCGGGATTTCCGGTCGCAGTGCAAAAGGAAAACGTATCCATATCCGGGCCATTCACAGCATTGATACCGACATTAAGCTCAATCGCGCATTGTGGGTGATGGCAGAAACGATGCTGGAGAGCCTGCGCTGATGCCGTTTCCCTGAGTGAGGGAATCATTCAGCTTTCGTTCCTGAAAAACACACATTTATTTGTTATTTAAGGAGTTATCTCATGAAAACCGTTTCTCAGAATACCCCCACAATTTATTCAGCTACAACACCAGAGAATAATCCGCCTCAGTTGGTTGCCAGCCTCGTCCCTGATGAACAGCGCATCAGCTTCTGGCCACAGCACTTTGGCCTCATTCCACAGTGGGTGACCCTGGAGCCCCGTGTCTTCGGCTGGATGGACCGTCTGTGTGAAGACTACTGCGGTGGTATCTGGAATCTGTACACACTGAATAACGGAGGGGCATTTATGGCACCCGAACCGGATGACGATGATGACGAAACATGGGTACTGTTCAATGTCATGAACGGTAACCGCGCTGAAATGAGCCCGGAAGCCGCCGGCATTGCTGCCTGTCTGATGACGTACAGTCATCATGCCTGTCGTACGGAGTGTTATGCCATGACGGTCCATTATTACCGGCTGCGGGATTACGCCCTGCAGCATCCGGAATGCAGCGCCATTATGCGCATCATCGACTGAATGGAGAGAAGCACAATGCAACAACTTTCCTTTCTGCCCGGAGAGATGACGCCCGGCGAGCGCAGCCTCATTCAACGGGCCCTGAAAACCCTGGACCGCCATCTTCATGAACCCGGCGTGGCCTTCACCTCCACCCGTGCAGCACGGGAATGGCTGATTCTGAACATGGCGGGACTGGAGCGTGAAGAATTCCGGGTGCTGTATCTGAACAACCAGAATCAGCTGATTGCCGGTGAAACCCTCTTCACCGGCACCATCAACCGCACGGAAGTCCATCCCCGGGAAGTGATTAAACGCGCCCTGTACCACAATGCCGCTGCCGTGGTGCTGGCGCACAATCACCCGTCCGGTGAAGTCACACCCAGTAAGGCAGACCGCCTTATCACGGAACGTCTGGTACAGGCACTGGGCCTGGTGGATATCCGGGTGCCGGACCATCTGATAGTCGGTGGCAACCAGGTTTTCTCCTTTGCCGAACATGGTCTGCTTTAACCCGTCACAACCACATCACACCTGTTTTCACTTTTATCTTCTGTCTTCAGAGGTATCCCATTATGAAAATTATCACCCGTGGTGAAGCCATGCGTATTCACCAACAACATCCGACATCCCGTCTTTTTCCGTTCTGTACCGGTAAATACCGCTGGCACGGCAGTGCTGAAGCGTATACCGGTCGTGAAGTGCAGGATATTCCCGGTGTGCTGGCCGTGTTTGCTGAACGCCGTAAGGACAGTTTTGGTCCGTATGTCCGGCTGATGAGCGTCACCCTGAACTGAGTGGGAATTCTGATGAGCAGAATTATCGCCACTACCGGACCATTCTTAGCCGATTTTCTGTAAGGATTTTATCGTGTCAGACACACTCCCCGGGACAACACTTCCCGACGACAATCACGACCGCCCCTGGTGGGGGCTGCCCTGCACCGTGACGCCCTGTTTCGGGGCACGTCTGGTGCAGGAGGGTAACCGGTTGCATTACCTTGCCGACCGCGCCGGTATCAGAGGCCTGTTCAGCGATGCAGATGCGTACCACCTGGACCAGGCCTTTCCGCTGCTGATGAAACAACTGGAACTCATGCTCACCAGCGGTGAACTGAATCCCCGCCATCAGCATACCGTCACGCTGTATGCAAAAGGGCTGACCTGCAAAGCCGATACCCTCAGCAGTTGTGGTTACGTTTATCTGGCTGTTTATCCGACGCCCGAAATGAAAAATTAACTCTCCAGAATAGCCTTCTGCTACGGCCTGGTGTTTTCACCACGCCACTTTTCCATTTTTATATCTGCATATCAGGAAAATCTTCAGTATGAAAACATTACCTGTATTACCCGGGCAGGCGGCCAGTTCTCGCCCGTCTCCTGTTGAAATCTGGCAGATACTGCTGTCCCGACTGCTGGACCAGCACTATGGCCTCACACTGAATGACACACCTTTTGCCGATGAACGTGTGATTGAGCAGCATATTGAGGCAGGCATTTCACTGTGTGATGCGGTGAACTTTCTCGTGGAAAAATACGCGCTGGTGCTACCGACCAGCCGGGATTCAGCGCCTGTACCCGCTCTCAGTTAATAAACAGCATCGATATCCTCCGGGCTCGCAGGGCGACCGGCCTGATGACCCGCGACAATTACAGAACGGTAAATAACATTACCCTGGGTAAGTATCCGGAGGCGAAATGATGACACTGGAAGCCGACAGCGTTAACGTACAGGCGCTGGATATGGGGCACATTGTCGTTGACATTGATGGTGTTAATATCACTGAACTGATTAATAAGGCCGCTGAAAACGGTTATTCACTCCGCGTGGTGGATGACCGTGACTCTACCGAAACACCGGCAACTTATGCCAGCCCTCACCAGTTGCTGTAAGACAATGCAGTGATGCAGGGTATAGTGCCATTAACCACAGAAACAGCACTGTTGTCCTGTATTAAGCAGGCAAGAGAAGATGTCCTTACCCTGCGCCATCTGCAGCTTCTGCACCAGAACCGGTGAATCTCACTCAACAGGCTTCATTTCCCCTGACGCCAGCCTGAATACAGCTGGCGTTTTCATTTATAAACAGAAAGGAAAACCGATAATAATGGAATGGACGCCCCGACCATGAAGCAACGGTAGGATATTACTGATAAACCTTCCAGTGGAGGTGCGTTATGGCCGTTTTAACGATTAGCATTGACCTGACAAAAAATGAATTCCAAATCCACGGTCTGGGTAGGAACAGAAAAATCTAAGCTCAGAAAACGGATTAAAGTAAGCGTCAACGGAGCACCGTATTGACGCTTATTTATTGGTGAGAACTACGTTCCATGGCAGGAGTTCGTCAACACGGTTGGAGGGCCATTCCGGCAGTATGCTCAGAATATGGCGCAGATACGCTTCCGGATCGATACCGTTCAGACGGCAGGTGCCTGCTTTTCCGGCAACAAGCAGGAATCTCAGCGCTGAAGCAGGAATTAGAGGTAAAAACGCCCTACCGGGCCATGAATCACCCGGTCATTGGAGTAGTAACCAAAGCAGATTTAGCCAGCATGGAACAAATATCTTTGGTGAAAAGTTGGTTACGGGAAGCTGGAGCGCACAACGTGTTAGTAACCAGTGCAGTTAATAACAATGGAGTTACAGAACTTTTTGCCTTGCTGCATACAGAAGAAGGCTGTTGTTAATTTCGATTGGTTCTCAGATGAGAATGATGACGGTGATACACAGATAAGAATCAATGAGCAATGAGGGTTGCCGGGCAACCCTCATTGAATAAAACGGGAATTACTTCGCTTCGCCGTTTTTCATTTCGCCCATAGCTTTCAGCTTTTTGGAGATATCGCGGCGTTCTTTGGAGAGCTCGGCATTTTTGATGATGTAATCGTCAACGCGATCTTCATAGTCACCTTTCATGCTGGCGATGATGCCCTGGATTGCTTCAACGCTCATCCCTGGCTTGATGTAATCGCTCAGGTTGTCCAGCAACAGGACGCGCTTCTGGTTGTCACGGATCTTTTTCTCAACGTCCTGAATTTCACGTTGCAGTTTGTTCTTACGACGGAACAGACGAACAAATTCCAGTACGTCCTGGAATGAAGGCTTGGTAGTTTCCATTTTTATACCCCTGATAATGTGAGAGTCGGATTCGTTTAAGCAACCGCTATTCGTTAGGGCCAACATTACTCATAGCTGCCGCAGATGACAATGCTTTTATCCCTTTTCACTATCATACCCTTTATCCTTGCTGAATCGAAGCAGCAGCAAGATGATTCTGAAGTTCAGGAATTATTTGCGCAAGGCCCGGCAAATCAGATTCGATAGCAACTCAAGCTGATGTGCCGTTTCCATGTTCAGCCACACATAACCATAGATTGGTGTTTCCACAACCTTCAGGTCATGGTGGTTATCGAGCAACTGACGCAGCTCTTCCACAGCATCGTTCAATTTTTCCGTATTGGCAAAAACCGGCTGCGGATTACCTTCGTACAGCGCATGAACAAGGCTCAGCAGTATTTGCTGCATCATGTGCTGGGTATCACGAAGTTTTTGCGCGTTCAATAACACGAAATGGCTGGGGCGCGTGGCCCAGTACGCATTGATTTGCAACTCCAGCATACAAACCAGATTGCGGTTAATGGTCTGGATACCTTCATATATCGATTTGGGAATACGGGTTTCTTTGCTGGCGGGCGCAATCAGCCCACGCATTTTCACGGCATCGGTCAGCAGTTTTTGTAGATGGCTTTCCAGACGTGGGCGTTCGAGTAAGTTCGGTGAGAATGCAGATTGATAGACCCGATTATACTCGGTCAGACTTTTCGCCAGTTGAATGCGCCAGTGGATGAACGCCCGTTGTGGCCAGATACCGGTAAACAACATTGCCAGTAAAGAGCCGAGGATCACATCGCCGCTTCGCCATAACGCCGTATCAATTTCACCTGTCGGGGAACCCACAACAATTGCCAGCGTCACCCCAATCAATAATCCTTGATACGGTTTCTTGCCCAGCGCCAGCCAACCGCAAAGAAACATCGCCGCCGCGCACCAGACTAACATCAGCGGTAACGAAATTAACTCCAGTTGCAGAGCGATAAGACCTAAAATCGACCCCAACACCGTACCGCCAATACGTTCGAAGGCACGAGGGACAACGTTCCCCCAGAACGAGATTGGCCCCATAATCACCACCATGGTGACCAGCGGCCAGGTGCTTTCCGGGATAGTAAACAGGCGGATAATGAGAAAAGTGAGCAGGAATGCCAGCGCGACCCGAGTACCATGCACAATGCGGTAATGGCGGTATACCCGGATTTCAAACGGGCTTAATGACTTATCGGCACGCACTCAGAAACTCCGTAATGAAGATGAAAAGCGCTCATAACACATCTGTCGGCCAGAAGGCGCGCCTCTGAGTTATCCGACGGACATACCGGGAACAGTGTAATTTCCCGGCAGGAGCGAAAAATTTGAAAGGCGTATCTTACTCTTTTCGCTTTCAAAAAAAGAGTGGTCTTCGCGTTAACACACCGCCCTGAGATGAATTAGTGATGTTTTGGCTGCACCGCAACATACATTTCGATATCCCAGTACCCATCTTCCGCGCCATTGTTCAAGTAAACCTCGAAGCAGGGCTTTGGTAACATTTCATAAGCACTGTCCTGCAAGAGGCTATTAAAGAACTGATACCAGGGTTTAGCAAAATCATCACCGACTACACGAGCCACCGCCACCGCATATTGACCACCTGAAATTTCTGTCAGAATGACGCCCTCACTGTTTTCGGGGAGCGTAAAGTTATTCGGTACCGTCACGACGGTGTCGCAGCGTAATTTTTCGGCGGGTGTTTCATCCGGATTGTCGTAATAGACAGCAACCCACTCCTTCGGCACAATATTTTTGCTATCTACCCACATCATCAACTGCTCAAAACCTTTCTTTACCGTCTGTTCCCACGGGCCAACGAGATGGAAACCTGCAACGGTACGTTTCTCTTCCTGCTTAATCTCGTAGTTCATGACGCCTCCATTGATGCTGTTTTTATATACAGTATAGTTGCAAAATTAAAACCACAAGGAATGAGTGTTGATTATGCGAGCAGACTCGCACTCCTGCCAGTCTGCTGCAAAAGAAAGGTCAGGCCTTATGGTGGAAATAATCACTCAGGCGAGAAAACATGCTGCCTTCCCCGACAGATTCCAGGGTAACCAGCGGCCAGTGCGCCACCTGTTTATCACGGTCGTAAAGTTCAATTTCCCCTACCCGCTGATGGGCGCTAATTGGCGCGGTGAGCTCTTTACCATCAAGGGTATATTTGGCTTTGATATGTGGAATTTCGGCTTTCGGTAGCACCATCCAGAACTCTTGTTCCGTTCCCAGGTCGATATTTTCTTTATCGCCATACCAGATGCGTTCCGTTCCGACCTTTTTCCCACGGTGCAAAATTTGCACCGTAGTAAAGTTTTGTTGCCCCCAACGCAGTAATTTTCTTGCCTCTTCCTCACGACCTTTTGCACTGTCAGCCCCCATTACCACTGCAATGAGACGACGCTGCCCATCTACAGCCGAAGCAATGAGATTAAACCCGGCACCAGAAGTATGACCCGTTTTCAGGCCGTCAACATTCATGGTTTTATCCCACAACAACCCGTTACGGTTTTGCTGGGTGATACCGTTCCAGGTGAGACTTTTCTCACTGTACATATGATAAAACTCGGGCTCGCCGTGGATGATAGCGCGAGAAAGCACAGCTAAATCATAAGCCGAGCTATGCTGGCCAGGTGCATCCAGACCATGCACTGTTTCAAAATGCGTATCCTTGAGATGCAGCTTCTCGGCATAGTTGTTCATCATTTCAACAAACTGCCGTTGCCCACCGGCAATATAGTCAGCCAGAGCAACACAAGCGTCATTTCCGGAATCCACAATTAAACCACGGCTTAAATCACGTACCGATACGCGATCGCCCTCTTTCAAAAACATCAGTGAAGAACCGACAAACACCGGATTATCTTTCGCCCACGCATCGCGCCCCACGGTGACAATATCGTCTGGCGTAATGCGATGACTATCGATAGCGCGATCCACGACATAACCCGTCATCAGCTTTGTCAGGCTGGCGGGATTGCGCTGTTGATGCTCATTAACCGCGGTGAGGATCTGACCGGTGGTGTAATCCATCAATACCCAGGACCCGGCATGAATCTCTGGAGGCTGAGGTGAAAAAGGAATGTTTTCCGCCGCAAAACCAGACGATAAGTTAAAAACGAACAAAGAAGCAGCAATAATAAGACGGCGTTTCAACAGCAAACCCTCAGGAGTTTCAAATAGCTGTTCTTTTTACGGAAATACTTATGAACTGGCTGGAATAAAGTGCAAGAAAATGTGACTACCCTCTCATTTTTATCTGACATGATCTGTTGCCACTCGCTGCCAAATTGTGGCGCTAAAGCTGATTAGCACGGTGATATTTGATACTCTGGCAGACAGCAGAAATAACGGATTTAACCTAATGATGAATGACGGTAAGCAACAATCTACCTTTTTGTTTCACGATTACGAAACCTTTGGAACGCACCCCGCGTTAGATCGCCCTGCACAGTTCGCAGCCATTCGCACTGATAACGAATTCAATGTCATCGGCGAACCCGAAGTCTTTTACTGCAAGCCCGCGGATGACTATTTACCCCAGCCTGGAGCAGTATTAATTACCGGTATTACCCCGCAGGAAGCACGGGCGAAAGGAGAAAACGAAGCCACGTTTGCCGCCCGTATTCACTCGCTTTTTACCGTACCGAAGACCTGTATTCTGGGCTACAACAATGTGCGTTTCGACGACGAAGTCACACGCAACGTTTTTTATCGTAATTTCTACGATCCTTACGCCTGGAGCTGGCAGCATGATAACTCGCGCTGGGATTTACTGGATGTTATGCGTGCCTGTTATGCCCTGCGCCCGGAAGGAATAAACTGGCCTGAAAATGATGACGGTCTACCGAGCTTTCGCCTTGAGCATTTAACCAAAGCGAATGGTATTGAACATAGCAACGCCCACGATGCGATGGCTGATGTGTACGCCACTATTGCGATGGCGAAACTGGTAAAAACGCGTCAGCCACGTCTGTTTGATTATCTCTTTACCCATCGTAATAAACACAAACTGATGGCGTTGATTGATGTTCCGCAGATGAAACCCCTGGTTCACGTTTCCGGAATGTTTGGGGCATGGCGTGGCAATACCAGCTGGGTGGCACCGCTGGCGTGGCATCCTGAAAATCGCAATGTCGTAATTATGGTGGATTTGGCAGGAGACATTTCGCCATTACTGGAGCTGGATAGCGACACATTGCGCGAGCGTTTATATACCGCAAAAGCCGATCTTGGCGATAACGCCGCCGTTCCGGTTAAGCTGGTGCACATCAATAAATGTCCGGTACTGGCCCAGGCGAATACGCTACGCCCGGAAGATGCCGACCGACTGGGAATTAATCGTCAGCATTGCCTCGATAACCTAAAAATTCTGCGTGAAAATCCGCAAGTGCGTGAAAAAGTGGTGGCGATATTCGCGGAAGCCGAACCGTTTACGCCTTCAGATAACGTGGATGCACAGCTTTATAACGGCTTTTTCAGTGACGCCGATCGTGCAGCAATGAAAATTGTGCTGGAAACCGAGCCGCGTAATTTACCGGCACTGGATATCACTTTTGTTGATAAACGAATTGAAAAACTGTTGTTCAATTATCGGGCGCGCAACTTCCCGGGGACGCTGGATTATGCCGAGCAGCAACGCTGGCTTGAGCACCGCCGCCAGGTCTTCACGCCAGAGTTTTTGCAGGGCTACGCTGATGAATTGCAGATGCTGGCACAACAGTATGCCGATGACAAAGAGAAAGTGGCGCTGTTAAAAGCGCTTTGGCAGTACGCGGAAGAGATCGTCTAATTTGAAGCCTCCGCCGCTGGTACGGCGGAGGACAATGTTGAGTCAGGCTTTTTGAACGGTGATGCTCCACGCTGCATCGCCAATCTGCTGATAATCGGTGATGGCATGTCCTTCTTCTGCCGCCCACTGTGGGATTGCTTCAGTTGCCTGGGTGCAATCAAACTCAATTACCAACTCATCGCCGCTGGCCATTTCTGCCAGTGCTGCTTTTGCTTCTATGAGTGGAAACGGACAGACCTGCGTCACCACATCCAGCTTTTTAATCGCCATCTTTACACCTTACTTAATTTGCCGCAGCAGTTGCCAGTCGCGCCTTACGCTGCGGTCGAACATACACAAGCCAGGACGCAGTCCAGACTCCGAGAATCATAAATACAAGGCCAATCCAGCCCTGCCAGGTCATCATTGCAGTCATGACCAGTCCATTACCGATAGAGCAACCACCTGCAATGCTGGCACCGAAGCCCATCAGTACACCACCTAACCCGCTACGTAATGTTGTTTGTGCATCAGCAGCGCGAACGCGGAACTCACGGCTCGCTTTGGCGGCAATAAATGACCCCACGAAGATCCCTAACACCAGGAAAACGCCCCAGTTAATGTATTTCACGTCACCCGCGACCAGAAATTGCAGAATATTGGCCGTTGGGGAAGTGATGCCTAACCCAAACATACGTCCGGTTGCTTCACTCAGGGGCCAGGCTAAAAGCGCAATCAAACCGATGAGTACAGCTGTGACAAAGGGATGCCAGCGTTTTTCAAACAGAATATGAGCGATCCCGGTTCGGCGCGGCGGTAAGGTCGCGACTTTGAGTTTTGGCTTCTTCAACTCTTTCATCACCACCCAGAGCGTTATCACCAGCAAAACGGCAACCAACGGCCACACAGACAAATTAAAAGTATCAGCAATAGAGTTATGTTCAGTAGTGTAGTGCTGCAAGGTTTGATTTAAACCACTGGCGTGTGGAGAACGCATCACCGCACTCATCACCATATAAGTGAAAAGCGCGATCCAACTGCCGATCAATCCCTCACCCGCGCGATACCAGGTCCCGGTGGCACATCCACCCGCCAGAACAATTCCCAGCCCGAAAAGATACCCACCTATAACAGTACCAAGCCACGGGAACGCCCCGGCTTCGTAAGTCAGTAGGCCCGCCTGAATTAACGCAAAAACCCCCACGCTTTGTACCGAAATTGCAATCAGCAAGGCGTAAAACATGCGATTATTTTTCGCGATATACATATCGCGAAAACCACCTGTCAGGCAAAAACGCCCACGCTGCATGACAAATCCCAGCAGAGCACCACAAATTAGCCCGCTTAATATCATTGAAAACATAAATTAATTAACCAGATGAATGTTAATGAGGAAATTATTCATGACTGGTGGAATGCAGACCAATAACCAAATTCTCTAAATTAGAACAAATGGTTATTAATGAGGATTTCGATAAAAAAGAATAAAAAAACCGGAGCCAAATATTCATTCGACTCCGGTTGATTATTAGAAAAGATGATTATGCTACGTCTTCGTACTGCGGAACCGGGTTACGGAAGCTCTTGGTGACGCAAGCCAGGTAAATCAGGCCGATAGCCGCCCAGATCAGACCCAGAACCATTGAGCTTTCTTCCAGGTTAACCCACAGCGCACCAACGGTCAGCGCACCACACATCGGCAGGAACAGATACTGGAAGTGATCTTTCAGCGTCTTGTTACGCTTCTCACGGATCCAGAACTGCGAGATGACCGACAGGTTAACGAAGGTGAACGCCACCAACGCACCAAAGTTGATCAGCGCCGTAGCCATTACCAGGTCGAAGTTGATTGCCAGCAGGGCAATCGCGCCAACCAGGATGATGTTCATTGCCGGAGTACGCCATTTCGGGTGAACATAACCGAAGAAGCTTTTCGGGAATACGCCGTCACGCCCCATTACGTACATCAGACGCGCAACGCCTGCATGCGCCGCCATACCGGACGCCAGTACGGTAATGGTGGAGAAGATCAGCGCACCAACCTGGAATGCTTTACCTGCAACATACAGCATGATTTCAGGCTGTGACGCATCCGGATCTTTAAAGCGAGAGATATCCGGGAAGTACAGCTGCAGGAAGTAAGTTGCAAAGATGAAGATCATGCCGCCAATCAGCGCGGTCAGGAAAATCGCACGCGGGATCACGCGCTCTGCATCTTTGGTTTCTTCCGACAGGTTGCTGATGCCGTCAAAGCCGGTAAAGGAGAAGCACAGGATTGTCGCCCCGGTAATCATCGGGATAACATGCGCATCGCCAGACCAGAACGGACGAGTGCTCGCCAGCGTACCAGCGCCTTCACCTTCAAATACGCCATAAACAACCATGCCCAGAATCACCGCGATCAGCACTACCTGCAACACGACGATTACAGTGTTGAAGTTCGCTACGGATTTCAGACTACGCAGGTTAAAGGCGGTCATAAAGGCCACCAGCGCCACCACAAACATCCACGATGGGATGGAAGGCACCAGAGCTTCAAAATAGATTTTCGCCAGCAGAATGTTGATCATCGGCGCGAACAGATAGTCGAGCAGAGAAGACCAACCCACCATAAAGCCGACAGTCGGGCTAATGGATTTCTGGGCGTAAGTGTATGCAGAGCCAGCAGAAGGATAGCGGCGAACCAGCTTCCCGTAGCTCAGAGCCGTAAACAGGATCGCAATCAATGCGAACGCATAGGCTGTCGGCACATGACCATCCGTGAGGCCTGAAACGATACCAAAAGTATCAAACAGCGTCATCGGCTGCATATAGGCAAGACCCATCATTACAACCGGAACTAACGTAAGCGTTTTACGCAATTCCACGCGAGAGGTGTTTGGAGTAACGTTATGCGACATGGTCATTCTCCTTTACGGTGATAACCGTCGCGTAAGCAAAAAATTGCCCCATTTTTTTGGATTCCTCAGCGACAACAACTGTCGATTTTTAGTAAATATCTATCCGGTACGAAGCCCGGCCTCTTGGTATGAATGATTGGTTTGAAGCAAAAAATAACCGACGCTGATGAAACGTCGGTTTTTAGTCATTTTTTGACAGCGGCGCATTGTGCCTAAATGGGGGGGAAATGACAAGAGAATGAGAGGCTTGTCATAATAATTTTTCTTTAAATGGCTGATTTTCCGTCATCAGATTTTGCATAAACACCGGCGATCGCACTATTTGCTAAAATTTCATCTCGCCACCAGCCGCTGGCAAGCCCTGCGGTCTGTTCGTTCCAGCCAATCCAGACGGGTTCAAAGAGAGTTTGGGCGACTACTTTCTTCTCGATTAACGCGCCACTATCGAGAAAACGTTGCGCCAGATAACGGGGTAAATAGCCGCAGCCAAGGCCGCTAATTTGCAGCTCCAGCTTGGTTTTAAAATCGAAAACGGTAATGGCTTCTTGTTCGTCGAGAAGTTGTGAGGCCGTAGAAGCGCCGGCCTGTGCAGTGTCCCCCACCACAATCGCCCGATATCGTTTAATGATACGACGGTTTAACGGTTCTTCTTCTAGGGCTAACGGATGATGAGGCGCGACCGCAAAGACTTGTTCCAGATCGCCCAACCGCGAGAAACCAAACTCACTGGAAGATGGTGGCTCATGCATCGCGCCAACAATAATATCCGCTCGCCCCTGAGTCAGGGCATCCCAGGAACCACCGAGTACGCCATTGATAAACTTCAGGCGCGTCACGCTATGATGTTGATAAAAAGCTTCAATCAGTGGCGCAAGCAGAGAAAAAGGAAACGTGTCGTCCACGCCAATCACCAGCTCGTTTTCCCAGCCTTCATGCAGTTTGATCGCCTGCTTTTCCAGTTCTCGCACGGTATGCAGAACTTCCCGCCCTTTCTCTAATAACATTTTTCCGGTATGGGTGAATTTAGCGCGGTGACCGCTACGATCAAGCAATTGAATATTAAGGTCGCTTTCCAGCTTGTGAACGGTGTAACTCAGAGCGGACGGCGTCTTATAGAGTTTGGCCGACGCCGCCGCAAAACTGCCTTCTTTTTCTAAGGCATCGAGGATCATCAACACATCCAGCAGTGGTTTCATACACGCCCCCTTGCAGTGCATGCGGCGTCCTGCTGGCGTGATCGTTTACTCCAGCGGCATTACCAGCGGATCGGGATACTGGTATTCAAATCCCAGTTCATTACAAATCCGACTGCCATCAATAATCTTACCTTTGCCGCTGTCCAGACTATTTCTGAACTGCGGAGGCTCCAGCCCCAGTAAACGGGCCATCTGCGGATAGAAAACATTACGCGCAGGGTGAGCTGGCGCACATATATTATAGATGTGTCCGCCTTTAGGTGCCTGTAACAACAGAGTGATAGCGCCAATAACATCTTCTAAATGGACTAAATTAACACCATGTTCACCATCAGGCGCGGTTTTTCCGGCAAAGAAGCGTCCGGGATGACGTCCCGGTCCGACCAGCCCCGCAAGACGCAGAATATCGACCGAAGTACCGGGTAAATTGTGCAGCCAGTCTTCGAGTTCTTCTAATACTCGTCCACTGTTGGTTACCGGATTACGCGGGGTAGTTTCTTTCACCGTGCCTTGCGCGTCGCCATAGACAGATGTTGAGCTGGTAAAAATAATGCGGGGAATACGATGGGCCAGCGCGCTATCCACTAACTCTTGTACCGCTTGTAAATAGAACTCATCGCCGGGGCCGCTACGACGTGCCGGAAGCGTAATGACCAGCGCATCGACATCCATCAGGGCATCCAGATCGTCAGAATCGCAAACTAACTCAGGCTCCATGCGAAGCAGATAGCTATCAATGCCACTCATTCGGGCCGCTTCGACACCATCTTGTGTGGTTTTACTCCCGGTGACTTGCCAGCCTCGCGCTGAAAGTGACATCGCCAGCGGCATGCCTAACCACCCTAACCCGACAATTGCGACCTTTTTCATCCGTTATCTCCTGATACACCTTAGATCTATAAGGCTACGCTAGCGTATCAAAACTGACAATTCATTCTATGAATGAATCTGTTCAATAATGATAACGACATGCTGCAATGAGCAGTGAATCGTCGGTAACCGCGTATACCAGACGGTGCTCCTCTGTAATGCGTCGGGACCAGAAACCTGACAAATTATGTTTCAGGGGTTCTGGCTTCCCCTTACCTTCAAATGGCGTTCTGCGGGTATCTTTGATAAGTTCATTGATCTTTTTAACAATTCGCTTATCTGTTTCCTGCCAGTACAGATAATCATCCCATGATTCCTCAGACCAGATTAGTTTCACTCAATAATGTCCTTTTCTGTTCCTTTGCCTGATTTCAGGCTATCGATTGAGTCCATCAATCTCCGGGCGTTAGCGGGGGAGCGCAGTAGATAAGCCGTCTCTTCCAGCGAGTTGTATTCTTCGAGTGACATCAGAACACAAGCCTCTCCATTCTGACGAGTAATAAGGATCGGGGCATGATCTTCAACGGCTTTCATCATTGTTGCCGACAAATTCTGACGCGCTTCGCTGTAGCTAATTGTACGCATGTCAATCTCCTCTTTTGTACAGTTCATTGTACAATGATGGGCGTTAATTAACTATTTATTAATTAGTTTGTAGATCAAGGTATTGTCAGTGAGACGAAAATCCAGGCTTCGCTATTTTTGGTGCCGTCAGCTTAGAGGACAGTCCTCTTAGCCCTCTCCTTTCCCCGCTCATTCATTAAACAAATCCATTGCCATAAAATATATAAAAAAGCCCTTGCTTTCTAACGTGAAACTGGTTTAGGTTAAAAGACATCAGTTGAATAAACATTCACAGAGACTTTTATGACACGCGTTCAATTTAAACACCACCATCATCACCATCATCCTGACTAGTCTTTCAGGCGATGTGTGCTGGAAGACATTCAGATCTTCCAGTGGTGCATGAACGCATGAGAAAGCCCCCGGAAGATCACCTTCCGGGGGCTTTTTTATTGCGCGATTGATAACGGTTCAGACAGGTTTAAAGAGGAATAAGAAAATGACAGACAACACTCGTTTACGCATAGCTATGCAGAAATCCGGCCGTTTAAGTGATGACTCACGTGAATTGCTGGCGCGCTGTGGCATTAAAATCAATCTTCACACCCAGCGCCTGATCGCGATGGCAGAAAACATGCCGATTGATATTCTGCGCGTGCGTGACGACGACATTCCCGGTCTGGTAATGGACGGCGTGGTAGATCTTGGGATTATCGGCGAAAACGTGCTGGAAGAAGAGCTGCTTAACCGCCGCGCCCAGGGTGAAGATCCGCGCTACTTTACCCTGCGTCGTCTGGATTTCGGCGGCTGCCGCCTTTCGCTGGCAACGCCGGTTGATGAAGCCTGGGACGGCCCGCTATCCTTAAACGGTAAACGTATCGCCACCTCTTATCCTCACCTGCTCAAGCGTTATCTTGACCAGAAAGGCATCTCTTTTAAATCCTGCTTACTGAACGGTTCTGTTGAAGTCGCCCCGCGTGCCGGACTGGCGGATGCGATTTGCGATCTGGTTTCCACCGGTGCCACGCTGGAAGCTAACGGCCTGCGCGAAGTCGAAGTTATCTACCGCTCGAAAGCCTGCCTGATCCAGCGCGATGGCGAAATGGAAGAATCTAAACAGCAACTGATCGACAAACTGCTGACCCGTATTCAGGGTGTGATCCAGGCGCGCGAATCAAAATACATCATGATGCACGCATCGACCGAACGTCTGGATGAAGTCATCGCCCTGCTGCCAGGTGCCGAACGCCCAACTATTCTACCGCTGGCGGGTGATCAACAGCGCGTAGCGATGCACATGGTCAGTAGCGAAACCCTGTTCTGGGAAACGATGGAAAAACTGAAAGCGCTGGGTGCCAGTTCAATCCTGGTCCTGCCGATTGAGAAGATGATGGAGTGATCGCCATGAGCTTTAACACAATCATTGACTGGAATAGCTGTACTGCGGAGCAACAACGCCAGCTGTTAATGCGCCCGGCGATCTCCGCTTCTGAAAGCATTACCCGCACTGTTAACGATATTCTCGATAACGTGAAAGCACGCGGCGATGAGGCCCTGCGGGAATACAGCGCGAAGTTTGATAAAACCACGGTTACCGCACTGAAGGTGTCTGCTGAGGAAATTGCCGCCGCTAGCGAACGCCTGAGCGACGAGCTAAAACAGGCGATGGCGGTGGCAGTGAAGAATATTGAAACCTTCCACACTGCGCAAAAACTGCCGCCGGTAGATGTAGAAACGCAGCCAGGCGTGCGTTGCCAGCAGGTCACGCGCCCGGTCGCTTCAGTTGGGTTGTATATTCCTGGCGGCTCCGCCCCGCTCTTCTCAACGGTATTAATGCTGGCGACTCCGGCGCGTATTGCGGGCTGTAAAAAAGTGGTGCTGTGCTCACCGCCGCCGATTGCCGATGAGATCCTTTATGCGGCGCAGCTGTGCGGTGTGCAGGACGTGTTTAACGTCGGCGGCGCACAGGCCATTGCCGCACTGGCGTTTGGTACGGAATCTGTGCCGAAAGTGGACAAAATCTTCGGGCCGGGCAACGCCTTTGTCACCGAAGCGAAACGTCAGGTGAGCCAGCGTCTGGACGGTGCGGCGATCGATATGCCCGCAGGCCCGTCGGAAGTGTTGGTCATTGCCGACAGTGGCGCAACGCCGGATTTCGTGGCTTCTGATTTGCTCTCTCAGGCTGAACACGGCCCGGACTCACAGGTGATTTTACTGACGCCCGATGCTGATATGGCGCATCAAGTTGCCGAGGCCGTCGAACGCCAACTGGCAGAACTGCCGCGTGCCGAAACCGCCCGCCAGGCACTGAGCGCCAGCCGCCTGATCGTGACCAACGATTTAGCGCAGTGCGTAGAGATCTCCAACCAGTACGGCCCGGAGCACCTGATCATTCAGACCCGCAACGCCCGCGAACTGGTCGATGGCATTACCAGTGCCGGTTCGGTATTTCTTGGTGACTGGTCACCGGAATCGGCAGGTGATTACGCCTCCGGCACCAACCACGTTCTGCCGACTTACGGTTACACCGCCACCTGTTCCAGCCTCGGGCTGGCAGATTTCCAGAAGCGGATGACCGTGCAGGAACTGTCGAAAGAAGGCTTTTCTGCGCTGGCTTCAACCATAGAAACACTGGCCGCCGCCGAGCGCCTGACCGCCCATAAAAATGCCGTTACTTTGCGTGTTAACGCCCTTAAGGAGCAAGCATGAGCACCGTGACTATTACCGATTTAGCGCGTGAAAACGTCCGCAACTTGACGCCGTATCAGTCAGCGCGTCGTCTGGGCGGTAACGGCGATGTCTGGCTGAACGCCAACGAATACCCCACTGCCGTGGAGTTTCAGCTTACTCAGCAAACGCTCAACCGCTACCCGGAATGCCAGCCGAAAGCGGTGATTGAAAATTACGCGCAATATGCAGGCGTAAAACCGGAGCAGGTGCTGGTCAGCCGTGGCGCGGACGAAGGTATTGAACTGCTGATTCGCGCTTTTTGCGAACCGGGTAAAGACGCCATCCTCTACTGCCCGCCAACGTACGGCATGTACAGCGTCAGCGCCGAAACGATTGGCGTCGAGTGCCGCACAGTGCCGACGCTGGACAACTGGCAACTGGACTTACAGGGCATTTCCGACAAGCTGGACGGCGTAAAAGTGGTCTATGTTTGCAGCCCCAACAACCCGACCGGGCAACTGATCAACCCGCAGGATTTTCGCACCCTGCTGGAGTTAACGCGCGGTAAGGCGATTGTGGTTGCCGATGAAGCCTATATAGAGTTTTGTCCACAGGCATCGCTGGCTGGCTGGCTGGCGGAATATCCGCACCTGGCTATTTTGCGCACACTGTCGAAAGCTTTTGCTCTGGCGGGGCTTCGTTGCGGATTTACGCTGGCAAACGAAGAAGTCATCAACCTGCTGATGAAAGTGATCGCCCCCTACCCGCTCTCGACGCCGGTTGCCGACATTGCGGCCCAGGCGTTAAGCCCGCAGGGAATTATCGCCATGCGTGAGCGGGTGGCGCAAATTATTGCAGAACGCGAATACCTGATTGCCGCACTGAAAGAGATCCCCTGCGTGGAGCAGGTTTTCGACTCTGAAACCAACTACATTCTGGCGCGCTTTAAAGCCTCCAGCGCAGTGTTTAAATCTTTGTGGGATCAGGGCATTATCTTACGTGATCAGAATAAACAACCCTCTTTAAGTGGCTGCCTGCGAATTACCGTCGGAACCCGTGAAGAAAGCCAGCGCGTCATTGACGCCTTACGTGCGGAGCAAGTTTGATGAGTCAGAAGTATCTTTTTATCGATCGCGATGGAACCCTGATTAGCGAACCGCCGAGTGATTTTCAGGTGGACCGTTTTGACAAACTCGCCTTTGAACCAGGCGTGATCCCGCAGCTGCTGAAGCTGCAAAAAGCGGGCTACAAACTGGTGATGATCACTAATCAGGATGGTCTGGGAACACAAAGTTTCCCGCAGGCGGATTTCGATGGCCCGCACAACCTGATGATGCAGATCTTCACCTCGCAAGGCGTGCAGTTTGATGAAGTGCTGATTTGTCCGCACCTGCCCGCCGATGAGTGCGACTGCCGTAAGCCGAAAGTAAAACTGGTAGAGCGTTATCTGGCTGAGCAAGCGATGGACCGTGCCAACAGTTATGTGATTGGCGATCGCGCGACCGACATTCAACTGGCGGAAAACATGGGTATTAATGGTTTACGCTACGACCGCGAAATCCTGAACTGGCCGATGATTGGCGAGCAACTCACTAAACGAGACCGTTACGCCCATGTAGTGCGCAACACCAAAGAGACGCAAATTGACGTCCAGGTGTGGCTGGATCGCGAAGGTGGCAGCAAGATTAACACCGGCGTTGGCTTCTTTGATCATATGCTGGATCAGATCGCCACCCACGGCGGTTTCCGCATGGAAATCAACGTCAAAGGCGACCTCTATATCGACGATCACCACACCGTCGAAGATACCGGCCTGGCGCTGGGCGAAGCGTTAAAAATTGCTCTCGGTGATAAACGCGGTATTTGCCGCTTTGGTTTTGTGCTGCCGATGGACGAATGCCTTGCCCGCTGCGCGCTGGATATCTCTGGTCGCCCGCACCTGGAATATAAAGCCGAATTTACCTACCAGCGCGTGGGCGATCTCAGCACCGAGATGATCGAGCACTTCTTCCGTTCGCTCTCTTACACCATGGGCGTGACGCTCCACCTGAAAACCAAAGGTAAAAACGATCACCACCGTGTAGAGAGCCTGTTCAAAGCCTTTGGTCGCACCCTGCGCCAGGCCATCCGCGTGGAAGGCGATACCCTGCCCTCGTCGAAAGGAGTGCTGTAATGAACGTGGTGATCCTTGATACTGGCTGCGCCAACCTGAACTCGGTGAAGTCTGCCATTGCGCGTCACGGTTATGAACCCAAAGTCAGCCGTGACCCGGACGTGGTGTTGCTGGCCGATAAACTGTTTTTACCCGGCGTTGGCACTGCGCAAGCAGCGATGGATCAGGTGCGTGAGCGCGAGCTGTTTGATCTCATCAAAGCCTGTACCCAACCGGTGCTGGGCATCTGCTTAGGGATGCAACTGCTTGGGCGGCGTAGCGAAGAGAGCAACGGCGTCGATTTGCTGGGCATCATCGACGAAGACGTGCCGAAAATGACCGACTTTGGTCTGCCGCTGCCGCATATGGGCTGGAACCGCGTTTACCCGCAGGCAGGCAACCGCCTGTTTCAGGGGATTGAAGACGGCGCGTATTTTTACTTTGTTCACAGCTACGCAATGCCAGTCAATCCGTGGACCATCGCCCAGTGTAATTACGGCGAACCGTTCACCGCGGCGGTACAAAAAGATAACTTCTACGGCGTGCAGTTCCACCCAGAGCGTTCTGGTGCTGCTGGCGCTAAGTTGCTGAAAAACTTCCTGGAGATGTAATGATTATTCCGGCATTAGATTTAATCGACGGCACCGTGGTGCGTCTCCATCAGGGCGATTACGGCAAACAGCGCGATTACGGTAACGACCCGCTGCCGCGATTGCAGGATTACGCCGCGCAGGGTGCCGAAGTGCTGCACCTGGTGGATCTGACCGGGGCAAAAGATCCGGCAAAACGTCAAATCCCGCTGATTAAAAACCTGGTCGCGGGCATTAACGTTCCGGTACAGGTTGGCGGCGGCGTGCGTAGCGAAGATGACGTGGCGGCGTTACTGGAAGCGGGCGTTGCGCGCGTGGTGGTCGGCTCCACCGCGGTGAATTCACCAGAAAGGGTGAAAGGCTGGTTTGAACGTTTCGGTGCCGATGCCTTAGTGCTGGCGCTGGATGTCCGTATTGACGAGCAAGGCAACAAGCTGGTGGCAGTCAGCGGCTGGCAAGAGAACTCGGGCGTTTCGCTGGAACAACTGGTGGAAACCTATCTGCCCGTCGGCCTGAAACATGTGCTGTGTACCGATATCTCGCGCGACGGCACGCTGGCAGGTTCTAACGTCTCTTTATATGAAGAAGTGTGCGCCAGATACCCGCAGGTGGCGTTTCAGTCCTCCGGCGGTATTGGCGACATTAACGATGTTGCTGCCCTACGTGGTACTGGCGTGCGCGGCGTAATAGTTGGTCGGGCATTGCTGGAAGGTAAATTCACCGTGAAGGAGGCCATCGCATGCTGGCAAAACGCATAATTCCATGTCTCGACGTTCGTGATGGTCAGGTGGTGAAAGGCGTACAGTTTCGCAACCATGAAATCATTGGCGATATCGTGCCGCTGGCAAAACGCTACGCCGAAGAAGGTGCAGACGAACTGGTGTTCTACGATATCACCGCGTCCAGCGATGGACGTGTAGTAGATAAAAGCTGGGTATCTCGCGTGGCAGAAGTGATCGACATTCCGTTCTGTGTGGCGGGTGGGATTAAGTCGCTGGATGACGCCGCGAAAATTCTTTCCTTTGGCGCGGATAAAATCTCCATCAACTCCCCTGCGCTGGCAGACCCGACATTAATTACTCGCCTGGCGGATCGCTTTGGCGTGCAGTGTATTGTGGTCGGTATTGATACCTGGTACGACGCTGAAACCGGTAAATATCATGTGAATCAATATACCGGCGATGAAAGCCGCACCCGCGTCACTCAGTGGGAAACGCTCGACTGGGTACAGGAAGTGCAAAAACGCGGTGCCGGAGAAATCGTCCTCAACATGATGAATCAGGACGGCGTGCGTAACGGTTACGACCTCGAACAACTGAAAAAAGTGCGTGAAGTTTGCCACGTCCCGCTGATTGCCTCCGGTGGCGCAGGCACCATGGAACACTTCCTTGAAGCCTTCCGCGATGCCGACGTTGACGGCGCGCTGGCAGCTTCCGTATTCCACAAACAAATAATCAATATTGGTGAATTAAAAGCGTACCTGGCAACACAGGGCGTGGAGATCAGGATATGTTAACAGAACAACAACGTCGCGAACTGGACTGGGAAAAAACCGACGGACTGATGCCGGTGATTGTGCAACACGCGGTATCCGGCGAAGTGTTAATGCTGGGCTATATGAACCCGGAAGCCTTAGACAAAACCATCGAAAGCGGCAAAGTCACCTTCTTCTCGCGCACTAAACAGCGACTGTGGACCAAAGGCGAAACGTCGGGCAATTTCCTCAATGTGGTGAGTATTGCCCCGGACTGCGACAACGACACGTTACTGGTGCTGGCGAATCCCATCGGGCCAACCTGCCACAAAGGCACCAGCAGCTGCTTCGGCGACACCGCTCACCAGTGGCTGTTCCTGTATCAACTGGAACAATTGCTCGCCGAACGTAAATCTGCCGACCCGGAAACCTCTTACACAGCCAAACTGTATGCCAGCGGCACTAAACGCATTGCGCAGAAAGTGGGCGAAGAAGGGGTGGAAACCGCACTGGCAGCGACGGTACATGACCGCTTTGAGCTGACCAACGAGGCATCTGATTTGATGTATCACCTGCTGGTATTGTTGCAGGATCAGGATCTGGATTTAACGACGGTAATTGAGAACCTGCGTAAACGGCATCAGTGAGTTGCGGGGTAAGCGGATGCGATATTGTTGTCGCATCCGGCAAAAAAAAACGGGCAAGGTGTCACCACCCTGCCCGTTTTCTTTAAAGCTACAAAGATTACTTCGCGTTGTAATTACGCAGAGCGTTACGCCCCAACACAATCCCCGCGCCAACCATGCCGCCCAGCAGCACCGCCAGAATCAAGGTAATTGCCTTTTTCGGGCTATCGCGACGAATAGGTAACGTCGGTTTCATCACATAGCGGTAAGCATGAATATCTAGATCATCAACCCTTAAGTTTTCAATATCCAACAGGTTTTGACGTGTCTGATAGTAGTTTGGTGAGAACACCAACGGACGAGTCGCTTCATGCTTAATCATCGACTCCAGCGCTTCGCTCCCTAGAAGGAACAACGTATCTTGCGTCACATCTTCAGTCTGCTGAACCTGTGGCTTTGTCACCTGCGCCTGATTCGCATACTGCAACGCTTCCTGAATCTGACGGATACGCAGATCTTTCTGCTCCTGCGCGACTACTTCCTGGGTTCTTAAAGAGTCCTGCAAGTTTTTCCGTCCCAGAGCAATGTTGTCTTTGAGATCCTTTTCTAGCTCTTGATTCACTTTATCATCAACTTGCTGAATGTATTGGGCCAACTTCATTTGTGCGCCCTCTGCTGTTTGCCCAACATAAGAAACAGTCAATGGTAATTGCTGGTTCTTAACAGAAGGTTCGATGGTAAGTTTCTCTGGCTCTTCCTGATTATCCAGCGTTTCTGCTAATACAGAGAAGGCAGAACTGAAGCGACCAATTAACGTCTCCTGCAAATCCGATACTTTCGGTGCAGCCTGACCATAGATAACATTCATGGCATTGTTATAGCCAGCAATTTGCCCCACATCGGGCTGAGTGATAATTGCTGTTGACGTCCATTTCTCCTTCGCTACTGCCAAATATCCAATAGCCAGGGCAATAGCCACAATGACGGAAATGATGATTGTCATCTTGCCACGCCACAACTGCACTAGTAAATCAATCAAATCAATCTGTTCCGGGTCATGGTTTTGCCCAGAAACATTATTATTTTCTACTCTCATCATTACCCTAACTGACGGAAATTTCCAAGTCCGCATAGTTTAGCGATAATCCTCGTGAATGCTATAGGATAAGTGATAAAAATAATGAATTGTTGCGTAAGTAACAAAAGACAATCAGGGCGTAAATAGCCCTGATAACAAGATGTTAGTCGCTGCCAAAGAGATCGCGAGTGTATACCTTATCTGCCACATCCCTAAGCTCTTCTGCCATACGGTTGGAGATAATGACGTCGGCTTGTTGTTTGAAGGTGGCGAGATCACGTTCCAGGCGAGAGTTGAAGAATGAGTCTTCTTTCATCACTGGCTCGTAGATGATTACTTCAACACCTTTCGCCTTGATACGCTTCATAATCCCCTGAATAGAAGACGCACGGAAGTTATCTGAACCGCTCTTCATAATCAGGCGATAAATACCTACCACATGCGGTTTGCGTGACAAAATGGCATCGGCAATAAAATCTTTACGCGTGCGGTTTGCATCGACAATTGCCGAGATCAGGTTATTCGGCACAGACTGATAGTTCGCCAGTAACTGCTTGGTATCTTTCGGCAAACAATAACCACCATAACCAAACGACGGATTGTTGTAATGGTTGCCAATACGTGGGTCGAGACAAACGCCTTCGATTATTTGACGGGAATTCAGACCTAAACTTTCTGCATAGCTATCCAGCTCATTAAAGTACGCTACGCGCATCGCCAGATAGGTATTAGCAAAAAGTTTAATCGCTTCTGCTTCAGTGGAGTCGGTAAACAGGGTCGGGATATTTTGCTTAATCGCGCCTTCCTGTAACAACGCAGCAAAACGTTCTGCGCGTTCTGAACGCTCACCAATGACAATACGTGAAGGATGGAGATTATCGTAAAGGGCTTTACCTTCGCGGAGAAATTCCGGAGAGAAAATAATATTTTCAGTACGATATTTCTTATGCATCGCTACGGTAAAGCCAACGGGTACCGTTGATTTGATGACCATAACCGCATAAGGATTTATCTCTACTACGTCCTTAATTACTGATTCTACACTCGATGTATTGAAATAATTAGTTTTAGGATCATAGTCGGTTGGAGTGGCGATGATGACATAATCAGCATCCCGGTAGGCTTCATTTTTATCTAATGTGGCATTAAAGTGTATTTTATCTGATTGCAAAAACTGCTGAATTTCCTTATCAACAATAGGAGATATCCGATCATTCAGCATAGCAACGCGTGACGGTAAAATATCTAATGCCACAACCTCATGATTTTGTGCGATTAGAAGCCCGTTTGACAAGCCTACATAGCCAGTACCGGAAATGGTGATTTTCATTTCATGCTCTCAGAATTAACTTAACTGTGAATCATGATGTTTTTAGCATCCTGATAAGAGCTAAAAGTTTTAACGCTACGTTGTTCGATGGTCAACGCAACGAAAAACAATTCAGATTTTCTTTATAAGAATAGCTGATATTTATTAAGTTAATATTAAGCAGTGAAATTTAGTCTATAAGATAATTGGCAAAAAAAAGCCCGGCGCAATATACGCCGGGCCTCAATTTTATTGTTGGTTAAATCAGATTAATCCAGCCATTCGGTATGGAACACACCGTCTTTATCAATGCGCTTATAAGTATGCGCACCGAAATAGTCACGCTGTGCCTGGATCAGGTTCGCAGGCAGAACAGCGGCACGGTAGCTGTCATAATAGGCAACCGCAGCGGCGAAGGTCGGAACCGGGATACCGTTCTGTACTGCATATGCGACGACATCGCGCAGCGCCTGCTGGTAGTCATCGGCAATTTGCTTGAAGTACGGAGCCAGCAGCAGGTTAGCGATCTGCGGATTTTCGGCATAAGCATCGGTGATTTTCTGCAGGAACTGCGCACGGATGATGCAACCAGCACGGAAAATCTTAGCGATTTCGCCGTAATTCAGATCCCAGTTGTACTCTTCAGACGCCGCACGCAGTTGAGAGAAACCCTGAGCGTAAGAAACGATTTTACCCAGATACAGCGCACGACGAACTTTCTCGATGAACTCACCTTTGTCGCCAGCTGGCTGCGCTTGCGGGCCATAGAGAACTTTAGATGCGGCAACACGCTGCTCTTTCAGAGAAGAGATATAACGTGCAAACACAGACTCGGTAATCAGCGACAGCGGTTCGCCGAGATCCAGCGCGCTCTGGCTAGTCCATTTACCGGTACCTTTGTTAGCCGCTTCATCCAGGATCATATCAACCAGGTAGTTACCGTCTTCATCTTTTTTAGTGAAGATGTCTTTGGTGATGTCGATCAGGTAGCTGCTCAGTTCACCGTTATTCCACTCGGTAAAGGTCTGTGCCAGTTCTTCGTTAGAAAGATTCAGGCCGCCTTTCAGGAGAGAATAGGCTTCAGCAATCAGTTGCATATCACCGTATTCAATACCGTTGTGAACCATCTTCACATAGTGACCTGCGCCATCGGCACCAATATAGGTAACGCATGGCTCACCGTCTTCAGCTACTGCGGCGATTTTGGTCAGGATCGGTGCAACCAGTTCATAGGCTTCTTTCTGTCCGCCAGGCATAATGGAAGGACCTTTCAGCGCACCTTCTTCACCGCCGGAAACACCGGTACCGATGAAGTTAAAGCCTTCTGCAGAAAGCTCACGGTTACGACGAATGGTGTCCTGGAAGAAGGTATTACCACCATCAATGATGATGTCACCTTTATCGAGGTATGGCTTAAGGGAATCAATAGCAGCATCCGTGCCTGCACCTGCTTTCACCATTAACAGGATGCGACGAGGCGTTTCCAGAGATTCAACAAACTCTTTCACCGTATAGTAAGGAACCAGTTTCTTGCCTGGATTTTCAGCAATCACTTCTTCAGTCTTCTCACGGGAACGGTTGAAAATAGAGACGGTATAACCACGGCTTTCGATGTTGAGCGCAAGGTTGCGCCCCATCACTGCCATACCGACTACGCCGATCTGTTGCTTTGACATTGTTTACTCCTGTCAGGGAAAATTTCTTATAGTAAATGTTATATTATAAAAGACTATTCTATTTTATCAAAAAGAATAACTAGATAGGTAATAATTAATCATCTGAATATCCATTGGGGTTTTGCACTTGCCATTTCCAAGCATCTCGAATCATATCAGCTAAATCTTTTTTAGCTCTCCAATTTAATTCTTCATAAGCTTTTGAAGGATCTGACCAACATTCAGCGATGTCACCGGGACGCCTACCAACAAATATATGTGGTACAGCGACATTTGTTATTTGTTCAAAAGTTTTTATTAAGTCAAGAACCGAATAACCTTTTCCAGTACCTAAATTATAGATCTTACAATTCTCCCCTTCATTCGATGCCTTTACCGCTGCAACATGTCCTTCGGCAAGATCCATAACATGAATATAATCACGCACACCAGTACCATCATGGGTATTGTAATCATTACCGAAAATATGAACCTCATTGAGTTTACCTATTGCGGTTTGGCAAATATATGGCATAAGATTATTAGGTTTTCCTCTTGGATCTTCCCCTAATAATCCTGATGTGTGAGCCCCAACAGGATTAAAATAACGCAAAATAGTACACCGAAATGAACTATTCGAATAACATATATCCGATAGAATTTTTTCTATTATTAGTTTAGATGTACCATATGGATTAGTTGTATGTCCAACTTCATTTGACTCTTTTATAGGAATACTCTTTGGTGATCCATATACTGTAGCAGATGAACTAAAAATAAATCTCATTACATCATGTCGTAACATCTCTTCAAGCAATGCTAGAGTTCCGACGACATTATTATCATAATAACTTATAGGTGAACTAATCGATTGATCTACTGATTTTAAACCGGCAAAATGTATAACAGCATCAATATTATAACTATTAAAGATTTGATTAAGTACTGTTCTATTTCTAATGTCACCTTCTATAAATGATGCCTTTCTTAAGCAAATATTGTTAATCCTTTTTAATACTGATAAATGCGAGTTAGATAAATTATCAATTATGATAACTTCGTAGCCAGCATCTAATAACGACACGACAGTATGAGAACCTATATACCCTAATCCACCAGTTACAAGCAATTTCATTTTATCTTGACCTCACTTAGACTTTAATAGTTCTCACGTTAGACTCGTTTTAACAAGGCATGAAAAAAATAATAAATGATATATTTAATTGAATGTAAGAATGAAAGGCGACGGTTTTTTCTATAAATATTCCACTGCCAGGCTATTGCCTTAATTTTATTTGAGGATAAAGAATGTTCATTTACACGATATTTAGCTAAACACTCTTGTATACAATAAGCTCTATTGGTCACTGATATTATATCCAACCACATTATATAATCTTCATGTCCTTCATTTACTTGGTTAAATATACCCAGTTTTTCCCTATTATATATACCTGTCAGGTTACCAATAAAATTACTTTTAAGCATCATATCATAAGTTATTATTTCTGGTGAAATTCGAGCATTAATATATTCTTTTTCATTTGAAAATGTTATAAAATTACTGCATACCAAATCCCAACCGTCTTCTAATTTCTCCATCTGTAAAGAAAGTTTGTTTTTAATCCACATATCATCACTATCTATAAAGGCAACATAATTGCCTTTACATATATTAAGTGCAATATTTCTTGATTCCGCGACGCCTTTGTTATTTCTGTTTTTAATTACTGTTATTCTTTCATCTTGAAATTTGCCAGCTAATTCGAATGTATTATCATGCGATGCATCATCGATAATATATAGATGCCAATCCTTAAAGTCTTGATCAATTACAGAGTTTACAGCTTGTTCTATTGTTGCAGACGCATTATAAGCAGGCATTATTATCGAAACAGTTTCTCTTACCATATTTTATATTCCAAGTAGTGATATCCATTTATGAATAATTGCATCAGCATTGTATTTCCTTGAATTTTTAATAGCATTAGTACTAAAAATGTTTGATAAATTATCATCAGAAGTCAATTTTCTTAACTTCTGTATAAAAAGCTCTCTGTTTTTAAAAGGGATAAGAAAACCATTAACATTATCAGTAATAATTTCTGCCGGGCCAGTTGGACAATCATATGCAACACTCGGGATTCCAAAACTCTGGGACTCAATCAACACCATAGGTAATCCTTCATATAACGAAGTCATCGCATATATTTTGGCAGCATTATAGTAATTGCAAATTTCATCTGTTGTTTTAAACATTTTGATAGATGACATTCCAGCTATGGCTTTTTCAAGAATCCTTTTATTAGGGCCATCACCAATGATATATAACGTCCAATTAGGTATATTTGCCTCATGCCAAATTTCAATCAACTCATTAAAATTCTTTTGCTCTGTAAATCGTCCAACAGCGATCACAATATTTTCCCGTTGGTCATATGGTTTTATTATGTTATTGGATGTATCAAATGGATTAATATTTGGTATTTGAATAACGTTTTTAATACCATATTTTGTAGTTAATAAATTATAATCATGCGAAGTTAAAACAATTACTTTTTTTGCCATGTAATATGAAAATATTTTTATTAGCTGTATTGCTTTTTTAAAACTATTTAAGCCTACATGCTCATGGAAATATATATCATGCAGCCTGATAGCTTTCGCTAATATTCCACACTCCAGCGATAAGCGTCCCATCGACTCAACAATAACTTTATGTTTATTCTTCTTACAAAAAATCAAATAGGACAATAGAGAATAATAGCGCCATCCATTTCCATATTTAACAGAGATTTTATTTGATAAGAAATAGAAAGGATTGGCATGTTTTTTTTGTAATGAGAAAATTTCGACCTCAGCATTTTCTATATTACTTGATAATATATTTGATAATAATGCTGTAACTCTTTCTGTACCGCCCTTATTAGTAATATCAGAAATAATGAAACTAATTTTATTTTTCATTTTTTGTTTCTCATAATATTACGAACTATTAGTCTTCTATACAGATATTGCATATTATAAATTGATAACAATACTGTAAGAAATATAAAGAAAAATCTTCTATACATTGATTTTTGTTGCACTGCTAAAGCTAAACAACGACTAGAGGTAGAATGGAGTTTCTCGATAAGAATAGAGGAACTTAGCTTTTTATGCATACTCAAAACATCAAAATTATCTCTCCCTCTTCTAATTCTAAGTTTATGGAGTTTTAACACGTAATTATGCGCTTTTCTTTGAAGTAAACTAGCAACACTTGCACTATTGCCCTGTCGATGTCTAATGTACATTAGATACTCAGGGTGATTATCACATTTATAACCCCGATCCAAAGCTCTTAATATAAAATCATAATCTTCAGCATAAGGTATTTCCCTATAACCTTGTAACTCATCATATACCTCCCTCTTAGCTAACCAAATGTGAGCAATTGGAGAGACATATTTAGACACCTTTTTAACTATATCTTCTCCAACAGGTGAGATACTTTTTGTCAAATGCTCACCTATCTCATTAATTGAGTGCATTTGACATCCAACAATATCTAAATCATTCGCCTCGAGATAATGCAATTGTTTTTCAATTCTATCAGGTGCTGCGATATCATCCCCGTCAAATCGCGCAATATATTGCCCTTTAGCTAACAATAACCCCTGATTTAACGATTTTACAATTTTCTGATTTTCCTTATTATATATTATTTTAATCCTACTATCTGTACGCGCTAGATTTTGTATTTTCTCCCGCGTATTATCAGTTGAATAATCATCAATTATTATTATTTCTATTTTTTTATAAGTTTGTTCAATAATACTATTTATGGCTTCATCAATCCATGCTCCGACATTATACGTCGGAATTAATATTGAAATTAATGGTTCATTTTTCATAACTTTTGATTACCTAAATATCTGGTTTCGTTATAAATAACAGCATTCAATATAAATAAAAATGGTGAATATGCACCAAATAGCGAAATACCACTGATACATACTGGCAACCAAATATACAATGAATTAAAATTTGTCTTTTTAAGGCTATAAAAAATAAAAGTTATAAAAAGAAAAGACCCAATAAAACCAAATTCTAAAACTAAAGTTACATATATGTTATGTGCAAAAATCCCTAGTAATTGTTCTGTGTTTCCAAGCCCAACACCAAACATATGTGTCATAAGTGATTGCGTAGTGTAAAATTCAAATGCTTGGCTAATAATGTAGAATTTAGAATTAAAACTCCCATCAATATTTGAATAATTGCTATTTTCAAATAAGTAGCTTATTGACATGTAAATAAATACACATATGACAAATAAAAAAACAAGTGCTGAACGCTTTCCTATCTTTGCCTTATTATTCAGAACATATAACATAGCAAGCAGCGTTACCATTGCAGCTCTTGACATTGTTAAAAATAGCAGAATATATGTTATGTACCTTGTATATTTGAAGTTATAGATTTTATTATTTTTAAGAAACAATAAAAAACCTAAGATGGAAATATCTATTAATGCTGTAAAATTTGAATCAAAGTAGAATAAACTTTTTTTGAATGCATATAAAATACCTTCTGATAGATTACCTATAATGACTCTAGTAATCAACTCCAGAAACATGAACATTACAAAAAACATCAAAAAATTTTTATAACATTTAATTCGTGTATCATAGTTTAGCACCATAAATACTTCATTTACTCCAACGCTAATAACCATCGAGTAAAAAAACAGGAAGGGTGTGATGTAATTTGGAGCTTCAGGATACCCTGTTGTTTGGGTTTTATAATAGATACCTATAACCTGACACAGAAGAATTGCGAAAGCAAAAATAATAGTTACCATGCTAAACTTTGAAATTTTTGCCTTAACAAATATTAGCATTATTATAATACTTAACAACCCTGCACCATATATATAAGCAGGATTAATAGCAAGAGAATTTATGCTCAAAAATGCACAACATAAAAATGCCGTAAGATACTTACCGGATCTTTGTTTGTTAATTTGATTTTCGTTCATTCAAATTACTCGAATATGGTGACTGTAGAATTTCATTAATAAGATGATTAATATCATACTTTCTAAGTATATTTTGCTCTATAATTACATTATTTTTTTTTAAAAATGATTTTAACGCATCGATATTACAATCCTGCTCCTTATATATGAATATATTATCTGCATTATAAAAATCATATTCGGTAATACTTTCGTTATTTGTTATTAACTTTTTATTATAGAATAGGGCTTCCAATGTTCTAATTGTCAGACCTCCTTGTCCCGGTTGAACAATTTCAAGAATAGCTGTTGTTTGAAATAATTTATCAAGATACTCGTCATAATTCATTGCATTTTTTGCTAATAGTCTCTCACATTCATCATAATGCTTATTTTTATCAGGCAAAACACTAATTGAAAAGCTCAAGGAAGCATCGTCTAATAACTTTGCAAAGGTATTTAAAAGTTCAAGCCGCCCTTTATCTACCCCAACAAAGAAAATATCGAACATTACAGGATTGGTTAATTCCTCACACAGTTTTTTATTTAATACTTGACGACTAAATTCCAATGAGTAAACTTGGGGATGATAATTTAGTTTATATTTAACCGAGTCATTATAATCAAACGTCCAAACTTGAACCCCAGTAATTTTTAATGTGATTAATAGAATCTTAAACTCTATTTCTGAGATGTTCAATGTTCGTCTAGGATTCCATAACCAAATGGCTTGATTGGCACAAAACGAAAACTTATATACGCAAGAAGATATTCCTTTATAATCCTCTATACCAAAATAAATTGCATGATCATTTTTTGAGTGAATTTTCCTTTTTATATACGCAATGACAATCAAAAATAATGGTTTTATCCTTGATTTATACAAATTGACAAGAATATTTTTAGTTGCGCAAATATTTGTGATTTCAGTTAAATTATAAAAATATATTTTTTCCGAAGATAACTTTGAAAAAATAATCTCCGTTAAAAAATAATCATTTTTGACCAAATGTGTTATTTTTTTTACCATGATTTATATATGCCCCGAGATGCTACAAGTAAAATAACGAAATCTAAACTGACTCTAATTGTCCACGCATATGCAGCCCCTATTACACCAAAATGTATAATAAAGAAATACAATCCAACAAGGTAAGGAATTATTTCAATGCAATGTATTAATGCCGTGATTTTCGCTTTACCTGCAGCCTGGATTGTAGCAAATGGAATCTGAGCATATGAATTAAATAAAAATCCTATCAGAAGAACTTGCAAAATATAAGTTGAATTTTCAGCATATTCTTTACCTAACCATATATTTAGGATTGTATACGATAATCCCACTCCAATAATTACAGCAGGTATGCAAACCATGCTGAGCATAATATAGGCTATTGTTTCATTTTTTTTTCTTTCCGAAAGTGTCTTTGCAGCACTTAATTTTGGAAATAATGCTCTTGCCAAAGCCCAGGGAATATTAATCAATCTATTAATAAATTCTGAAGGCGCTATATAAAACCCAACGCTTTTTGCCCCCAGAAGATTAGATAATATAAACCGATCAAAATAACTCATGACCGGACTAATAATATTACTTACAGTAATCCAGCCACCAAACTTTAACAGTCGAAACAAAACTTGCTTATGAAATCTAATACCCGCTGTTAATACTATTTCTTTTGCACAATAATATGAAATAATTAACGAAACCATTCGACCACAAACTAATCCAATCATTGCACATGTCAGGGTTGGATGTAGAATGATGAAAAAAGCTGGAAGCCCCGCTACTAATGAACTACTAATACATCGTTGAATATTTATATTAAAAAAATCTTCCATGCCCTCCAAATATGATACAAATATCTGATTTAGCAAAAATAAAGGTATAGTTATAGTCAGTATCTTAAACGAAGATACAACATCATCCTTATATCTAGGGCTAACCTTTAACAAAGACACTAGGTTATCAATGTTCATAAACAAAAGAGCTGCACCAACTAAACCCAGTATAATTATAGCAAAATTAGATGTTGCAATAATTTTATTTAATTCAGATTTATTAGTTCTATTAAACGCAATTTCTCTAATAACAGCTCTTGTTAATCCTGCGTCAAAAATACTGGCATAACCAACAATAGCTGTACAAAGAGCAAACAAGCCAAACCTTTCTGCTCCCAATTCACGAGCTATATATCCTAATGCAGGCAAAGCGACAATGGTTGGAATAATGTATCCACCAAAGTTCCATATACTATTTTTTAATAAACTCATATTTTCCTAAAAATAATCAATTTTGTTAATGTGAGATGCACATTTATCTTTAGTGGAAAGGATAACATTTATATTCAATTCGGGCCAATCAATGTCAATTGTATTATCATTCCAAATAATATTTCTTTCATTTTCTTTATTGTAATAATTATTCGTCTTATATAAAACCTCAGCAGTGTTAGATAATACTAAAAATCCATGAGCAAACCCTTCTGGAATCCATAATTGATGCTTATTCTCAGCAGATAAGTTCACCCCAACCCATTTTCCAAAGGTAGGCGAAGATTTACGAATATCAACCGCAACATCAAAAACTTCACCGACCATACAGCGCACCAGTTTTGCTTGAGCATAGGGTTCTAACTGGTAATGAAGACCACGTAAAACACCTTTACTTGACTTCGAATGGTTATCCTGAACAAACTTAACTTTACGGCCTACCGCTTCTTCGAAAACCTTCTGGTTAAAGCTCTCAAAAAAGAAACCGCGCTCGTCGCTAAAAACTTTTGGTTCAAAAATCAGTACATCTGGAATTTCTGTTTTAATTACGTTCATTTTATTAATAACCTTTAATCATTTTGAGCAGATACTGACCATAAGCATTTTTTTTCAGCGGTTCAGCTAATACTTTCACCTGCTCAGCATCAATAAACCCTTTACGGTAAGCAATTTCTTCCGGGCAGGAAACTTTCAACCCCTGACGCTCTTCAATTGTAGCAATGAAGTTGCTTGCTTCAATAAGACTTTGATGTGTCCCCGTGTCCAGCCATGCATAACCACGCCCCATCATGGCAACGGATAAACGCCCCTGTTCCATATAAATACGGTTAATATCGGTAATTTCCAGTTCACCACGGGCAGAAGGCTGAAGGTTTTTCGCCATTTCCACAACGTCGTTATCATAGAAATAAAGCCCGGTTACCGCATAATTACTTTTTGGTTGTAGCGGTTTTTCTTCAAGGCTAATTGCCGTACCGTTTTTATCAAACTCAACGACACCATAGCGTTCAGGATCATTAACGTGATAGGCAAATACCGTTGCACCACTCTCTTTGTTAACAGCGGCATCCATTAACTTCGGCAGGTCGTGACCGTAGAAGATATTATCACCAAGTACCAAAGCACAATCATCACCACCGATAAACTCTTCACCGATGATAAATGCCTGCGCAAGACCATCCGGACTCAGTTGCACTTTGTACTGAAGATTCAGGCCCCACTGGCTCCCGTCACCCAGCAGTTGTTGAAAACGAGGAGTATCCTGTGGCGTACTGATAATCAAAATATCGCGAATACCCGCCAACATCAGTGTAGAGAGCGGGTAATAGATCATCGGTTTATCATAAATAGGTAATAGCTGTTTACTGACAGCCATAGTCACAGGATAAAGACGAGTACCAGAACCGCCCGCTAAAATAATACCTTTACGCGTTTTCATTTCATCATTCCTTTTAATTCATCTTGCTCCACCATCACGAACAAGATGCAAAAACTATTAAATAGCTGTAGTCGTAAATAATTCGTTGAGCATGCGTTTCACGCCAATCTGCCAGTCAGGCAAGACAAGCGCAAAGTTCTGCTGAAATTTTTCTGTATCAAGGCGAGAGTTATGCGGACGACGAGCTGGTGTAGGATAGGCTGTTGTTGGTACTGCGTTGAGCTTGTTGAGAGCAAGGGCAATGCCTGCTTTGCGCGCCTCTTCAAAAACGAGCGCAGCATAATCGTGCCAGGTTGTGGTACCACTGGCTACCAAATGGTACAAGCCTGCGACTTCCGGTTTATTCAGTGCTACACGAATGGCATGTGCCGTACAATCAGCCAGCAACTCTGCGCCAGTTGGCGCACCAAACTGATCATTAATAACGGCTAATTCTTCACGCTCTTTTGCCAGACGTAACATTGTCTTGGCAAAATTGTTTCCTTTACCTGCATATACCCAGCTGGTCCGGAAAATAAGATGCTTCGCGCAATGTTCCTGTAACGCTTTTTCTCCGGCTAACTTGGTTTCACCGTAAACATTTAGCGGTGCGGTTGCATCCGTCTCCAGCCATGGCGTGTCGCCATTTCCAGGGAATACGTAGTCAGTTGAGTAATGAATTACCCAAGCCCCAACTTCATTAGCCGCTTTTGCAATCGCTTCAACACTTGTCGCATTGAGTAATTGTGCAAATTCGGGTTCTGACTCAGCCTTATCTACCGCGGTATGAGCAGCAGCATTAACAATAACGTCAGGACGAATTTTTTTGACGGTTTCAGCCACACCTTCTGGGTTACTAAAATCACCACAATAATCAGTAGAGTGAACATCAAGAGCAATCAAATTACCCAAAGGTGCCAGCGCACGCTGTAGTTCCCAACCTACCTGCCCTGTTTTGCCGAAAAGGAGGATATTCATTACTGGCGGCCCTCATAGTTCTGTTCAATCCACGATTGATAGGCACCACTTTTCACATTATCAACCCATTTTGTATTGGACAGGTACCATTCCACTGTCTTCCGAATCCCGCTCTCAAACGTTTCCTGTGGTTTCCAACCCAATTCGCGGCTAATCTTCTCAGCATCAATCGCATAACGGCGATCATGTCCCGGGCGGTCGGCAACATAAGTAATTTGCTCACGATAAGATTTCTCTTTCGGTACAATCTCATCCAACAAATCACAAATAGTGAGCACTACATCGATGTTTTTCTTTTCGTTGTGTCCACCAATGTTATAAGTTTCACCCGCTTTACCTTCGGTTACGACGGTATATAACGCACGCGCATGATCTTCAACATACAGCCAGTCACGAATTTGATCCCCTTTGCCATAAATAGGTAATGCCTTACCTTCCAGAGCATTAAGAATTACTAGTGGAATCAATTTTTCCGGAAAGTGATAAGGACCGTAGTTATTCGAACAGTTAGTCACAATGGTCGGTAAACCATAGGTACGTTTCCACGCGCGGACTAAATGATCGCTGGATGCTTTTGATGCGGAATAAGGGCTGCTTGGCGCGTAAGCTGTCGTCTCAGTAAATAAGGGTAATTCTTCGTTATTATTTACTTCATCTGGATGAGGCAAATCACCATAGACTTCGTCAGTAGAAATATGATGAAAACGGAAGCTATTTTTCTTGTCGCTATCAAGAGCAGACCAGTAATTGCGAGCGGCTTCCAAAAGGACATAAGTACCAACAATATTGGTTTCAATAAATGCCGCAGGACCTGTAATTGAACGGTCAACATGGCTTTCAGCAGCCAGGTGCATCACTGCATCCGGCTGATGCTGAGCAAAAATCCGTGCCATTGCAGCAGCATCGCAAATATCCGCATGTTCAAAAATATAGCGTTCAGAATCAGAAACATCAGCAAGTGATTCCAGGTTTCCGGCGTACGTTAATTTATCGACATTAACAACACTATCCTGCGTATTATTTATAATGTGACGAACTACAGCAGAACCAATAAATCCTGCGCCACCAGTAACAAGTATCTTCACTCTTTTATTCCATATTACTTCAGAGCATGCAGTGAAATAAGCGGCTCTTAGTTTGATTAATAGAGGTATTAATGCACGCTACCGCCCCTGACTTTACAGCTACCAGTGCACTGCATGCATGTCTACGATGTGACGAGCGTTACCCACTCGCGCTTAGCTCGAAAAATTCAAACGCTAATTGTCTTACCAATCCGCTCTGGAAACAAGGAAAATCCTGGAAAACTTTGACTAAAATCCTATTGCTAACTCGTTGTTATTCTGATTGTTTATATAAAACAACGGCAGGAATATTCGCAGCAAATTACTTTCGCCACGAATCTTCACTGCCGTTATAATTTTCTTATCAACCGTTACATTCGGTCAGATTTTCATTATTCGCTTAACAGCTTCTCAATACCTTTACGGAACTTCGCCCCTTCTTTCAGGTTGCGCAGTCCATACTTCACAAACGCCTGCATATAACCCATTTTTTTACCGCAGTCGTAGCTGTCACCTGTCATCAGCATGGCATCAACGGACTGTTTTTTCGCCAATTCAGCAATGGCATCAGTCAGTTGAATACGTCCCCATGCACCAGGCTGAGTGCGTTCAAGTTCCGGCCAAATATCGACAGAAAGCACATAGCGACCAACGGCCATGATGTCTGAGTCCAGTGTTTGCGGCTGATCCGGTTTTTCGATGAATTCAACAATGCGGCTGACTTTACCTTCGCAATCCAGCGGTTCTTTGGTCTGAATAACAGAGTATTCAGAGAGGTCACCCGGCATACGTTTTGCCAGCACCTGGCTACGACCCGTTTCGTTGAAACGTGCAATCATGGCAGCAAGGTTGTAGCGCAGCGGGTCGGCGCTGGCGTCGTCGATCACAACGTCTGGCAGCACCACGACAAATGGATTGTCACCAATGGCGGGTCGTGCACACAAAATGGAGTGACCTAAACCTAAAGGTTCGCCCTGACGCACGTTCATAATTGTCACGCCCGGCGGGCAAATGGACTGTACTTCCGCCAGCAGTTGGCGCTTCACGCGCTGCTCAAGGAGAGATTCTAATTCATAAGAGGTGTCGAAGTGGTTTTCGACCGCGTTCTTGGACGCGTGAGTCACCAGGAGGATTTCTTTGATCCCTGCAGCCACAATCTCGTCAACAATGTACTGAATCATTGGCTTGTCGACGATCGGTAGCATCTCTTTGGGTATCGCCTTAGTGGCAGGCAACATATGCATCCCAAGACCCGCTACCGGTATAACTGCTTTTAAATTCGTCATTATTTTCCTACCTCTAAGTGGCTGATAGTGCGTAAATTATTGTCATAGGTTAGCCAAACGGTATGGCTATATACCAAGCATAACTTTGATTAAACCTTACGATAACACTACACACCATCAGCATCTGGGTTACTCGGATTACTCGGAAATCCACATACTGATAATTTAATCAGTACCTCATTCCGAATAATCGTAGTCCAACCTGGTCCTTTTTTCTCTGACTCGTCTGCATTACTCAGAAACAAACGTTATGTCGTCTTTTTTGGCATGGACGAATTCATACTGCAGAGTTCGATCCAGACCTTGCGACAGCGTATACGGTGCCACAAAACCTGAAGAATGCACTTTCGTTGCGTCAAACTGTGTTGTTGCGCAGAATTTTTTCACGCGCACAGAGCTGACAGCGTATTTTTTGCCCGTAATTTTGCTCAGGATATCAAAGCAATATCCACCCAGCATTCCTAGTGGGTAAGGCAAGTGCATAGAAGGGATCTTTTTGTTCAGGCTTTGTTCAACTTCAGCAACCAACTGGTTCATGTTCAGGTCTGGCTTATCAACATAGTTATAAACCTCATAACCTGCGGCAACATTCTTCAGTTTGTACTTGATAAACTCAACAATGTTTCCAACATAAGCCATGGACTTATAGTTAGTCCCTGCGCCCACCATCATAAACTTGCCGCCAGCGATCTGTTTCAGCAAGTTATAGACGTTACCGCGGTTGCGTTCACCGAAGATAACGGTAGGACGGATGATAGTTAATGAACGTTCTGTTGGTGCTTTGTTATACCATTCACGTAGCACTTCCTCTGCCTGCCACTTACTTTTGCCGTAGTGGTTGAAAGGATCGTGTGGATGGTTTTCGTCAGGGTTGTGTTTGTTCAAACCATAAATAGCAACGGAACTGGTAAAGATGATATTTTTAACGCCATTTTTTTCCATGGCCGCCAGCACATTGCGGGTACCCTGAACGTTGACATCATAATAGAGAGAAGTAGGGCTGACGTCATCGCGGTGTTCCGCTGCCAGTAGTACAACAGTGTCAAAACCGGCTAACGCCTGGTCGAGTGCCTGTTGATCACGAACATCGCCAATCTGTGTGATTTCTGGATAAAAGTGGCTCTGCTGTTTGTCCAGGTTCTTGATATTAAAGTCAGCAATTGCCGTTTCAAGTAGTCGGGTTCCTACGAATCCGGAAGCTCCTATGAGCAAAACGTTATCGTTCATAAATCACTTTAGTCTGGTTGTTACGTAAGAAACACAAGATAAAGATGAGTACCTTCCCTGAGTAGTCAATGCTGCCCAGCCCCAGCTTTAACAGTTAGTGTGAGGATTATAATCTTTTAGAACATTATATCCAGTAAGTTTATGAATGGTCGCAAATCTACTCTCTCCGTTCCGGCAATCTAAAGTTAATCTTTTCCACATTAACAATATGGTGATTAATCCTGTCGATATCGACGGAGCTTTGCCCCGTTTCATTCACTGCATGAATATTCGCAAGTGAAAGCAGCGTCTCACGCTTTGCCATAAAGACGCCGCGAACGTCTTTGCGCATGTCGAAGTTCATGCGCAATGCGGCTCCAACTGAGGATTCCTGCATCACTTTGATATTACGCATAAAAAGATGCTGCGGTTTATTGTGAAGCTCCAGCGAGGCACGCTTCATCTCAATGTTAGTCAGTGCCACAAAGGAGGCAGCATTCCCGGCGGAGATTTGGATGCCGCGCAATTTATAAGCAAGATGGGTGTTATCCAGTTGAATATTATTCACTCGGAAATTTTGCGGTATCGAGAGATATTTGCCTTTAATTACCCCATAGCCGATTAACATCCCGGCGCTATTAATCATTTCAATATTATCAACCACGAAATTGTCACAACCGTAAATAGCAACTGTCGCGTTATCAATGCCTGCTTTCTTACTGAAATCCGGCGTGATATTGCGGGCTTTGATATTACGAATAACAAAATGTTTACCATTTTCAACATGGATCAACTGCCGACAATCCGATCCCGTGATATTCGCCACGACAAAGTTTTTCACTGCCTGATCTTCTGGGTAATTATTACCGTAAGTGCTTCCCGCAAGGCCTATGCCGATGCCCCAGTTGATTTTGCCGTTGGTACAGTTGATGCGCTCGATGATGTGATCGGATATCAAAATATCGCGGTCGTTAATCGCCACGTTCCATTCAATGGCATCGCCCTGTAAGTCGCTGAACTTACAATTGGTGATGTTGGCACCGATTATCTGGTTATGAAATCCTTGGCGTAAGATGGCGTAATTAGCGTGGCTGACAGTGAGGTTATCGATGGTCAGGTTACGCATGACCCGTTTGTTTTTGCCGCCGATATAGATCTGCGTCACCGGGCCAAAGCCGCTCATCGTCAGCCCTTTGATGGTGCAGTCAGAACCACGCACATCCAGGGTGATGTTATGCATACTGCCGCCCTTCTCCCCTGTCACCTGGCTGCCGTCCTGTAAGACAAATCGCCCTCTGCCATTGCCGCGCAGGCTTCCAAGGATGTGTAACGTTTTACCTGCAGGAATGAAGATGCCGGTGTTGATATTGTCACAAACCAATCCGGCAGGCACGACGACTGTTTGCCCTTCGCTGAAGGCTTGTTTAAATGAGGCGATCCAGTCGTGTGGGTTGTAGTCGTTAATGTTAACGCTTTGTCGGGCGGGAAGTGCACGGGCGAAAGGGGTATGGAGGAAGGCAAGCGCCGAGCTTGCCGTCAGGAAGGTGCGTCGGGAGAGTTTTTTAAATGGCATACGTTCTCCTCTATAAAGCTTGCAGCAAGCTGGCGAGTTCTCGATTGATCACCTGCTGGTTAAAATCGTGTTCAACTTTTTCGCGCGCGCGTTTGACGACCGGAGCCAATTTGTCGGTGTCCAGTTGGCTAAATGCCGCCAGGCGTTGCGCCAGCGCGCGAGCATCGTTCTCAGGCACCAGCCAGCCGGATTTATCGGCCTCCACCAATTCCGGTATTCCGCTATGCAGAGTAGAAACCACCGGAATGCCGACCGCCATCGCTTCCATCAGCGCTACCGGAATGCCTTCCATATCGCCATCCGCGCCCGTTACCGATGGCAACAGGAAGACATCCGCGTCGTCGAGCATCGCTTTCACTTCGTGGCTCGGTTTAAAGCCCGGCATCTCTACCACATCTTCCAGTTGATATTGTTCGATGAGGGTACGCAGGCGTCGTTCCCACGGGCCAATGCCGAGGATGCGATAGCGAAATGCCATGCCCTGCTCTTTCAACTGACGGCAGGCTTCGATCGCCACATGCAGGCCTTTTTTTTCAGTTAAGCGTGCGACGGAGATGATTTCCAGCGGCGTTGCGGGCGCTTTCACCGGACGCGGGCTAAAGCGCGTCATGTCCACGCCCATACGCGATACGGCGATTTTTTCTCTGGGGCAGCCCATTTTTTGCAGCCTTCCGGCCCACAAATCGCTTATCGGTAACATCAGGTCGCCACGGCGAAACAGTTGCTGATATTCGGGAGTGTAATGGTTGAGCACTTCCCGACTGGAAATATCAATGCCGTGGAAAATAGTGGCAATTTTGCCGCGAATGACACCCAGTTCGCGTAGTTTTGCTGCGGTTACCCCCGCCGGGCCAAAATGAGCGATGAACACATCGGCGCGAAACGGTGTTGCGACCTGGCCGCAAATGGCAGACAAAATCAGGTTCCGCGACTCGGCACCATAGCGTTTGAGGTTGAGCGCCTGCCAGGTATTTTTACGATGAATGCCGCGCAAGGTCTGACTGGCGCGGTGGCGCAGCTTCGCCACTTTGCCCGTAGGTTCGTCCTGTAACCATCGGGTTCTGGCGGCAAGGTTGTATTTCGTCCATGCCGCGTGGGTGTTTTGTGTGTCGCCTTTTTGCAGCGCGACAATCTCCACCTCAAAGCCCATATCAATAAACGCGGTAATTTGGTTGAGGACGAAGGTTTCCGACGACAGCGGAAATTTCAGTAAAAAGAAGCCAACCTTCATTTCGCCTCCCCAATGCGTTCCAGTACGGACTGCACCATCTGCATTCCTGTCTGACGCTCACGACTGACGGCTTCGCTAAGTCGTGCGTTCAGCGCCGGAAGCTGGCCTAAGGTATCCGCAACCATCGCTTGCAGGCTGCCGTCCAGTAAATGACGGATATCAATCGCCATCTCCGGTAGTCCCAACTGCTGCATAATCCCGGCGGATTTATGTTCATAGTTGATGGCAATCGCCGGAGTAGCAAAGTTCATTGAGATAATGGCGGAGTGCAGGCGCGTACCGACGGTGAGTTCACAGGCCCCCAGAATTTTGCCCATTTCCAGATCGTTGAGTTCATCCATCACTACGTGATAACGGGCAGGATCGCTGATGTGCTGGCGTAGGTTGAGCGTCACCATGCGGTCGTCTTTGTTATAGCTGTCGATGCCCGTACAGGTGGATAGCGCAATCACCTGATACCCTTCGTCGAGAATGCGATTGACCACCCCGGCAAAGGCTTTTTCATACGCTTGTTGAGTGGTGCCGAGACGTTTGTCGAACGGTGCCAGTTCGCGCAGGGTAATTGCCACCGTTTTCTGTTGTGCGGCAACGTCCAGCCAGTGTTGGACGGCATAGCTGGCGGTGAAATCTTCTGTGTGGTGATCGACCAGCCACGCGGTATCGACGCCATCTTCCACTTTTGCAGTGGTGATATTGCTGCGTTTCATCAGTTCGAGACTGACCGATTCGCGCAGGATCAGCGCGTTACAGTGACCAAAAACGTAGTTCGCCAGTTGGTTAAATTGCTCATCCTGGAAGGGACCGACGCTGTGACCAATCATAAACAGCGGCTTTTTCGCCATAAATGTGCAAAGCGCATGTTCAAACTGCGGCACGCCGTAGAGATCGACAAAAAACGATCCGCCGACCTGAATAATGGCGTCGTAACCTGACAGCAGGCGCACGAAGTCGGTGAATCCCTGGGCGATGGCGATATTACGCAGCTTGCCAGTGTCAGTGACGCGTGAGAGCAATACCTGGTGTTGATAGCGGCGACGGAGGACTTTTTTAACGCGCCCGACAACGCCCGCCGCGCTGTTGTGTTGTTTCATTTGCAGGAACAGCGGATCGCCCATTACCGGGCGGTTGAGCAGCCAGGAAGAACTGACCGGATAGCGGCTCATCACGTCCACTTCGGCTTGTGGATTGAGGATGTTGATGGCATCAAGTAAGCCGCGCAAGATGGCGCTGTCGCCACGATTGCCGCAAGTGTGGTTGCCCAGAATAAGTAATTTCATTTTTTCCTCATAAATTTGATGCCAGGTGAGGCTGCGTTTGTTTTGTTCGTTGCCGCTTTTTGCCTGATGCGACGCTGACGCGTCTTATCAGGCCTACAAGACCCGAGCACAGAACCGTAGGCCGGATAAGGCGTTCACGCCGCATCCGGCATTCAGTGCCTGATGCGACGCTGACGCGTCTTATCAGGCCTACAGGTCCCGAGCACAGAACCGTAGGATGGATAAGGCGTTTTACGCCGCATCCGGCAACCGTTGTCGGAACCGAAAACAGCAACTCACCCCGCCCGTAAAAGCATTTTCATTTTTTCGCTGCGACAAAACTGACGCTTCACTTCCACCACCAGCGGATGGCGCGACAGCACAATCATCACCACAAACGCCAGCACGCCCGCGGCTATTTGCACCGCCAGCAGCATCCCCAGCGCCAGTTGCCCTTTCAGCACAATGCCCAGCGCATAACTAACCACCAGCGTCGGCAGCGAGAGGTAAAACGGCAGCCACAAACTCAGGATGTACTGGCGATAACTGGAACCAAGAACCGGTTTAATCATCACGAAGTAACTCAGAATGGTGTTGATAATCTGCACCAGCAGGAAACCGAGCGTGACGCCGATTGCGCCCGCCATCTGCCCACCAATAACAATCGCCGGAATAAACAGAAAGGTTTTGAATACGTTGAATTTAAAGCTGATGTCGACCCGCGCTTTCGCCATCAGCAGCGAACCAATCGGGTTACCCACGGAGCGCAGCAGACCCACAATACACAGCAATTGCAGCACCGGAATAATGCTGTTCCACTTTTCGCCGAATACCAGCGGTACGAAGTTATTCGACACCACCATCAGCCCCAGCAGCGCCGGAAAGTTGATAATCCCCACTACCGACAGCAGCTTGTAGAAGTTAACACGCAGCTTTTCGGTATCGTCCTGAATTTTGGCGAATGCCGGAAACAACACGCGGGTGATGATGGGGTTCAGCTTCATCGGTGGCACAACGGCCACGTTGTACGCCAGGTTGTACCCCCCTGCCACGCTCGCGCCGAGAATACGCGCCAGCACCAGCGTTGAAAGGTTGGTATTGAGATAGTTGATGATGCTGTCCGCCGTCAGCCAGGCACCAAAGCGTAAGTTCGGTGCCACCGACGCCAGCGAGAAATGCAGACCGGGGCGATAAATTTTGCGACCAAAGTAGCCAAACAGCAGCGTTCTTACCGCACTATTGACCAGATAACCGAGGATCGCGGTCATCGCCAGCGGCCAGAAATGGGCGCTAACCACCGTAAAAGTGAAGCCCGCCAGCACCGCGCTGGTTTCGATCATGCCGATTTTGTTGAACTCCAGTTCCTTCTGCATCAACGCGCGGAACTGCTGCCCGTGGGGGATCACCACAAACGCCAGCGACAATGTTTTAATCAACGGTGCCAGGTCCGGGTTGTTCAGCACGTCGCCGATGAGATCACTCAACAAAAACACCGCCACGCACACCACAAGCCCCAGCCCGACGTTCAGCCAGTACAACGTGGTGAGTTCAAGGTGGCTGATTTCTTTTCGCTGAATAATCGAGTTAGCGATACCAAAGTCAGAAAGCGTATCTGCCAGCGCGATGATCACCAGCGACACGGTAAGCAAACCGAACTGGTGGTTGTCGATAATCCGCGCCAGCACGGTCATCTGCACCAGCCCGAGGCCGATGATGATCACCGTGGCAATCGCCGACCACTTCGCGCCGCTGATGGTTTTTTCACGTAAGCTCATATCAATATGCCGCTTTGTTAACGAAGCCTTTGAATACCGTCAGGAAAACGATTTTGATATCGAACCAGACGCTCCATTCGCGGATGTACTCAAGGTCGAACTCGACGCGTTTTTCCATTTTCTCCAGCGTGTCGGTTTCGCCGCGCCAGCCATTAATCTGCGCCCAGCCGGTAATGCCCGGTTTCACCTTATGGCGCAGCATGTAGCCTTCAATGAGCTGGCGATACTGTTCGTTATGCGCCACCGCGTGCGGACGTGGACCCACAATCGACATCCCCCCGGTCAGCACATTGATAAACTGCGGCAGTTCATCCAGCGAGGTGCGGCGCAGAAAGTTCCCCACTTTGGTGACGCGCGGATCGTTCTGCGTCGCCTGAGTCACCACTTTGTCGTTCTCCATCACTTTCATAGAACGGAACTTCCACACTTTGATCGGCTTGCCATCCATGCCGTAGCGAGTCTGGCGGAAAATAACCGGCCCCGGTGAGCTCAGTTTCACCGCCAGCGCAATGCAGCACAGCACCGGGGAGATCAGCAGCAGGATAAGCGTCGCCAGCACAATGTCTTCTGCACGTTTTATCAGACGGTTAACCCCGGAAAGCGGCGTGTCATACAGCGGCACCACCGGTACGCCGTTCATCTCTTCGATACGGGAATGGAGAATGTTGAAGGTAAAGACATCGGGGATCAGCAGCACCGAACAGGTGGTGTCCGCCAGTTGATGGACCAGTTTTTTCACTCGCGCGCCGTCGCACATCTGCATCGCGATATAGACGTTATGAATCTTGCCCGCTTTCGCATCCTCGACCAGTTGTTGCAGATTGCCCGCCCAGTCGTTAGAAACGCCGCCCGGTTTTGGGTCGTGGTATACGCCCACCACTTCAAACCCTAACCACGGCTGATTACGGAAGCTCTCCATCAGCATTTGTCCGGCGGCTAAATCCCCCGCCACCGCGACCATCCGCTTGTTATAGCCATGATTACGCAGCCAGCCCGCCCCAATGCGAATACATGAACGGCAAACCACCAGTCCGATGCTGGTCAGCCCATACCACGCCAGCCAGATTTTCAGTTGCGTGTCGAAATCATTGTTGAACGCCACCAGTCCGGCGCTGAAAATCACGCTTAAGGTCCAGTTTTGTAGCAGCAGGGCAAATTCTGTCGCGGCCCGAACACCGCGCCATGAGCGATAAAAATCGGTGATGCCGCCCAGCATCTGGAACACCACCAGCGTAATCAGCGCCACCAACAGGTGCATGTAGAGGAATGACAGTCCGCTGACTTCGCAAACCAGCCATAGCCCGGCAAACATGATGGTGATATCTGAAAAGCGTTGCACCATAGAGATTAACGATGCATTGGTTTTCGCTCGCTCGCGCTTTTTTAGATTTGTCATCGTTGTTCCTGTTCTATTGTCGCCTCGCCCCTCACCCCGGCCCTCTCCCAAAGGGGCGAGGGGGAGAAGAAAGTTCCGTGCTCACTTCTCTCCGCAGGCAGTAGAGCGTCAGGGTGAGGGGGAAAGTAATGACATTACTCGTTCAGCAACGTCAGCAGAGTTCGCGTTCGCGCTTCCATCAGCGGTACATCACCGCGCGATTCCACATTCAACCGCACCACCGGTTCGGTGTTGGAGGAACGCAGGTTAAAGCGCCAGTCGGCAAAGGTCATGCTGATACCATCGGTGCGATCCACTGCCAGCGCCTCACGGCTAAAGTGCTGTTCCACGCGGTTAATCGCCTCAACGGGTTGCGCCAGTTTGCTGTTGATCTCACCGCTTGCCGGAAACGCCGCCATCCGGTCGCGTACCAGTTCGCCCAGCGTTTTTCCTTTCAGGCACACCAGTTCGGCGACCAGCAGCCATGGGATCATGCCGCTGTCGCAGTAAGCGAAATCACGGAAGTAATGGTGGGCGCTCATTTCGCCACCGTAGATGGCGTCTTCCTTGCGCATCCGTTCTTTAATAAAGGCGTGTCCGGTTTTCGACATTACCGGCGTGCCGCCTGCAGCAGTCACCACATCAATAGTGTTCCAGGAGAGACGCGGATCATGGATGATCTTCGCGCCGGGATTTTTTTCGAGGAACGCTTCTGCCAGCAGGCCGACAATGTAGTAGCCCTCGATAAACTGCCCTTTTTCGTCAAACAGAAAACAGCGGTCAAAATCGCCATCAAAGGCAATGCCCATATCCGCGCCGTGTTTGATGACCGCATTGCGGGTGTCGTCGCGACATTCCGGTAGCAGCGGGTTAGGAATACCGTTGGGGAAATTGCCGTCCGGTGTGTTGTGTACTTTGATTAATTCCACGGGCGCGCCGAGGGCTTTAAAGCGGGCTTCAATGGCGTCCACCACCGGACCCGCTGCGCCATTCCCGGAGTTGATCACCAGCTTGAGCGGCGTGAGATTTTTGACATTGATATAACCGAACAGGTGATCAACGTAAGCGTCACGCAGGTTGATTTGCTGATAGCGACCGCGTTTGGTTTCATCGACGGGAGGAAAGTCGTTGGCTTCAGCCAGACGCTGGACGTCGCGCAGTCCGGTATCTCCGCTGATCGGGCGAGCCCCCTCGCGAACCAGCTTCATGCCGTTATAATCCATCGGATTATGGCTGGCGGTAACTTCAATGCCGCCATCCACGCCGAGATGGAACGTGGCGAAATAGATCTCTTCGGTGCCGGACATACCAATATCCAGCACGTCAACGCCCGCATCCTGTAAACCTTTTGCCAGCGCCAGTTTTAAGGTTTCGCTGGTGAGACGGACATCACCGCCTAACACAATGGTTTTCGGTTTGAGAAATTCGCCATAGGCGCGACCAATGCGCCAGGCGATATCTTCATTCAGTTCTTCGCCTAATTTCCCGCGAATATCATAGGCTTTAAAGCAGGTTAATTTTTTCATGTCGTTACCCTTTTTCAGGCAATAGTTGGCCCTGACCGAAACGGCCAATTTTGTTTTTGTCGTTATTTACATCTCGGTTTCGCATTCATTGCCTGATGCGACGCTGCCGCGTCTTATCAGGACTACAAACCCGAACCGTAGGTCGGATAAGGCGTTCACGCCGCATCCGACAAACAGCTCCTGATGCGACGTTTACACCCGTCCGTAGCGATCCGCGAAACGCACCACATCATCCTCTTCGAGATAAGAGCCGGAGCGCACTTCAATTAAATCGAGCGGAATTTTCCCCGGGTTTTCCAGGCAATGCGTCGCCCCCAGCGGAATATAAATGGACTCGTTTTCACCAAGCAGTTTGATATCACCATCAATGGTGACTTTTGCCGTTCCCGCGACAACCACCCAGTGTTCCGCGCGGTGATGGTGCATCTGTACCGACAAGCCCTCGCCCGGTTTCACGGTGATGCGTTTCACCTGGTAGCGGTCGCCCGCGTCGATAGAGTCATATTTGCCCCACGGGCGATAGACTTCGCGATGCACCCGATGCTCATGGCGACCATCGGCTTTGATCTGCTCGACCACTTTTTTCACATCCTGCACCGCGTTACGGTCGGCAATCAGCACCGCATCTTTGGTCTGCACCACTACCAGATCTTTCACCCCGACGGTGGTTACGAGGCCAGATTCGGCGTACACATAGCTGTTTTCAGTTTTGTGATTAATCACATCGCCGTGGCAAACGTTGCCCTCGGCGGTGTGGGCGCTAATTTCCCATAATGAGGACCAGGAGCCGACATCGCTCCAGCCCGCATCCATCGGCACCACAACGGCATCTGCCGTACGTTCCATGACCGCGTAATCCACCGACTCTTCCGGGCAGGCGAGAAACGCTTCTTCATCCACACGAATAAAATCGAGATCCGGATCGACGGCGCTCATCGCTTTTTCACAGGCATCGAGAATATCCGGACGATATTTTTTCAGTTCTTCGAGATAGCGTCCGGCGCGGAACAGGAACATGCCGCTGTTCCAGTAATATTCGCCGCTTGCCACATAGGCCTGGGCGGTTTCCAGATTCGGTTTTTCGACAAACTGCGCCACTTCAAAGGCCACCGTATCCTGCTCACCCGCAGACACTTCACCGCGACGAATATAGCCATAACCGGTTTCTGGTAGATCCGGCACAATGCCGAAGGTCACCAGCTTGCCCGCTTCGGCATATGGCATGGCATTACGCACGGCGGCACGGAACGCGTCTTCATCGGCAATCACATGATCCGCCGCCAATACCAGCATTAACGGGTCGCTCTCCGGGCTATGACGTTTTGCCGCCAGCGCCGCCAGCGCAATGGCAGGTGCCGTGTTTCGCCCTGCCGGTTCGAGAATAATGTTCTCGGTAAGTTTGTTCAGTTGACGCAGCTGTTCCGCGACAATAAAGCGGTGCTGCTCATTGCAAATCACCACCGGGCTTTCGCACTCCACGCCGTTCAGGCGGCAGATGGTGGTTTGCAGCATGGTGAGATCGCCTTTCAGGCATAAAAACTGCTTGGGGTAAAGTACGCGGGAAAGCGGCCATAAGCGGCTACCGGAGCCACCTGCCATCACAACTGGATAGAGTTTCGACTGCGCCATAATTATCCCCGAATATCATTTATAAATTGACGTAACACGTTCTCTTTATCGAGTGTGCGTTCGGCATATTCACGTGCCACCGTGTTGTGTTTGGGCAGCAGGAGCGCCTGACGGATCCCCGCCACCAGCGCCTCGACCGATTCCGGTTCTACGCAAACCGCAATGCCCGGAAAGGTTTCGCAAAGCTGCCCCAGTTCTGTGTGGGCCTCTGCGGTAATCACCGCGTTACCGCCTACCGCCAGAATATTGGTCAGTTTCGACGGCAATACGGCATCTGCCGCGCCGCGTTTTTGCACCACCAGATGGCAATCGCCCATCTTCAGCAGTGCGGGTAAAGCGTCATACGATTGCAGCGGGAAAAATTGCATGTTGCGCAGTCCACGCTGCTGCGCCATTTTTTCCAGCCGCGCTTTGCCGCCGCCCTGCCCGACAATGGCAAAAATCAGCGGTTCATCGCGCAGACGATCGGCAGCTTCAATAACGTTTTCCAGCCCCTGCTTTTCACCAATATTGCCGGAGTAAAGAATGATTTTTTTGTTATCCGGCAGGTCAAGCTGGTTACGAAGGGCGTCAACATCGGCATCTGCAACATGCTGAAAACGGGCAATTTCCGACCAGTTGGGGAAGAAGATGACGTTTTCCGCCGCCACGCCTTTTTCGATGGCTTTATTCATCATCGAACGCGAAATCGTGGAGACGTTATCGACGTTATGCAGTCCGCTACGTTCGAACGCCGTTGCCAGCTGTGCCACTTTGCCGCCTTTGCCTTTTCCGGCAAGGCCCAGCCCCAGCATGGCGTTCACTTCGTAATCCTGAATATGCAGCACGGTACGCGCACCAGAGAGTTTCGCCAGCAGACGCATTCCCGGCGTGCAAAACAGCGTTGGCACCACGCCGATAATGCGATCCGGCTTCCAGCGACGTTGCGCCATCAACGGGAAAAAACTGCTGACGGCAAAACTGCCGAGATGCAACAGGCGTTTCAGGGTGCTCGGCTGTTTTGGCACGTACAGCGGGCAGCGCCACACCGTGGCGGCCCCCTCTTCTCGTTTGTAGCGCCAGGCGGAATAGTTCTCGCCCACCTGCCACTGCGGGTAGTAAGGCGGTGCGGTAATGACCCGCACCTCATGACCTTGTGCCGCCAGCCATTCCACCATCTCGCCGGTGTATTTGCCGATGCCGGTTAACTCCGGCGAGTAGTTAATGCCGTAGACCAGTATTTTCATAATCCGGGTACTCCGGCACGCTTCTCAGCGAGAAAATAGGCGCGGCTGTTAGCGTGAACATTGTCACTGGCGAGCAGTGCGTCCGGCGTCAGCCAGCGGTAATCGTCATGCTGTTCATCCGGCAGTAACAGCTCTTCTTCAGCGACTCTGAAGCGAAAACCGAGCACCACATAGTGAGTGGTGAAATCCGTGCCGGAGAAGTTATCGTCATAAAAGTGCTGCCAGACACCGTAAAACTTGCCTGATGTTATCGGCAGACGCAGCCCCAGTTCCGCCATCGTCAGCCGCACAAATGCGGCTTCCAGCGTTTCGTCTTTCTGCACGCGCCCTCCCGGCACAAACCAGTAACCCTGCGCCGGGCGGTTGGTTCTTTTGCCAAGCAGAAACTCGCCGCGACTGTTCTCGACAATAAAGTCGAGAGAGACAAGCGGTGTGGAGCGCACTACAGTGGCAAAGTCTTCCTGACGTAAAAACATCATTCCCCCCGAAAGCGGTCTTGATTCTCAAGGAACCACTGGTAAGTGCTGGCAAGCCCCGCTTCCAGTGAGATTTCGTGATACCAGCCAAGCTGATGCAGGCGCGTCACATCCAGCAGTTTGCGCGGCGTACCATCCGGTTTGCTGGCATCAAAAACCACCCGACCTTTGTAACCCACCACTTTGGCGATGGTTTGCGCCAGCTCGCGGATAGTGCAGTCAACGCCCGTACCAACGTTAATGTGCGACAGCATCGGCTGGGTGTTCTCCAGCCAGACTTCATGCGCCAGCTCCATGACATGAATGCTCGCCGCCGCCATGTCATCGACGTGCAGGAATTCACGCATCGGTGTACCGCTGCCCCATACCACCACGTCCGGCGCATTCTGTGCCGTCGCCTCGTGGAAGCGACGCAGCAATGCTGGGATCACATGCGAGTTACTCGGGTGGAAGTTGTCATGCGGCCCGTACAGGTTGGTCGGCATGACAGAGCGGTAATCGCGTCCATACTGGCGGTTGTATGATTCGCACAGTTTGATCCCGGCGATTTTGGCAATGGCGTAAGGCTCGTTGGTCGGCTCCAGCGTGCCCTGCAATAACTCGCTTTCTGCCATCGGCTGTTTTGCCAGTTTCGGGTAGATGCAGGACGATCCGAGAAACAGCAGTTTGTTCGCGTCGTTCTGATGCGCGGCGTGAATGATGTTGCTCTCAATCATCATGTTCTGGTAGATGAAATCCGCCGGATAGGTGTTGTTGGCAACAATGCCGCCCACTTTCGCCGCCGCCAGATAGACCTGGTCAATGCGTTCGCTGGCAAAGAAATCATGCACGGCGCGGCTGTCCAGCAGGTTCAGCTCGTCGCGGGTACGTAATACCAGCTCCACATCACCGCGCTGTTCGAGCTGCCGCTTGATGGCAGAACCGACCATCCCACGATGGCCAGCGATAAAAATGCGTTGTTTACTCATGCTTATGACTCCAGCGCGATCGCCACGTCGTAGCCGTGAGATTTCAGCAGAGAGTGTTTTTTCGCCGCTTCGAGGTCATTAGCCACCATTTCAGACACCATCTCTCTGAGGGTGATTTCCGGTTTCCAGCCCAGTTTTTCGTGCGCTTTGGTCGGGTCGCCGAGCAGCGTTTCAACTTCCGCCGGACGGAAGTAACGCGGGTCAACGGCGATAATCACATCGCCCGGTTTAACGCCCGGCGCGTCATGCCCGGTGACGGAAACCACAATGCCCTTCTCTTCAACGCCCGTGCCTTCAAAGCGCAGTTTGATGCCCAGCTGTGCTGCCGCCATTTCCACGAACTGACGTACGGAGTACTGAACGCCGGTCGCGATAACGAAATCTTCTGGCTGTTCCTGTTGCAGCATCATCCACTGCATTTTTACGTAGTCTTTGGCGTGGCCCCAGTCACGCAGGGAATCCATATTGCCGAGGTACAGGCACGACTCCAGCCCCTGGGCGATGTTGGCGATTGCGCGGGTGATTTTGCGGGTAACGAAGGTTTCGCCGCGGCGCGGGGATTCATGGTTGAAGAGAATACCGTTACAGGCGTACATGCCGTAGGATTCGCGGTAGTTAACGGTGATCCAGTAGGCATACAGTTTGGCGACCGCATACGGAGATCGCGGGTAGAACGGCGTGGTTTCTTTCTGCGGAATTTCCTGCACCAGACCGTACAGTTCAGAGGTGGAAGCCTGATAGAAACGGGTTTTCTTTTCCAGACCGAGGAAGCGGATCGCCTCCAGCAGGCGCAGCGTACCCATCGCGTCGACGTCAGCGGTATATTCCGGTGACTCAAAAGAAACCGCAACGTGGCTCATTGCGCCCAGGTTGTACACTTCATCCGGCTGCACTTCACGCAAAATGCGCGTCAGGTTGGAGGTATCACTCAGGTCGCCATAATGCAGATGGAATTTCGGGTTGCAGGTGTGCGGATCCTGATAAATGTGATCCACGCGCTCGGTGTTGAATGACGATGCACGACGCTTAATACCATGCACCTCGTAACCTTTTTCCAGCAGAAACTCTGCCAGGTAAGAACCGTCTTGTCCGGTTACACCGGTGATGAGAGCGACTTTTGACATGTCTTATTCCTCTGTATTTTTGAATTTATTCAGTTTCAACGCGTTCGCGTATCACCACTGCGGGATTCCCCCGGCAAACCACATTTGCCGGAAGCGATTTAAAAACACTGCTTCGTGCACCCACGACGGTGCCGTAGCCAATCGTGACGCCTGGGGCAACAAAGACATCGGTTGCCAGCCAGCATTTCTCGCCAATCACAATAGGCGTGGCGTTAATGGTGAAATGTTGACTTGCATGGTCGTGGCTACCGGTGCATAAATAACTTTTTTGCGATATCACCGAATGTGCGCCAATGGTTATTTCACCGAGGGTATATAAATTGACGTCATCGCCGACCCACGCGTAATCACCTAAGGTTAATTTCCACGGATAGGTAATTTTTACTGACGGACGAATAACTACGTTTTTTCCTATTTTTGCTCCGAATAAACGTAATAAAAAAGCCCGCCAGCGATACAATACTTGTGGCGACCAGGCAAATATTGTTGCCTGTACTGCCCACCATAATTGCACTTTAATAGCGTTGCCGCCCCGGAACCCTTTCGGCACCGAGAAACCGCTTAAATCTTGCATTGGTTTTCCTTATATTCAGACTTTGTTATATAAGGCTTTCGTCTTTGAGGTAGTACGTTGGCGTAAATGCCAGGATAATTCAGCCCAGAAGCCAGGCACATGTAATATTTGTCGTTGGACTTTTTTCGCGTCAGCACACAATTCCATATTATTGGTGGTTGATACCCCACCCATGGAAAATTCAGACACCAGGCCATTGAGTTTTTTAAATGCATAACCGGCTTTATACATTTTGGCTGCCAGCGCGTAGTCGGAAGAAACTTTATATTCCAGGTCATAACGCCATTTTTTCAAGCCGGATACAGGGAAAAATATCGCCTGATGACTGGCGGGCAGGCTGTGATAAATATACCAGCCCGGTTTGGCGCTACGTTTAATTTTATGCCCGTCGCCAAAATCCAGCAGCGCATCGCCGGTGATCATCATGTTATCTTTTTGCATTTTTAACTTACGGACAAAATTTGCGGCATCCTGATGAAAAATATCGCCCGAATTGAGAAACAACGCGAACTTGCCTTGTGCCATCGTAATGCCTTTGTTCATGGCGTCGTAGATACCGTTATCTGGCTCGCTGACAAAGCGTAGGTTATAGATACCATTGAGATTTTCCAGATACTCACGGGTGCCGTCATTGGAACCGCCATCGACAACAATCCATTCGAAGCTGATATCTTCCGCCTGCGCCAGATGCGCCAGCGAGGCATGTGTTTTGACTATCCCTTCGAGGTTACGAAACGCGACAGTGATTATGCTAAGCAACATGTTCTTATTCTTACCTCGTAATATTTAACGCTTTTCGCAAAATAAACGGACAGACGATTAAAAATGCATATTCCGGGCTAAATATCGAACCGGTAAAAAACAGCGATACCGGAGTAAAAAGATATAATTGCACGCGAAAATTGCGGTTATCACCAAAAGCGTTGATCATCATTTTTATCACTTTCCCCATGTACCACAGCGATAAAAACACTGCGAACCAGGAAAAATAAATAATCAGCAGATACAAACCATTGTCTATGGTTTTTCCGACATCCGCACCGTTAAATATTCCGAATGATGCGACGTATTCATAAAGTGAGCCAAATCTGACTACACCGTCAATATGGGTCAAAGAATAACCGACCATCACCAGCGGACCGACAATACGATAATACGATGACGATCCTTCCGTACCTAAATCGCCCAGACGGGTGGAAATATAAGGAAACGCGATTACCACACCAACCAGGAATACAGCCAGAGAAATCAATGCCAACGGTAACTTTTTCTTAATCGCCTCTTTATTCAGATATTGAAATGCCCACTCCAGCAAATAAAACAGGATAAAGGTCATAACCCCTGAAAACGATCCGGATAATATTATCCCTGCGAGAATCATAGCATCGGTTTTAGGCGTTTTGATACCAAACTGTTTGATGCTGAGCCAAATTGAGATTAATGCCAGAGCGAAAAATGCCGGTTCGAAATAAAGTGCTGTCGTGCGCTTGCCGCCGAATTTAATGAAATTCAGTACATAGCTGTTGCTGTAAATCAGATATTTCGAAATCGACTCCATAATACTGCTGCCACCGGTGAGGATAATTTGCGCCATCTCCACCGCCGCCAGCGCCACCACCAGCCCGACCACCAGATAAAAGAAACGTAATATCTTGCGATGGTTGTGTGGCGAAATCGTTTTAAAGCGAATACTCCACACCATGCCAATAATGATCACAATATAGACAAACAGCATGGTTGAAGTGACGTATTTACTGGCATCCAACGACTGACCAAACAGATAGTTGAACGCCGTGAGTCCCGCACCAATCCCTAAGGCAATCATCAATTTTTTAACGCTGATGCGTTCTAAAAACAGCAGTAACAAGACAGGTAAAAAAGTGACGATAGTGATGGGGAAACTTTCACCAAGCTGGGCGATTTTGACGTTAACCAGCAGGTAGATCAGCGGCAGCAGCAGGTAGCTACAGATTCTGATAGAAGTTGACATACTCCTCCAGCATCTGTTGTCCACTGTAGGCGGCGCGGCTGCGTTGGCTGAACTCAGCCAGCGTGGTACCAAATATCGCCTGCGCGATTTCCGGTTTGCTTAACTGCACCAGTTGCAGCACCTCTTCTTCACTGACGGTTTTACCACCGGATTTTTGCAGCACTTCCCGCGCCGCATCGCTATGGGTGGCGATCACCGGCACGCCAATCGATAGCGCCTCACACAAAATCAGCGGGTAGTTATCGACGCGAGAACTGAACACCAGCGCATCCATCTGATTGAGCGCGCTCATCAACTTGCGCTTGTCAGTTTCAAAGCCGTGATTAACCACGTTGCCAGCGGTGAACGGCGAGAACTTACCAAAGGTATGCAGTTCAATTTTGTCGCCCAGCGCCATCATCTGACGCACCAGTTGCTGGTTAGTCTTGCCGTCGTAACGCAGGTCATGCGCCACCACCGCGATTTTCGGCTTGCCCTGGGTTTCGCGCACCGGAGGCAAGTCCGCCAGAATCGCTTCGGTTGCCATATCAATACCATTATTGATAATCCGGCAACGCCCTGGCCCGTACAGACTATTGAAAGCGTCAGCCACATGCTGGCTGGGGGAAATAAACTGACAGCCCAGCGCCAGCATCTCGCGGAATAACTGGCGTTTGCCCGCCACCAGCTGGTGCGCGCGATCAATCTTCACCGGCGGATAGTTATTTAAGGTCGGGCATTTCTGGCAGCCCGTTTTCCAGCCTTCGCAACCGTCGGTAAAGGCGCAGCGTCCGGTAACGCTCCAGTGGTCGTGTAACGTCCAGACCAGAGTGACGTCCGGTTTATGGTTTTTCACCTTCTCGCAAAAGCGCACCACGCTCTTAAGATTCAACCAGTAGCTGTGCAGCACATGCAAATGCAGGACCACCGGGCCCGGTGTGCGAGTAATGGTGCGATATAACTCATTGAAATTGCCGAACAGATCGCGATTAAACAGACGAAACAACGCAATGTTCGCCATCGCGGTCATCCGCGGCGTATGTTTGATGACCTGCGGATAGTTCTGATGGCTGACGCTCTCTTTGCCGCCTTTGCCGTAGCCGTAGACAAAATGTGACGCCAGCCCCTGTTGCAGCGCACGCTGGTGAAGATCTAACGCCACACCTGCTGCCCCGCCTTCCGCCAGTCGCACATTAAATTGCAAAATATTCATTTAATTACCTTCACTCGCGCTTTTTCTCCCACCACCAGCGCGTTGTCCGGGACAGAGTCGAGCACCACGCTGCCCGCGCCCACGGTGACATTGTTACCAAGCGTGATATCACCAAGAATAATAACGTTGGCACCGAGTTCGACGCCGTTGCCAATGTGTGGACATGCCATGTTATCGGCACCCCGATTGCCGATAGTGACGCCGTGGCGAATGGTGAAATCATCCCCCGCCACCACGTTTTTATTGATCACTACGGCGTAACCGTGATGGATAGTAAAGCGGCGGCCAATGGTCGCGGCGGCCTGGATTTCATAACCGAAAAAGCATTCGGTGATAATGCGATACAGCACCAGCAGCGGGGCCGCCCACAGATTGTTGAGGACGTTCTTTTTGCGCCACACCGAACAAAAATGAGCAACACGATAGGCAAGAACCATGCAGCACGGGCGTAAACTCCAGCTGTTGGCACGCAGATCTTCCAGCATCTTTAGCGCCCCCGAATACCATCAGCCAGACGTTTGCCGTTACGCACCGACAGCAGCGTCAGCAACGTGCGCCAGGTCATACGTTTATTGCGGATCTGGTAGAGGGTAAACAGCTGATATTTTTTGCTTGCACGGTCAAATTTATCTTTGTGCTTGCGGTAAAAGTGGAAGTACCCGGAGAATTTTTTCGGTGACGAGGTGATCTGCATTTCACCGTGATTGATATGCAGGATCTGCGTCGCCTCTTCCACTTTCCACGGTTCGCCATACTCCACCACCATCCGCAGGAAGATGTCGTAATCCTGTGCTGCTTTCAGTTCGGTATCGAACAAGCACTCTTTGAAACGCCACGCCCAGGTAAAAACCTGATTGCCAATGATATTGCGTTTATAGAACAGGCGGCGTGAGTACGGCGATTTGGGATACAGTGGTAAGCTTGCCGGTTGGGAATAAACTTCTCCCTGGCATACGTAGTCGTTAGCGTACAAAAAGGCGTGAGTGACCAGTTGCTGTTTATGGGCGAGGAAGACGCTCAGACGGTTGGGTGTCCATTCGTCATCGTCATCGATCCCGGTAATGTATTCCCCTTGCGCCAGCATAATAGCCTGGTTACGTACCGCGCACGCCCCGCTGTTAATATCGTTGTGGATGTAAGTGATACGCGGATCGTTGAGGGCGGTGACGTACTGTTGCAGTTGTTCCCAGGAGGTGGAGCAATCATCCACGATGATCATCTCCCAGTTGCTGTAGTCCTGGCGCAGGACCGATTTTATCGCCCGAATCGCCAGTTGTTGGCGGTTCCAGGTTGGCATATAGATTGAGATCAGCGGATTATCTTTCATAGGTTGTTCTCCCGGCTTATGAGCTGGTTTGCTTGCCGGATGCGGCGTGAGCGCCTTATCCGGCCTACGGGGCGGTGCGAATGCAGGCGTCGTTATTTCGCATCCGACTTATATTCGTATTCGTAATAGCCATAATCCTGATACGCGCTGGCGCGGCGGAAGATGGAGTTCAGAATCACCCCTTTCACCGGAATACCGTTTTGCTCAAAGCGGCTCAGACTGGTTTCCACTTCTTTCAATGTGTTGACCGCATAACGCGCCACCATTAACGTGGTTCCAACATGACGACCAACAATTGCCGCATCGGTCACTGCCAGAATCGGCGGCGTATCAATCAACACCAGGTCGTAGTTTTTACTCGCCCAGTTCACCAGTTCGGCAAAGCGTTCGCTCATCAACAGTTCAGAAGGATTTGGCGGTACCTGACCGCGCGGGATCAGGTCAAATTTGGCAATAGAGGTCGGTTTAGCAGCGGTAGTAATATCGCCCTGACCAATCAGAATTTCCGACAGGCCATTGACGTTATTGGTACCCAACAGCTCGTGGGTGTAGCCTTTGCGCATATCGCAGTCGATCAACAACACCCGTTTATTGGTCTGACTGATCACCGCCGCCAGGTTGGCGCAGACAAAGGTTTTACCGATTGACGGGCTAACCCCTGTCATCATCAACACATTGTTCTGCGCCTGCATCATCGCGAAGTGCAAACTGGTACGCAGACTACGGATGGCTTCAATCGCCAGATCGGTTGGATTCCCCACCGCCAGTAGCTGGCTCTGTTTATAGCGTTTAATCCCTTTGATGGTTTTGACGCTATCGCGCGCTTTTTGCCATTCCGACAGCGGGATGCTGGCATAGACGCTGATACCGTGTTCTTCCAGTACTTGCGGGCTTTCGATGCCGCGATTAAACAACGAGCGCAGCAGCACACCCACGATAGAAAGCATCAGGCCGAGGATAATCGCGCCGAGGATAATCAGCCCTTTCTTCGGTTTTAACACGCCAGGCTGGGTGATTGCCGGGTCAACAATGCGCACATCGCCGACGGTACTGGCTTCGGTGATTTTCAGCTCCTGCTCTTTATTCAGCAGTTGCATATAGACCTGCTGCCCAGACTCGACATCGCGGGTCAGACGGACAATCTCCTGCTGGGTTTTCGGCATCGCCGTTACGCGACCGTTAAGTTTGGCTTTATCTTCTTCCAGCGCCTGACGTTTCTCCAGCAGCGTGCGGTACGCCGGGTGAACTTTGGTGTACAGCTTGGAGATTTCCGCCTCTTTAAAGGTCAGTTCGTTCAACTGCGCGTCGATGTTCACCATCGAATCGAGCACCGCTTTCGCTTCCAGCGGCAGATCAACAGAATCTTTATCCTGACGGAAGGCATTCAGTTTGTTTTCGGCAACATCAAGGCGGCTACGTACTTCCGGTAACTGTTGCGCGAGGAAGGCGAGGCTTTTCGACGCTTCCGCCGATTTGCGCTCAATATTTTGTTCCTGATAGTTACGAGCGATGCTGTTAAGAATGTCGCGGATCTGTTCGCGATCTTCACCGGTATAAGTCAGGCTCAGTACGCCTGCGTCTTTGCCGTTCTCCGTTACCGTCAGGCTGTTTTGCAGTTGATTGATCATCCCCAGCGTGGAGTATTTGGTGACGGTAAACTCACTGCCCGGGCGGGCGTGAATGGCTTCAACCATCAGCGTGACGCCTTCTTTTTTCAGTATCTGGCCCGCTTGCCCACGGGCGCTAAAGCCGCCATCGCTGCTCAGAGTGTAGTTTTTATCGTCCAGCACATTAAGCGTAAACACCTGATCCGCCATCTCTTTCGGGCGGTTAAAGGTAGTCACTTTTACCGTCTCGTTCTGACGCCCCATCAGGCGATCCCAGCCCGCACCGAAAATCGGGAACGTGTTTTTGCTCACCGCAATATCGAGGTCGAGATCGTCCACCGTTTTACCAAGCACCAGGCGCGAACGAATCAACTGGATCTCGGCATCCGATGCTGGCGGTTTGTTGGCTAATGCCGATCCGATATCCTGCACCAGCGAATTGCCGCTGCTTTGTTCGATTTGTACCAGTGCGTCGGCGCTGTATATCGGCGTGGCGAAGAAGGTGTAAACCACGGCACAGAGGGCGAATACGGCGGTGATGCCAATTACCCACCAGCGCGCTTCAATGACGGTGCCGACCAGGCGACCAATATCGATTTCATCACTGCCCGTTACCGGAGCGGCATGTTGTTTTACTTTTTCTGTCATTCTTATACCTGCTCTGCGTTCAATGCCTGCGCCCACTGGCGGGCAGACCGTTCAAGTAATGTGTACACCGCTGCAAACGTTTCCCGGCTTTTGCGATACGGATCGGGGATTTCACATTCGTTATCCCAGTGACCAAACAGCATCACTTTGCCGCGCATCTCAGGTGCCATCTCGCATAAGCGTTCGATATGGCGCTTTTCCATGGTCAAAATCAGGTCATAGTTGCGACACAGGCGGCGGCTGATTTGCCGTGCACAGTGACCTTCCAGAGACAGTTGATGTTCTGCGGCGACGCTGATAGCGGTAGGATCAGCGCCCTTACCGACCAGCGCGCCGAGTCCAGCGGACTCCACTTTCAGCTCCGGGTGATAACGTTGCAGTAAGCGTTCCGCCGTCGGGGAACGGCAAATATTGCCGACACAGACAACTAAGATGTTGTTAAACATGACGATTACCAGTTATGAATGTCGCTGGCTGTATCCGTCATGTAACGGACACCGCTAATAGTTGGCAGCAACTGATTGATCAGACGGTTCCAGCGGGAAACCGGGGCGGTGGTGACATACACCACGTCATAAGGTTGCAGGCGGAATTCTGTCGCCATCACCAGCGACGTCGCATCGGACATATCCAGCTGGTAGATATTGGCAATCTTGCCGTTACGCCCGCCCTCGCCTTTCAGCGGACGAATGACAAAGATGCCGCTGGCGTTGGAGGTGGTCATGTCGATACCTTCGGCATTGCCCAGGGCTTCAGTCAGGGTCATGCCGCTAAAGTCCATTTTCAGGGTGCTCTGTTTCTTCACTTCACCCATCACAAACACTTTCAGATCATCATTACGCGGCACGTAGAGAATATCGCCGGGGTAAAGCAGTCGGTTCTGATTGAGGTCGCCGTTTTGCATCAGCGCCTGCAAAGAAATGCGTTCTTCACGACCATTGTGTGTTAGCACCACGTTGCGCCAGTCAGCGGTGTCGGTCAGGCCACCTGCGGCGTTGATGGCGTCGAGAATGGTCAGTGGTACGTTGGTGATCGCCTGTTGACCGGATTTATTCACCTGACCTGAGATATAGGCCTTTTGCGAGCGGAAGGCGGCGATATTAACATCCACCTGCGGGTCAGCGATGTACGTCGCTAAGCGCCCGGTAATATCACTGCGGATTTCAGCGAGCGTTTTCCCGACTACGTGGACCTTGCCGATATACGGGTAAAACATAGTGCCGTCAGGCTGTACCCAGTTGCCGGTGTCGCTGGAGCTGCGGTACTGACCGGCTGGCGTGGTGAGTTCCGGGTGATCCCAGACGGTGACATTCAGAACGTCGCCCGGCCCGACGCGATACTGGTAATTCGCGATCTCACTTTCCAGCGTCATATTGGGGCGCGCTACATTCGGGCGTGGGCGTAATTGGTCAATCAGGCGCGGGGTCAGCGGATAAACATTCACCATTTTGTCGAGATCGAAATCAGCGTCCTGCTGTTTGATGACGTCTTTGCCCATCGTCGACATATTGCTGCCCGGAAGTACTGTGCAACCGCTTATCAAGGTTACTGACACCAATAATGGCATCAATTTCATTTTGGATTTCATCATTGTTTATTTATCACTTTGGCAGAGTAATTATCCTGT